>Ga0247760_1000256_pt1 | contig 60077 bp, 44 predicted proteins | sample UWRJL171409R4_FD_179936 | JGI IMG/M metagenome (GOLD analysis project Ga0247760, IMG submission 179936) | Plant litter microbial communities from Arlington Agricultural Research Station in Wisconsin, United States - UWRJ-L171-409R-4 | ecosystem: Environmental > Terrestrial > Plant litter >... | reverse complement strand
GGGGGGGGGGGGGGCTGGTGCGGGTGGTGCGGGTGGTACGGGTGGTGTGGGTGGTAGTGGGGCTGAGGGTGGTATAAAGCCGGCGCTGGTGCGGCGGGGACTTGCCCCGGGGGGTGCTCGCCGAGGATTGGTGGATGCTGGGGCTGCGGTTGAGGCTGGAATTCCTGGGGCTGTAGTTGCGGTTGCTGGACGGCCGTTTGTTGTGGAAGCGCTTCCGGTGTGCTCTGGGCAGGTGTGCTTGAACGAGAGTGTCGGGATGGCGGCTCGGCGGATTCCGGCACCCCACCTTTTTCGTTCTCCACAGGCAATTGTGGTAGAGACTTCTCCTTATCCACATCTTCACTTTCTTCTGCCGTGGGGGTATCGCGAGTTCCTGCTGCCGATGCAATGTGGGGCTGTTCGGGTTCGGTGTGGGGCGGGGACTGCGACTGTGGAGGCTCGATCATTGTCCGTTTCTCCGGCAGAGGGGACGGTTGCGGCGGCGGCAGCGGTGCTGCTGTGTCTGTGACTTGGCGGGGCTGTTGGCCAGCTTGGCTTCCCTGTTGGTACGGCTGGGCCGGTGGTATGGGCGCTCCTGGGACTGCGCTGGGGAGGTTGGGTGCTGCTACCATATAAATAGGCGGAGGGCCCAAGTCCGGATGCTGCAACGCGACAACAGCACAAAGTCAGTTTCAAAATCATAGCAGGGTCTTAGCGGCCGATTAGCTTGGTACATACCGGGACGGCCTGTATGAGGACTTCGGGGTCCCGCAGCCGGGGATCCACACGGATCCGGCACTGACCCCCGCCCGGCAGGTCTGATCGACCAACTAAGCATGCTGCAGGTCCCTCTAGTAGCGGGAGAATGGCGCTGTTGAGACAGCCCTGCTCTGCACCGCCGCAGATGGACACCATGAGCACGTAGATGGCCTTGGCGTAGGCTTTGGTGTATCGTCGCAGCCATGGCCAGGCACCCTCGACAAGCGCCGCCGACAGCCGGTACCAGCCGAAATGACCCTGGTACACGCCGCAGTAGGCGATGGCGATCAGGAAGACGGGATCAAGTAGATGGGGAGGGCAGAGGATACGGCATTAACATTATCGAGAGGGAGAGCGCATCTGAGGAGAAGGCCATGGCTAGATAGTTAACGGTAGCTACCTAGGAGAGAAAATACTCAGACAGAAAAACATAAAGCGCATGAGGGAACACAAAATAATCGCCATGCAATCGGCCTTCTTGGAAGTACTCTGACAACGCACAACTGTGAGTTCTTGCCACTTGCGAGATGCCACCCTCGTTCACTTTTACTGCTGCTAGAGCCCCGCGTTCATACGGTCTCTGAGCTGTCTCGAGATGGCTCTCAGGAAGCTAGACTTCATCCATTTTGCCGCGATCATTCTCTCAACAACGTCCGGCTACCTCAAACTTAAGAATTGCTGATCCCTGGTCGAGCTCTTCGAATCATCGCGCTTCTCCTTCCGACGGTCCTTCGATCTAGAGCGGCGGTCACGCGTAGGTTCCTTGAGCGGGCCTTCCGAATGGGTGACTGGGGGGTAGCGAGGGTAACTGTAGTGTAAAACACCACGGGTGCATTACCTTACAAGCCGAGGTCCAAATTTAAGCCTATCCCGCGATACGATTAGTGGGATAGAGGCACTATCACAAGGGAGGAAAAATATGGTTTCCTTAACGCCAAATCTGACGTTCTCGAAATAGAGTTTAACAAGTCACACGGCTACCACATATAACCTAACAATTGCAGAAAGTGAAGTTAATTTAGAAAACACGTTAGCTCCCTCTCTCTCATCTGTGATCAAACCCCATCACTGGCTATTTGCCCACCACCACCAACCTGCACCGGCTGCAGAAGCCGCTCCCACCCACGGCAGCATGGCAGCAGCCAGCCTCTTCAGCATTATCATTCGTTGCTCGGTAAGCTTCCTGCGCAGAGCGGCGGTGTCATTGACATGGGGGAATGCCAACGGCTCTCCGTCGTCAGCTCGGGGCACCTCACGGCCGAGAAAGTCGCATAGAGGCTCCCAGCCATCCCCCATTTTGTAGTTCAGCAACCGGCCCGGTGTGGCAGCGCAAGCAGCGCGGACTTCGGCATGGTGGCGTTCCCACGCGCTGTGCAGCTTTGTACGCAGCTCTTTCTCATCGCGTGCGGCCGCCCACCCGAGCAGCATCTTACGGTGGGTGGCGATCGTCGCGGAGCCCAGGAGTGGCTCAACCACGCCGACGATGAGGTTTGGTAGCGTGCCCCACAGGGAGTCAATGATGGTCTCGATGGATTTGCTCCATTGGGCGAAGTCGCGCTCCACGAGAATCACCTTGGCGTCAGGGTATACCTCGAGAAGCGCAGGGCCGTATATGCTCGCCACGTCGGTCACGGCTTCGCAGGAGCGCCAGACCTGATCCCACTCGTCGCAGGTGAATGCCTTGCCGGCGCCGCGGTACGTAGGAAGCGATGCGAATGTGGCGTCGGCCGCGTTGCCGAACACCGCCCAGTCGTCATCCTTGCCGATGGAATCGATTCCGTGATGCACATCAGCGTAACCCAGCGTTGTGAGGGCCTGTGCCATGCTGTACGTCCCGGTGCGGAAGAGGCCCAAGCAGAGGACCTGCATTTTCCGCTTTGGCGGCGCGACCACGTTGTCGACCATAACGGTGGTTGCGTGTTGACTGGGCGTACAGTTTTTGACCGCAACTGATGGAGAACAAGAAAACCGAATCACAGAGCTCAGAATAAGTGTTGTATTAGAGGTTGTAGCGTAGTTATATTTGAATTTTGAAACCCTTCAAAATACATTCAAAAAAACAGGAATTCCTACTCGTTCTTAACCCTCCATTCCAGGCCCCATACTGTGCCACCTCACCGCCACAGAGATCCGTTATGTAGGGCTCATTTGTTTGTTCGGACTACCAGCCTCGGATCTGAACCGAGTTATGTGGTCCATGTGACGCTATTTAGAGTCCGTTCATTTGCTCGGACTAATAGCCTCGGACCTGAACCGAGTTATTTGATCCACATGACGTTCACCGTTTCTCGGATACTACTCGGAAATACGACCATTCCAAGCGTTAAATGGCTTGGTTCTAAATGGTTTTACATAAGCTACTCTGACTAATAAGAATCCGTGATTTTTCCCACAGCTTCCAAGTCGTAGTCAGAACCCATTTGGTTCCTGATAGGCGCTTGGACAGGGGTTTTAAAGGTTCTCGCTAAAACTGGTGACACAGGTTGATGAACCTGGTACCCCCGGTGGCTGTATAGTAGGAGCTGGCAATCTGCCAGGCACCCACAGAGCCCAACCTTCGGCGCGCGGTTGTCCGACCAGACAGTGCCGCGAAGCTACCATCTGCTGGATAATGGCTGGGCGCCTTTATTATGGAGATATTATATACCATCCCAGGCATAAACTGGTATATTCTGGGATGTCACATCACATGCTGGTATATTCCGAGACATCACATCATGCACTAGAATATTCTCGGCTATTATATCATGTATCATCTTAAATTCCGAGCTAGGACGTTATGTCCTATCCTAGGGCATATAACGGTACATTCGGGGGGCTCAGATTCAGGGTCCTTTGGCCCAAGATTTGGGCCGACGATGAGAAACGGTAGGCCGGCAACGATGCTGCGTACGGGCGACGGGTATTCTCCTGTCAGAATGAAAGGGGCTCAGGGGCCCTGGGTATCTAGCTAGAGGAGCTGACCGGATGCCTAGCACTGCCAGAACGTCAGTGAGCCTGAGTCACCATAGTGACGAAGTCAGAATCCTACAGATAGGTCTTTAAGAGAAAGGGGTTCCGGCTGGAAGCCAAAACCACACAAGCAATTCAGTCAAGCAGTTTCAACCCCATGAATTCCACAGATTCCAAAAGTGCAGTGTTTTTGATAAAACTTACTAGTAGGAAAAACTACTGGCGGGAAAGTAACTAGCCACGTTATAGTAAATACAGTAATTACGACATCCTAACGTTTCTTTATACGTGGGACCAGTTCTAGGCCGCCTCGGCTAGAGTTAAAGCAGTTCGCAGGCTGTGGGTGCAACCTTCCGAAAATGGTAATTAGAGTGAACAAAGTTGAGCCAGCCTGAGCGAATGCTGATGAGGGACTGAGCCGAGCCTGAGCCAAGGTGAGCAACGTCACGTCGGCGAGGTACGAAAAAGGAAATTTCATGTGCCCAGTTTCGTCGCACAAAACAGACCATATAATCCAAAGCGCAGGTTTTCTGATGAGAATGTCTATTTGCACCATGACATCGGTCTATTTGCACCATGCCCCACATAATAATTGCGCCCCACCAAGGCAAGCCGCATCAATTCAATCAATCCTCAATCAATTTCTTCCACGTCTACCACACAACATCACTTTTCTCAATTGCGCAACACTCGTAATGGACTCCCCAGAGGTAGGCGACAACGTTTAGCGATTTTTCCGGGCTAACCAGGCGTTCAGGAAGCGCTCCAGCGCCCTGCGCCAGTTTACAGCCCAGGCTGGCTTCTGTTTAGTCAAGGTTCGGGCTAGCAATATGGTCAAGGACTTCGGCAACACTCATCATCTGTACGCCTGCCAGAGAGGCTCCATTCGCAAGTCTACGGCCCTATCTCGCTCCTCATTGACTACCAAACTCGGCTGTCCCTGGAAGGCCGTTGCGAAGGCTACTCTGGCCGATGGGAGGAAGTGGCGGTTCGAGCTCAAGACCGGATGTGAGCATCACGAGTATCACGAAGGCGACAGTTTCGATTCAAGACCTATTCTGAGCACCGAGCACAAGGCTTTCATCGCTACGTTTACCAACCGCGCGGGCATCTCAAACCGTGAGGTCGCTACAAGTCTCCGCGATCAATTCCCTGGTGTCGTCTTTACCATGCGTCAGATCAGGAACTACCGCTACCATCTACGCAAGGAAGCCATGGCCGGCTACACACCTTTCCAAGCGACGATGAAGCTGCTTGACGATGAGGGAGTTTCCTACACTTCAAAGTGGGCAAAGGACTCATCTGGAAGCGATACAACTAAGCCAGAAGGATTGTTCTGGACCTACAAGTGGTGTGAGACGATGTGGGCATAAGGGCACTATGTACAGATGTATGATAACACGTACAAGACGAACAACAAAGGTCTCGCTTTCTTCCAAGTTGTTGGCCTTAATAACCTGGGGATGGCCTTTTCCTGCAGCTTTAGCCTCATCAACAATGAGAAGCAAGAAGGATTTGACTGGCTGATGCAACAGGTCGATGCCCATCGGCGCCGTATCGGTGCCAAGCCCCCATGTGTAACCATCACGGATTACAACAAGGCCATGAAGGCTGCCGTTGCCAAGGTCTACCCCAACGCCAAACCACAGATCTGTATCTTCCACATCAACAAGAATGCCGCCCTTAATATCAAGCGTAAGTGGGATAAGCGTGCTGCAGCGGAGGTAGCCGCTGTGATGGGTGCGCCCCCCCCTCGGAGTCAGGAAGAGTAAGAGGAGGAACTGGATCATCTTGTAGACCAGCAAGATGAGCCTATTGTCGATCGTGGTAATAGACCACTTGACGAAGATCCGGTCTCTGTCCCCGAGACTGTAGAGTACTCCATGGCTGGCATCTATAAGCTCTGGGAGGCTGTAGTTTACGCACATACAGAGGAGGACCACACCGCCGCGTGGGTGAAGCTCAAAGATTACTTTCCCCAACAGACGGCAATTATCAAGTACATGGAGGAGACCTGGTTTCCTGTTGTTCAACAGTGGGCAGCCTGTTACACCAACAAGAACCTTAACTTCAAACAGAGGACTACGTCACCAGTTGAGTCTGTGAACCGGTATCTCAAGTCCTTCGTCGTGAACGGCAACAGTACAGTTCTGGCACTTGTACGGCAGTCATGCCGTATGGTCGAGGCGATGGAGCAGCGGATCCGCGAGGCAACGCTCAAGGAGCGAAACACCATCAAAAGAGAGTATCTTAACCAATCCCGGCTCGGATCTACGCCTAGAAACGTATCAGAACGTGCCCTGGCCCATATCACGAATCAGTGGAGGATTGCGCTTGGAGCTATACCGACAAAGGCACACCCCCAACGGCCTCAGCTCACTCCTTGCACCAACCAGTTCACCAAGCAGTACGGTATACCGTGTAGTCACCGTCTCCTTAACAGTCACAACAGGAAGATACCTATCGTTCGCAAGGACTTCCATCCTTACTAGTGGCTTGTGAGAAGCCTTAACGACGACGACGTATACTTACGTGTTCAGGAGCCAGACCGTGTGACGGTACAGAGAGGAAGACCTTATAGATCTACCGCTTTTGCGAGTAATCCTACCGCACTAAGGCTCACAAATCCCCTACCCCCCTACCGTGATTAAGAGGTTAAAGAGGTTATACTGGCTACTTAGTATTCTCCTCCGCAGTCCTTAACACTAGCCGAAGCACAGGGTGCGCCTGGAGAGCGTGCTACCACCGGAGCTCGTGCGGGCACCGTGAGGGCTTTAATCCAGCGTGCCCCATCGCAGTAGGAAGGTGTACGCCTTGAGGGGAGTCAAATGATGGCTGTGGGTGGTGGTAGAGCAGTCCCAGCGTCAATCAACGCCTTATCTACAGCCTCTAAGGCCCGCAGAGGTGGTACGAAGAAGTCTAGCGATATCGTCACGCCTAAAGGAGGTCCGAGGAAGGCATCTGGCACTTAGAAGGCCTCTGAAACTACTGGCATCAGGAAGAGCACGCGTGCCACACGGCTAACAGCTAAGGCTGCAGAAGCGCGCAGAGGCGATTAGTTAGCGAAAGAAAAGGTGTAGGAATGTGTAGTTCAATTGATTTTTATTGCGGAAACGCTTTATTTGGCCTTGGTTTTGCGTTGATTTACGTTGTTTTAGCTGTTTTACTATAGGGGGTGGCCAATTATTATGTGGGGCATGGTCCAAATAGACATTCTCTTTCTAATAGTATTCACTAACGTGTATGATAAGCGAGCCGAACACTTTCCGACGCAGCGTAACCCTCTAACTTCTTTCACCAATCCTACTACCAATTCACCATGGATTCACTTCCAATTGAATCTCGAATTATTTTAACCCTAAAAGCTATCGAAAACAACTCAAAACTTAATCTTCGACACGCAGCTAAGCTGTATAACGTACTAATTATAACCCTTTATAACTGACGCGCTGGTATTATGACTTGCACCCGACACAGGCCTTGAGAGGACTGGCGCGAGTTAAGACAGAACGTATGGCAGGACGCTAACAGATAAGGGGCGTTCCGAAGACGGTTTATTAAGCTAACACTCCTAGACGGGGGTTTAACGTCACTGTAAGTTGTTGTCATTATAATGTATAAAGGTGAATCTGAACAGTAAGATATAAATAAATAATTGAATACTAGTGTAAGGAACCAGAGTCCCTTATAGTAGTTATAGGTATAACTATAACTATCTATACTAACTAACTAAAAGGTACCTTATACCTTGATCACTATACTCTCGTTAAGAGGTAGTAAGTAGAGTGATCACCTTTTAGGGTTACTTACCTTGATTATTAGGTTTTAGCAAGATCAGAGTGAGTAAATAACGATTAGTTGTAGGGGCTTCAGGTCTTTACACCCCTAGCCCAGTGCGTAGTACCGTATGTACTGCCTTTCTACACTGTTCCTTTTACAGGGGATTTATCAGGCCGCCCCAGCCTAAGTAACGGCCTGCAGGGTTGTCACATAATTCCCCCTCTTCAACATTCTTTTTCCATAAAGAATTCCAGTAAGCTCTTTCTTTCTATAACGTAACGATACCTGCTAACGGAGTAAAGAAGAACAGGAAAAGCATTACCCCCTTATCTACCGTTCGCTGTATTACTTCTGTAGAATTTATTTTAACTTTTAACATTATAATACCTGTAAAATACAGTTATTATTAACGCTTAAAACTGGCTGACTGTAAGGTGGCTAGTAAGAGTAAGTTATATAGCCACTGTGTGGCAGCTAGTGGGACTGTATACTTATCTTATAACATTTATAAAAACGACCTATCCGTCCTCCACTAGGTTCTGGACGAAAAAAAGCGTCTTAATTCTAAGGAACGTAACACCTTTACGAAGCTCCTTCGCATTAAGGACCAGTAGAAGTCCTTAGCCGCTTGTGTTAATAAGCTTTTCGGCCACAAGTTAGAGATTATTACTAAAGAGGAGCGCTTAGTACGGGAGGCGACTATGCCAGTTCCTAAGTTCAATTAGGGAGGTTTCCTAGCAGAGTTAGCATATGGTCCTCTTTTTAAAGGGTTGCTACAGCTGGTAACTTCTTCTTAACTTAATCTATTACTTTTTTCTTTTAATAAACGAAAACGGCCTTTCCTAGCGCAGTAGTAACGTACTTACTTATTTTCTTTTTACTAACTTTTTTTTTTTAACAGTACTTATTTTTATACAGAACACACCAGGAACTCCAGAGGAGGCCTAACCTCCTTATTAGGTCTAAGGTCCTTATAACCCTAGTTAAGGCTTCTAATAAATATCCTTCTATACCTATTAAAGAGTTTCCTACCACTTTTTAAGCTTTAAGTCCTATAGTGGTCTTACTCTTCAGTATAGTAATTTAAATATTAGATCTTATCTTATTCCTAATTTTTATTATTAGTTTTAATCTGTTAAGATTCTTTTAATAAAACTCTGTAATTAGGTTTAAGTATTTAAAGTTTTTAACCAGTTCCCATAAGTTACTTTTAAGGCTGTAATCTAGCTACTTAATAAGATACTTAAACGTGTTCTTTCCCCTTTATAAATTTATAACTTCCTTAACGTTATACTTATCTTCGTTAACATCGACCTTAATCTTCTTTTCTAAAGGAACTCCCTTTAGGGCGGGTTTTAAAAGTGAGATGTGAAAAACCTTAATTTGCACCTTTATATTAGTAGGTAAGTCTAATTTATAATTAAAGGTAGCGATCTTTTTCTTAATTTAGAAAGGTCCGTACCTTTTAAAGTTAAACTTCTTATTAGGTTGTTTTAAACGTAGGTTTTACGAAAAAAGGTAAATGTAATCCCCCTCTTGAAAAGTCAGTCCCTTAACTCGTTTATTATTATAATAAAGTCCCTTCTTAAGCACTGGTTATTTAGTTTAGTGTTTATTAGTAAACTTCTTTATTTATTTACATATAAACTTAAATTCGGCTTGTAAGTAGTTATACAGTTCTTACATCCGGTCTATATAAACTGTAACTTAAGGGGTGTTAGTAAGTGGGCCTTAACAGAGCTTAAGCTCCTTACTGTAATTTACGAAAAACGGTAATACACCTATCGACTTAACTAACGTCGTGTTATAAGCTATCTATACTGTTAGTAATAACTTAAATTAATTATTTTATTTAAAGTTAACGTAAGCCTAAAGATACGTTATAAGTATTTAATTAACTTACTCTATTTAACTATCTATCTGTAAGTGGAATACTGTTAAAAGCTTACTCTTTACACCCATTCTTTACATTAGTCCTTATTAAAACTTCAACATAATCAGCTTATCTCGATCCGTGACGATATTATCTAACCAAAGGTGTTATAAAACTACCTTTTTCTTAAAAACATAAGCAAGTTACTCCGCTATTATATCCTTTAAGGTTAGTAAGAAGTAAACCTATTTTATTAATTTGTTAACTACCATAAGGATCTAGTTATAAGTAACTCCTATAACAAAGTCCCTAAACTTTAAGATCTTAGTAATAAAGTTAAGTAAGATTAAACTCCATAACGCCTGTGGTATAAGGAGTGGTTTAAGAAGCCTATAAGGCTTATAGCGTCGATTCTGCTTCTAGTAACAGATATTATAGTTATCAACCACTTCCTTAACTAGCTTCTTCACTCCTAAGAAGGCGTACACTTACTAAGCTTATATAAGAGTCTTAGCTTAGCCCATATATTCCCTAAGTCGAGACTTATAAACCTACTAAATGTACTCCTTCTATTTATTTAAGTTATAAATATACAGTTTCTCTCAATACCAGAGCCTTACTCCTAGTTTAAGTACGCCGTCTACACCTTCTAACAGTTATTCCAGCTAACACCTAGTTTTATTATAATTTAGATATATTAGGCACTCCTTACTATAATTTTACACATACCTTAAAAAGTCTTCTAAAGGGCACTTATACTTACAAGTTCCTTCCGCTAACCTTTTTACTTAAAAGTCTTATTATTATTAATAGATATTATACTCTGTTTATAAGTTTATACAGACATTAATAGTTTATTCCAGTGTCTAGTTATTTAACACTTATAACGTATACTCTAATATACCGTTCTTAACTTTATTAAATATAGTAACGGGGATTAAGACCGGATTAGCATCCTTATAGTCCTGTCTTTAATTAAAAGCGTTAGCTTACCTATTATCTTTTCCTTTAATATAATGGATCTAGAAGTGGAACGGGGCTATTAACTCTACCTACTGTGCCTGTTATAAGTTAAACTCTTTTATTAGGAAGTACTAAAGGTTATTATAATCTAAGAAAACCTAAACTAGTTCCTTTATACCACTTAAGTACGGTACCCACTTAATAAAGCACTAAATAATCGCTATTAATTCCTTATTATAAATTAGGTATTATAAAGCTGGGCCGTAGATCCCTTTTAATAAGAAAGTAACTAAGTAACGTTTCCTATCATTCTGGACTTAGCTAAGTTCTTTACCGATTATAAACTTTAAGGAGTCTGTCTTAACTTAGAAAAGCTTTAAGAAATTAGGGAGGGTTAAGACTGGCGCTGTAACGAAGGTGTGTTTAAGGTTTTTAAATACCTTCTATTATCTATCGGTCCACTTAAACGGCTTTCCCTTACTTATAAGTTTGTAAAGTAATTTTATAATTTTTATAAAATACCTGATAAAATAGTAATAAAAGTTTATAAAGCTGATAAAGGCTTATAACTCTTTTTAATTCTTTAAAGTAAGCTAATCCCTAACTGCTTTTATCTTCTCTAGTTACATTTTAAGCTTTCTAAAGGTTACTTTAAACCTTAAATAGTTTAGTTCCTAAACGTAAAAGTGGCTTTTCTCTAGGTTTACTGTCAGTTTCGCTTTTTTAAGAGCTGTTAAAACCTATTACATATGTTTTTAGTATTTTTTTAAAGTTTTAAAATAGATTAAGACATCATCTAAATATATAAAGATAAACTTATTAAGGAAGGGGCGGAGAACACTGTTAATAAGGCCTTAGAAAGTCACAAGGGCATTTATCAATCCTATTAATATAACACAGTACTAATAATACCTATTATAAGTTTAAAAAGCCGTTTTATACTCGTCCTCCTCTTTCACTCTAACATAGTTAAATCCCATAGGGAAATTAAGACTAGAGAACTAATTCACTTTAACAATCCGTTTTTATATCTTTATAATAAATAGTAATAAGTAGTAATTCTTAATTATATCCTTATTTAACATTTAGTAATTAACAATTATATATAACTTACTGTCTCCCTTCCTTAGGATAAACAGCATTAAGTACCCTACTAGTAACTAAAACTTTATAATAAACCCGTTCTTTAAGTTCTTATTAACGTACTCTCTTAAGGCTTTTACCTATTAAGGGTTTAAGTAGTAAGGCTAGAAGCTATAAAGCTTCACTCCCAGCTTTAGCTTAATTTTATAGTCCTATAGTCTGTAATCTGGTAATTATAATATCTTTTTTTAAAACAAAGTAAACTTCCTATACTCCGCAAGTACCTTAAATAAATCAACTCCTTTACTTACCTGTAGATCAGCTTCTTACTTCTTTCCACCTTTTAAATTGTCATTTAAGTAACGTAGTAGACCTTCTAATCCTTTAACCATCTTTATAAACCTAACCCAAACCGTACTTAGTTTTAAGGGTTTAACGTGCTTTTAAGTGCTTTATATAACTCTAAAGCGGTTTAATGCCTTTTTAACTTTCTTTAAACAGTAATTACAGCTAATAGACTTACTAAAGGTAAGGTAGCCACTCCCCTAATTAATTACAGGGTTATACTTTTCCAGCTAAGGTAGACCTAAGATTATGTTATACCCTACCATTAATGTAACGTTAAAGTCCACTTATTATTTATCCCCATCTACTTTAATTAAGAGTAGTAAGTAGTAGGTAACTTTACTATTATTATACTGGTACAGGCCTCCTTCTTTATTTTAAATAAGAATAACCTCTTTATACTCTTTATTAAGGAGTTTCCTTCAGTTAACTAGTAAAAGGTATACTAGGTTAGAAGCACTTTTACTATTAATCACTACTTTTACTTTAAATGGCCTCCCTTTTCCGTCTATTATATTAACACTAATGGAATAATACTTATACTTTTTTAACATCTAAGTTATAATAATCATTTATCCTTAAGGTCTTATTTAACCTAACTTTTAAGTGCCTCTCCTTCTTCTTAAGGTTTTTACTAACTAGCGGACTACTAGTTTCCAGCCCTTTTAAAAGGCTTATAGCCTTTTCCCAGTTCCTTTTAAAAAAACAGGTAACTTTAATAAACCTAATAATTAACCTTTCTTAAGTTTTCACACCTTAATGTCCAGTTAACTTTAAATAGTATAATATTCCTAAAGTCTTTAATAAGTTAATAATACGCTTTACAAGACTAGATCACAACAATATCCTTTTACTCTTAAATCCACTAGTAATCTTCTCACTTCTACCACTTTCAGGCTTTTCCACTAAAGTGTAATAAGTATATTATAATTAGGTAGTTATTAAGCACTCCTTCTTACTAACACGTAGTGGGGGATTAGTTAACTATAGTAACCTTCTACTTATTACTAAATTCTCTTATTAGGAAGTAAGAGATTTAATAGTAAGCCAGTTCTAACTTTACCTTTATAATAACGTAGTCCCATCTCTATATGCTTAAAAAGTAGTTATAAAGGGCCTTAAGTTTATAATACTAGTTAAAAGTGCAGTTATTATACATACAGTTAATCCACAGTATATCCCTGTAATTAGGGTGGTTAATGTTAACTACAAGTGTTACAGTTATAGAGTATAGAATAGGGGAAGTAGTACCTTATTTCTTCTCTTCTTCCACTTACCTTTAAGTGTGTTATTTCTCCTAAACCTCTTCCTAAAATTCGGGTAATAACAATCCAGCTTATTCTTTTACAAAACAGTCCTTTTTAACAAGGTGATATTTAAGTTAATTAGCAAAGCGAACTCTATTATAAAGTTGTAACCTGATTTCCACTACTCTATCCCTTAATGTTACAGTAAGCCCTTTAACTTATAAGTCCTTTATTTCATCTATTAACTTTTAGTATTTCTCCTTTAACTCCCAAATCCTCTGCTAGTGTGCTTACTTTATGCCTTCCCAGGGAACCTTTAAAGTACCAATCTAAGGCACACCAGCTTTAATACAGGGCAGCCACCTAAGTTATCCTTCTTCTAAGGAGGTAAGGGTGCTAATCTATTTAGTATACTTAAAGTGTTTAAAAGTTTTAAAGGGTATTATTAAGAAGAACTTCCATTTCTCCAGTTTAATTCTCTCAACTTACTCTCTTTTACCTTTTAAAGCTTACTTCACTGTTTAAGTAGCTTAAAAGGCTAATTCTTCAACTCCTTTTACCATTTTAGTAATTTCTAAGTTAAAGTCCTTCTTAAACTTCCTTAATTCTTAAGCTTACAAGGTAAGGTTTTTAAAGCCTGTAATAACTAACCGAAACATCTCTTCTTAAAGTTAGTCTTTTATAACCTATACCTTTAATAATTCTAAGTTTCCACCTTAAAGTCAGTCTTCTACAACCTGCACCTTTATAACTGACTCTTTTAAGACACCTTTAAAGATTAAATATACTACATCTTAGGGTTCTTTATCTTTTTCCTCGTCTTTTAAGTTACACTTATTTATCCAGGTATAATCTTCTTTATTACTTACCATCCTAATATAAACGTCTTTAAAGTTAAACCTAACATACTTTCCCCCTTTTAGAACAGGTTTCTAACTAACTTACTTTAATAACAGGCATTACTATACTATATATCCTTTCTTATTACAGTTAAAACACTAAACCTACAATAGGTCCTTAGGCTGCTTTTATTACTATTATTATTAAGGTTTATCACAGTTAGGTTAATTTTAGCGGTTTATTATATTAATGTCTATTAGCCTAAGATAGTAACCTGTTATAGTTAATTAATTCCCCTTCTTTAATTTACTTAATTAAAGGGTTTACTCCTTTTAAAAGTTCTTTTAATAATAATAATTATAATACTAATTATCAGCCTTAATAGCTATCTTAACTAACTCTTAAAGACAGTTTAGTTAATCCTTTTAGTAAAGGTCTCCAGTAACGTACTCCTTTAAACCACTTTAAAACAGTATTATTAGGGCCTTTTAACTAAGCTTAGTTTTTACTACTTCCAGTTTAAAGTGTGTAGAGAACTTAAAGACTAAAGACATCTACCTTAAAGCTATAAGCCGCTATTCAGCCCACTTAAAGGCATCTAGTTCTTTAAACTCAGTCTGGAGTTAGTTAATAAAAACGTTAAAGTCGTTAAAAAGAGCCTAAGTCTTAAGGGCCTCTTTACGTACTTTATTTATAAAAAGGTTATTAATTATCTTTATATAAGGTTTATATTAGTAAACGGTTACTCCGTTTAATAAGGCTTTAGCGAACCTAACTTTCCCTTCTTCTTTAAAGAACTGTTTATTATAGTAGGTGATATAGCTCTAGAGTTAGGCTATCCAGGACTCCAGCTACGTAAAGTCTCCCTTAAAACGTAAAGGTGGAGGGAGCTTTACTTATTTCTTCTATAAGCCCTTAAGGTTATTATTTTCCAGTTTAATAATATTAAGTTAAGTTTAAAGTTTTTTAATAAAACTAATACAGCTTTTAATATCTTTAGGGAAAGCTTTATTAAGTTCCTTAACCAGTCCCTGCTAGTTAAAGTTTAAATCTTTAAAGTATATAACTAATTCGTTAATAATAAGGAGTTAAGGCTAGGCTTACACCTCTTTAATCTCCTTACCTTTTCTAGAGGTTAATATGTTAATAAGAGAAAGGTAGTGTCTAGGAATTTAATAAACAGCGTTCAGAACTTAAACGCTAATATTATATTATAACCTGCACCTAATATAGGCCTTAAGAGGACTAGTGTAAGTTAAGATAAAACGTATAACAGGACGTTAACAGATAAAAGGCATTCTGAAGACAGTTTATTAAGTTAGCACTCTTAGACGGGGGTTTAACGTCACTATAGGTTATTATCACTATAATACATAGAGGTAAATCTGAACAGTAGGATATAAATGAATAATTAAATATTAGTGTAAGGAACTAGAGTCCCTTACGGTGGTTATAGGCATAACCATAACTATCTATACTAACTAACTAAGAGGTACCTTATACCTTAATCACTGTGCTCTTATTAAGAGGCAGTAAGTAGAGTGATCACCTTTCGGGGTTGCTCACCTTAATTACTGGGTCTTGGCGAGATCAGAGTGAGCAAACAACGATTGGTCGTAAGGGCTTCGGGTCTTTGCACCCCTGGCCCAGTGCGCAGTACCGTGCGTACTGCCTTTCTGCACTGTTCCTTCTGCGGGGGATTTGTCGGGCCGCCCCGGCCCAAGTGACGGCCTGCAGGGTCGTCACAGCTGGCCGGCCTGCACGACGCGATATTCCAGCCAATTCACATAAACTTACCGATTTAAAAGAGAAAACGATTATTCAGTATATAATTAAGCTATATATACGCGCATTCCACCTCTGGTTTTCTTATGTGGAAGATATAGCTAATCGATTACTTTGTAAACGCGACGCGCCCCCTGTTAGTGTACGATAGGCTTACAACTTTATCAAGCGCTAGCCAGAACTTCAGACGCATTTTACGCGTAAATACGATTACTAAAGGGCTAAATGTAAAGATCTAATAATTATTCGTAAGTGGTTTACCCTTATATATAATATTAAGGTTAAATACGGTATTATTAACGACGATATTTATAATTTCGATAAGACTGGCTTTATAATGGGTATTATTATCGCCACTATAGTAGTTACTACCTCAGACGGCTGTAGCAGGGCTAAACAGGCCCAGCCTAGTAATCGAGAGTAGGCTACAGTTATTTAAGGAGTGAATGCTTTAAGCTGGGCTATCTTATTATTTATTATCTTAGTTAAGTAATATCACCTTACTAGCTAGTATAAAGAGTGTAACCTCCCAGCTGACTAGTGTATTGTAATAACTGATAATGGCTAGATTATAAATCAAAAAGGCATAGATTAGATTTAACGCTTCGATTTCCACACAGCATCTTATATAAAGGGTATATATTAGCTATTAATCCTTAATGGCCACGAAAGCTACCACTTTAAAGAATTTGATAATTATTATAAAAAGTATAATATTATTACACTTTATATACTTCCACACTCTTCACACATACTTTAGCCCTTAGATGTTAGTTATTTTAGGCCGTTAAAGAAGGTGTATAGCTGTTAAATTAAGCAGTTTATACGGATAAACATTACACATATCAGTAAGTTAGAGTTTCTTTATACATTTAAAGAGGCGTTTTTTACTTCAATCACAGAAAAGAATATCCAGGGGGGGTTTACTAAAGCTAGCCTTATTCCGTACGACTTAAAGAGGGTAATATTAAAGCTAGATATACGCATTTAACTCTAACACCTCCAGCCTTAAGCCTAACCACAGCACTACCTTAAGTCTCCCAAACGCTACATAACCCTCAAGAGGTTACCTTACAGTTAGTGTTTATTAAAACTTGAATTTCTAACCATTAGGGTAGCTCTCTAACCTTAATTTTAACTGCTGTAGATCGATTAGTTAAAGGTACGATGGCTGTAATGCACAAGGTAGCTCTTCTACGTATGGAGGTCTCAGTATTACGAAAGGCTAATAAGGGTCTTAGTAAGCGAAGGAGAGTTAAAAAAACACGTGTACGGCTTAGAGGGTCACTTACTGTATAAGAAGCACAGGATCTACTGGATCAGAAAGCTGTGGGGAAGCAGTTAGCCCAGGAAACACGACAGAATGGTGGTGGTGCAGGGGGGTCTTGTACGAAGGTTTAGTGCTGTGGCGTGTGCGGCAAGCCTGGCCATAATTCACGCACGTGCAAGGAGGCTGCAGAATCGTCTGATTCTTCTGATTCTGATTCAGTTATTGTTATTTCCTAGTGTTGTGGTTGTGTAATTAAGGATAGATGTAGTGGGGTGGTGGAAAGTGTTCGGCTCGCTTGTCTGTTCGGCTCGCTTATCATGCACGTTATCAAAGTAAATACACTGGATGGAACTCATTTTCGCCACTCTCTAAAGCTTCACCATCCATAATGCCGTGCACATAGCAAGAGCCAACAAGCTCGAAACATTGCTCCTGAGGATGAGAACACCCTCCGCTAGTTGGTACCACTGCGGATGAATGGCGTAAGATGAAGGGAAGCGGCCCGCCTTTCAACACAAAGACGCTGTCGCCAACACAAGCAGCTTCCGGAGCAATGCATATGTAGCCACGTTCTGTGACGAGAAACCGATGTCCCACGAGGACAGGCCTAATGAGTTCGTCGAGGTGCTCCATCTTTCTGTTCATATTCGACCAATCCAACCCACTCTCAGCGGTGATATCACGTTTGAACGGCGGAGGTGGGCCTCCAAACATCCCGAACATTCGGGTTGATTTGAATCGCGTCAACAGCATATCCGCTGCCCAGGTGCGGCGCAACGCATCCAGTGCAGGCTGTCCGTTAATGTATGGTTTGTCAAACGAAAAACCGCAGTTGCAGATATCGTCCTCCCAATCTGCCAGCGTCTTCACCAAGTCACTCCTGCTGTTAGGCGATCCACACACAGAGGACACCATCTTGACGGTATCGACTTGGAGTCCTTCTAAGACGAGAATAGAATCGCAGCAGAGACGGGGTTCGGGCATCTGGTGTCCACCGGTAGAGTACAGATAGTCGCTCTCGAGCACTCTCCTGAACTCTGGGTCAAGGAAGTATTTGCTGCTCCAGTCTTGAACCCACGAAGGTAACTGGTGAATGTTGGTAGTACTAGGGCGCCCTTCCAGGACGATCAGCGACTTCTCTTCCTTGATAAGACTCATGGTCGCCTGGATATAAGCCTGGCCAACGGTGACGGAGTAATCGGGCATGATGGGTTCATTGGATTCCCATCTCTTGACAAGCCCGAGGACGGCGTAGACTTTGTCTCGCGGATCAGTCGCTTCTCGAAACCGGAAATCGATGAGGAGCTCCAGAAGCTTTCCCTTAGGGAGTGAATACTTGAGCCTGGAATAACTGTCCATCGAGTGCCGGTTTATCCCTCTCCATCGGGCTATGTTGCGAACTCTTTCCCTGAAAAGATCGAATAGCCCCCCCTGCTCAGGCGGAAGCCTCTCATACGTATTTGCAATCTCGCTGATATGGAAGGCCGCATCTTCCAGAAGAGTCCAGGGCAGAATGATGTGATAGTGCATGAAAATGATTTTGGCAGCGGCGATCGACTCCTGAATGATCCACGCCCTGTCCCACCAAGTTGCTTCCACCAGCCCTTGAAACACGTGGAATGCCTTTGTGAAGCTGCTAGCTACCCTGAGCGTGGGAGGTGTTGGAGAATGGGTGAAGCAAGGCAGCTCAAATAGATTCTGGTCCTCAGCTCCGAGGAGGTATAAGAGGGCAAAGGCTGCCAACGTCTCATTTAAGTAAGATTTTCCTGGTGCCGTATACTGAAGATGGGGCGTTTTCTTGTCGAGTATCGGCGTCTGCTGGAAGCGAATGCATTTGTCCAGGAGGCTGGGGCTCGATGTAGCGTAGTTGCGGAAATCGGACCAACCCTCGTCATCGCCCCATGCAAGTGAAAGTGCTTCATGAATGCTGAGGGACTTGCCCTGCGAAGTACAGATGCCGTGGTCGTCACTAGTCGCCAGCCAGCAAATCACCTGGGTTGCGCAAGAGAATATCTTGTTCATGAGTGTGACTTGGTGACTCCGCTCCTTGATGTTCCCTTGATTAATGCAGAGAGCATCAATCCACATGACGCGCGTCTCATCAGGTTTTCGGAGATACCGAAGGGCCGTGTAGAGGTTCCTGGTAATGTGGAACGGGCATCCACCGAGGCGAATCTGAAGCTTGTTGCTTGAGTCGCCCCATACATACGATAGCGCTTCGTACACAGGTCGCTCGTCAAGGGAGTGTGGCTGGAGTTGACATTCAATAGGGTCTGATAGCTGACCGGGGAGGATAGAAAGCAAGCGTATCTCTCTGCGAGATTGACTGAGGTCATGATAGGCAAAGGAAGAGGTAGAAGTGCTCATGATGACAATTGTGTGCCTGCCACAAAGCTCTACCCTGGATATCAAGAGTCTTAGGATCTGGCTTGACCAGGTAGGTAGAGAGGGCCTGAGCACAGAAGTAGTTCAATCTTGATTCAAGAGCAAAGATTGGGGACTTGGGGCTGTGTTCTCAAAGAGCTGATGATTTTTCCTGGGCCCATTACTTTGCTGGGAAGCCTGCAGTCTTTATCCCTGCCCAGGTGGCCCATGCAATACCCCTTATGGTGCTGCTGGCACCTACGTAGGAAAGTCCTGGTCCTATCACCCGCACGCTCATACCTGTGTGGTTGCCCTGTTTCGGTGTATTGGTTGCCATTGCCCTATGAGTCATTGAATCCTGTTGCAAATTGTTGAAAGAAAGCCCCTTTATTGGCTGAACAAGCGATTGTGTTTTATTGGAAGATGTGGAAAAAGTGGATTTCTTGGCAGTCAGTTTTCAGGGTCAGGAGCCGCCCCCACGAAGGGGCCCCCTCTTTACACACACATAACAACCATCAATATACCGCTGTTATTGCAATTAAGCCGTGCAACGCCACGCAACAGTGGGTCGTACGACCGTGCAGTGGTTCCTCAACAAATTGAATGGGACGTGCGCCGTGAGTGCCCAGCATGCTACGGATGTCCCTTTCAAAAGTTTTGCGCAGTGCCAAGCTAACCACAACCCGTTTATTGCATATCATCCCTCATCCTAGCAATCTCAGTCATCTTGGCTATCCCTTTTTTTCCGACGGCCCTCTTTATACTCATTCCCTCCTTCACACTTTATCACCTGTTATATATACTCTATAATCCTTTTAATCTAAGCCTAAATACGCTCTTACATAACGTTTTCCTTCCAACAACGCTCCCAGGCTCGTATAACATCTGCACTACTCTTTAAAGCTCCCTTTTTAGTAATTTCTCTCTTTATAAATATCCAATAAGGCTTAATTATATTAAGATCAGGTGAGTTACCCAGCTAAAGGAGACGACATACCTGATGTATATCATATATATGTTATTAAGCATAGTAAGCGTGTAAAGGAGCGCCATCTTCCTAAACAAGCGCTTTTAACCTTAAGCTTTTCGTAAAAGGAATTAACTTTAGTATAATAATCTTCATTTAGTATTAATACTAATTAATACCCCCTTTTAACTCTTAAATAAGCTTACTGTTCTTTTTATTCCATTGCCACTTAGGTTTTCACCCTGGTTTTATTTTTAAAGAAAGCTTGCTAATCTTTTAAAGCTCCCACTTATTACGCATTATAGGTTTTAATAACTGATTCCACTCCTTAAGATCTTTTTCAGCTTATTCCTTTTCAGCTTTTATTTCCAGAAGCTAGCAGTGGCAAGGGCCCTTCTAATCATAAGAAAAACAACCCTAGAATATAAATTCTAAATATCCCTTCCATCTTTCACAAATATAACTCCTTAAAAAACGCTTATTAGCTTTCCTCTATATACAATACCCTTCCCGGCGATAAAGTAAAACAATAAAAGTCTCATCAGACCAGATAACCCATTTCTAATCCTTTAAGGTCTAATCTTTATAAGCAATACACTATTTAAGGCGATCCTCTCTTATCTTCTTTATTAACCTAGGCTTCCTCGTCGGTTTCGTTTTCTTAAACCCTGCTTTCCTAAGTATCCTCCAAATTGTAATAGCTGAGATATCGATACCCTCAGTGCTGAATTCGCCTGTTAAATCAGCGCAATTCATTTCGCGGCCGTACTGATTTTTGCGCACCTTAGCGATGACTTTTTCGATATTCTTAGGGGTCTGTGTGACGACCCTGCAGGCCGTCACTTGGGCCGGGGCGGCCCGACGGATCCCCCGCACAAGGAACAGTGCAGGAAGACAGTACGCACGGTACTGCGCACTGGGCCAGGGGTGCAAAGACCCGAAGCCCCTACGACTAACTAGCAGTTGCTCGGTCTTGGCAAAGGTGCTTACCTACTGAGCATCTGTAAGACCTTTAAGTAAGGAACGCTTAGTAGCAGGTTGCTCAGTTCCTCACTAAGCAACAGACCACTAAACAAGGTATAAAGTACCTCTGGCTGGTTAGTATAGATAGTTATAATTATGCCCACAACTACTGTAAAGGACTTTAGTTCCTTACGTTAATATTTAATTATTTATTTGTGTTTTACTGTTTAAACTTACCTTTATGTATTATAGTAATAGCGACTTACAGTGATATTAAACCCCCTATTTAGGAGTGTTAGTTTAATAAGCTGTCTTCAGAACGCCCCTTACCTATTAGCGTCCTATTATACGTTCTGTCTTAACTTACGTTAATCCTCTTAAGGCTTATATTAAGTATAGGTTATAATATAATATTAGTGTTTTAGTTCTAAACGCTGTTTATTAAATTCCTAGACATTACCTCTCTCTTATTAATATATCGACCTTTAGAAAAGGTAAGGAGATTAAGGAGGTGTAAGCCTAGCCTTAGCTTTTTATTATTAACAAGTTGGTTATATACTTTGAAGACTTAAACCTTAATTAGTAGGGATTAGTTAAGGAATTTAACGAAGCTTTCTCTAAAGATATTAAAAGCTGTATTGGCCTTATTAAGAAACTTTAAGCTTAACTTAACGTTATTAAGTTAGAAAATAATAACTTTAAAGGTTTGTAGAAGAAATGGGTGAAGCTCCTCTTACTGTCACGCTTTAAGGGAGATTTAGCGTAACTGGAGTTATAAATAGCTTAACTTTAAAGTTATATTACTTATTATAACGAGTAGTTCTTTGAAGAAGAAGGAAAAGTTAGGTTCACTAAAGCCTTACTGGATAAAGTAGCTGCTTACTGGTATAAACCTTATATAAAGATAATTAATAACCTCTTTGTGGACAGAGCGTGTAAAGAGGTTCTTGAGATTTAGGCCTTTTTCGATAACTTTAACGTTTTTATTAAATAACTCTAGATTAAGTTTAGGGAATTAGACGCCCTTAAGTAGGTTAAGTAACACCTTATAGCCTTAAGGTAAACGTCCTTAGTCTTTAAGTTTTTTACACGCTTTAAATTAGAAGTAATAAAGATTAAGCTTAGCTAAAAGGCCTTAGTAATGCTGTTTTAAAGTAGTTTAAAGGAGTACGTTATTAAAGACCTTTACTGAGAAGACTGTTTAAACTGCCTTTAAGAGTTAATTAAGATAATTATTAAAGCTAATAACTGGTATTATAATTACTATTATTAAAAGAATTTCTAGAAGGAACAGACCCCTTATTAGCTAAGTAAGCTTAAGAAGGGGAACTAGTTAACTGTGATAAGTTATTACCCTAGGTTAATAGATATTAGTATAATAAACTGCCAGAATTAGCTTAACTGTAATAAACCTTAGCGATAATAATAACAGAAGTAACTTAAAGACTTATTACAGGTTTAATACTTTAACTGTAATAAGAAAGGATATATAGTATAATAGTGTCTGTTACTAAAATAAGTTAGTTAGAAACCTGTACTGGAGGGAAGAAAGTACGTTAAGATAATAAGTAACGAAGAAAACTGCATTTAAATAGATAAGTGTAATTTAGGAAATAAGGAAGGAGAGAAAGAACCTTAAGACGTAATGTACTTAGTCTTTAAGAGTGTTTTAGAAGAGTTAGTTACGGAAGTGTAAGTTACAGAAAACTGACTTTAAGGTGGAAACTTAAAGTTATTAAAAGTATAAGTTACAGAAGACTGACTTTAGGAAAAGATGTTTCAGTTAGCTATTATAGGCCTTAAGAACTTTACCTTATAAACCTAAGAATTAAAGAAGTCTAAGAAAGACCTTAACTTAAACCTTATTAAGGTAGTTAAAGGAGTTGGAGAACTAACCTTTTAAGTTACTTAAGTAGTAAAGTAAGCTTTAAAAGGTAAAAGAGAATAAGTGGAAAGAATTAAGTTAGAAAAACGAAAGTTCTTCTTAACTATACCTCCTGAAACTCTTAAATACTTTAAGTATATTAAGTGGATTAACACCCTTACTTTCTTAAAAGAAGGACAGCTTAAATAACTACCCTGCACTAAAGCTAGTATACCTTAGACTAATACCTTAAAGGTCCCTTAAGAAGGTATAAAGTAAGCACACTAATAGAGGGTCTAAGAGTTAAAGGAGAAATATTAAAAGTTAGTAAATAAAATAAAGGACTTATAAGTTAAAGGTCTTACTGTAACGTTTAAAGATAAAGTAGTGGAAATTAAGCTGTAACTTTATAATAGAGTTTACTTTACTAATTAATTCAAATATTAACTTATTAAGGAAAGTTACTTTGTGGAAGAATAAGCTAGGTTACTGTTACTTAAGTTTTAGGAAGAGGTTTAGGAGAAATAACAGACCTGGAGGCAGGTAGAGGAAGAGAAGAAATAAAACGTTACTCCTCCTGTTTTATACTTTATAACTACAGTACCTGCAGCTAATATCGATTACTTTAATTATAAGGATATATTATAAATTAACTGTGTATATAATAACTGTATTCTTAACCGATATAGTGGATTTAAGGCTCTTTATAACTACTTCCTTAATGTATAAAGACAGAATTACACTGTTATAAGGGTAAAGTTAGAACTAACTTATTATTAAGTTTCTTACTCCCTAACGAGAGAATCTAGTAATAAGTGGAAGGTTACTGTAATTAACTAAGCTTTTATTACATATTAGCAAGGAGGGGTACTTAATAACTGTTTAATTATAACGTGTTTATTATATCTTAATAGAAAAGCTAAAGAGTAGTAAAAGTAAAAAGACTATTAGTGGATTTAAGAGTAGAAAGACATTATTATAATCCAGTCCTGTAAAGTGTATTATTAACTTATTAAAGATTTCTAAAATATTATACCATTTAAAGTTAACTAGACGCTAAGGTGTAAGAACCTAAGGAAAGTTAATTGTTAGGTTTACTAGAGTTACCTGTTTTTCTAAAAGGAATTGGGAAAAGGTTACAGGCCCTTTAAAAGGGCTAGAAACTAGTAATTCGCTAATTAGTAAAAACCTTAAGAAGAAGGAGAGGCATTTAAAGGTTAGGTTAAATAAGACCTTAAAGATAGATAATTATTATAACTTAGATAATAAAGGAGTATAAGTATTATTCTGTTAGTGTTAACTTAATAAATAGGAGAGGGAGGCCGTTTAAGGTAAGAGTAGTGATTAATAATAGGAGCGTTTTTAACTTAATACACCCCTTATTAGTTAACTGAAGGAAACTCTTTAATTAAGAGTATAAAGAGGTTATTCCTATTTAAAATAAAGAAAGAGGCCTGTATTAATATAATAACAGTAAAGTCACTTACTACTTACTACTCTTAATTAAAGTAAATAGAGATAAATAATAAGTAGACTTTAACATTACACTAGTTATAAGGTATAATATAATCTTAAGTCTACCCTAGCTAGAAAAATATAACCTTATAATTAACTAAAAGAGTAGTTACCTTACTTTTAATAAGTCCTTTAGCCGTAATTACTATTTAGAGAAAGCTAAAAAGGCCCTAAACCGCTTTAAAGACGTATAAAACGTTTAGAAGCACGCTAAACCCTTAAAATTAAGTATAGTTTAAGTTAGGTTTACTAAGACAGTTAAAGGATTAAAAAGTTTACTATATTACTTAAATGATAATTTAAAAAGTAGAAAGAAGTAAAAAGCTAATTTACAGATAAATAAAGAAGTTAACTTATTTAAAGTACCTGTAAAGTACAGGAAGTTTACCCTATTTTAAAAGAAGATATTACAATTACTGGATTACGGACTATAAGACTACGAAATTAAGCTAAAGCTAAGAGCGAAGCTCTGTAACTTCTAGCTTTACTATTTGAACCTTTAATAAGCTAAGGCCTTAAAGGAGTATATTAATAAGAACCTAAAGAACAGGTTTATTATAGAGTTCTAATCCTTAACAGGGTATTTAATGCTGTTTATCTTAAGGAAGGGAGATAGTAAGTTACGTATAGTTATTAATTACTAAATGTTAAATAAAGATATAATTAAAAACTATTACTTACTATTACTTATTACAGAAATGTGAGAACAGATTATTAAGGTAAACTGGTTCTTTAACTTTAATTTCCTTATAGGGTTTAATTACGTTAAAGTAAAGGAAGAGGATAAATATAAGACAGCCTTTCGGACTTATAACGGGTATTATTAATACTATGTTATGCTAATAGGATTAATAAACACCTTTACAACCTTTTAAGGCCTTATCGACAGTATTCTTTACCTTTTCCTTAATAAGTTTATTTTTATATATTTAAATAACGTTTTAATCTATTTTAAAACTTTAGAAGAATACTGAAAATATATACGATAAGTTTTAATAGCTTTTGAAAAAGCGAAGCTGATAGTGAACTTAGAGAAAAGCTACTTTTACGTTTAGGAACTAAACTATTTAAGGTTTAGAGTAACTTTTAGGAGGCTTAAAATGTAATTAGAGAAGATAGAGGTAATTAGGGATTAGCTTATTTTAAAGAATTAGAAAGAGCTGTAAGCCTTTATCAGCTTTACGAACTTTTATCGCTGTTTTGTTAAGGACTTTATAAAGATTGTAAAACTACTTTATAAACTTATAGGTAAAGGAAAGCTGTTTAAGTAGACTGATAGATAGTAAAAGGCGTTTAAGGACCTTAAGTACGCCTTTATTACAGCGTTAGTCTTAACCCTCCCTAATTTCTTAAAGCCCTTTTAAGTTAAGACAGACTCTTTAGAATTTATAATTAGTAAAGAACTTAGTTAAGTCTAAGATAATGGAAAACGCTACTTAGTTACCTTTTTATTAAAAGGAATTTACAGCTTAACCTTACGATATCTAATTTATAATAAAGAACTAATAGCAATTATTTAGTGTTTTACTAAGTGGGTATTATATTTAAGTGGTATAGAAGAACCGGTCTAGGTCTTTTTAAATTATAATAACTTCCGGTACTTTTTAATAAAGGAACTTAATTTACAGTAAGTATAATAGGTAGAGTTAATAGCCTTATTCTACTTCCAGATTTACTATATTAAAGGAAAAGATAATAGGTAAGCTGATGCTTTTAGTTAGAGACAGGACTATAAGGATGCTAATTTAGTTTTAATTCCCATTATTATATTTAATAAAGTAAAGAACGGTATACTGAAATATATACTGTAAGTGTTAGATAATTAGATATTAGAATAAATTATTAATGTCTGTATAAACTTATAAATAGAGTATAATATTTATTAATAATAATAAGACTTTTAAGTAAGAAAGTTAGTGGAAGGGACCTGTAAGTATAAGTACCTTTTAAGAGATTTCTTAAGATATTTGTAAGACTATAGTAAAGAATACCTAATGTATTTAAATTATAATAAAACTGGTTATTAGCTAGAATAGCTGTTAAAAGGCGTAAATAACGCGCTTAAACTAAGAGTAAGGCTTTAATATTAAGAGAAACCGTACATTTACGATTTAGATAAATAAAAGGAATACGTTTAATAAATCTATAAATCTTAACTTAGAGAATATATAAGCTGGGTTAAAACTCTTATATAAGTTTAATAAACGTACGCCTTCTTAAGAATAAAGAAGTTAGTTAAGGAAGTGATTAATAATTATAATATCTGTTATTAAAAGTAGAACTAACGTTATAAGCCTTATAAGCTTCTTAAACTATTTCCTATACTATAAGCGTTATAAAGCTCCATCTTATTTAACTTTATTACTGGGATTTTAAAGTTTAAGGACTTTATTATAAGAGTTACTTATAATTAAATCCTTATAGTAGTTAACAGATTAACGAAATAGGCTTACTTTTTGCTAACCTTAAAGAATATAATAGTGAAGTAATTTACTTATGTCTTCGAGAAAGAGGTAATTTCACGATACCTTTAGTTAGATAATATCGTTATAGATTAAGATAAGCTAATTATATTGAAGTTTTAGTAAAGACTGATATAAAGAATAGGTGTAAAAAGTAAGCTTTTAACAGCATTTTACTTACAGACGGATAGTTAAACAGAGTAAGTTAACTAAATACTTATAACGTATCTTTAAACTTACGTTAACTTTAAATAAGATAATTAACTTAAGCTATTATTAACAGTGCAGATAGTTTATAATATAACGTTAGTTAAGTTAATAAGTGTATTACTGTTCTTTATTAATTACGGTAAGGAGCTTAAGCTTTGTTAAGGCCTGTTTACCGGTACCCTTTAAGCTGTAATCTGTGTAAACTGAATGTAGGAACTATATGACTACCTGCGAGCCAAACTTAAGTTTATATATAAACGAATAAAGAAGTTTATTAATAAATACCGAACTAAGCAGTTAATGCTTAAAAAAGGACTTTATTACAATAGTGAATAAGTTAAAGGACTAACTCTTTAGGAGGGGGATTACATTTACCTTTTTTTACAAAACTTACATTTAAAACAGCTTAGTAAGAAGCTTAACTTTAAAAGGTACAGGTTATTCTGGATTAAGAAAAAGGTTACTACCTTTAATTATAAATTAGACTTACCTGTTAGTATAAAGGTGCGGATTAAGGTTTTCTATATCTTACTTTTAAAACTTGCTTTAAAGGGAGTTCCTTTAGAAAAGAAGATTAAGATTAATACAGACAAGGATAAGTACAATGTTAAGGAAGTTATAGATTTATAGAAAGGAAAAAACACGTTTGAGTATTTTGTTAAGTAGTTAGATTACGGCTTTAAGAGTAACTTATAAGAGCTTATTAAAAATCTTAAGTGCTTAGACCTGATTGTGGAGTTCTACTGAAAGAATCTAGACTGATTAAAACTAACGATAAGAATTTGAAATAAGATAAGATTTAATATCTAAATTACTATACTAAAGAGTAAGATTACTGTGGGATTTAAAACCCGGAAAGCGGTAGGAAACTCCTTAATAAGTACAGGAGGATATTTATTAAGGCTTTAGTTAAGGGTTAAAAAGACCTTAGATCTAATAAGGAGGCTAGGCTTCTAAAGTTTCCGGTAAGCTCTGTATGGGAATAAGTATTGTGGAGAGAAAGAAGTCAGTAAAAAAAAAAAAGTGAAAAAGTTATTAGCTTAGAACCTTTAGCCCTGAAGAGTAAGGGTTTAAGGTAACGAGAGACTTTGAAAGAACTACGAACTAGGTTAGGAAGATATTATTAGTTAGGGTAATCCCCTAGAGAAAGAACCGGTAAGTGTCCCTGCTAAAAAGCCTCCCTAGTTAAAGGACTTGTTAGCTTCGGGAGGAGCAGCTAAATAAGTCTCCTCCTGCTTTTGGAAACAGAGGACCTCCACCTTTTAGCCAAACGTAGAGAAAGCTTACTCTTCTGTCTTGCGACGCTAAACTTCGATTTAGTTAAGGTAGGTAATAGCTTTGCAGAGCTCTCGAGTTTTTAGCTCTAGGTTCCGCGTAGTAGCGTTGTGCTTAGCGTTAAGACAGTGCTTCTTAGAAAGGAGCCACTGGAGGAAAGCGTTATTATAACTAAACGTATTATATAAAGACGAAGCCTTTATTAGTAAGCATTTAGAGTAACTGTCTGATCGTGCGGTAATGAGATAGGAAAGCGATTTTAAAGAATAACGACTATAAGGCGATATTTGCAATCTAAAAGTCGAAATGAAGTCTGCGAGGTTACGGTGATAAAAGGTGCTGTTTTTCGAAGTGCGCTTTTACACACGGTTAGTAGGTATAATTACGTTAAGAAAGAAGGAACGCTTTTACTAGGATTCTTTATGGGAAAAGAATGTTAAAGAGGGGGAATTGTATAACAACCCTACAGGCCGTCACTTAAGCTGGGGTGGCCTGACGGATCCCCTATATAAAGAATAGTGTAAGAAGACAGTACATACGGTACTGCGTACTAAGCTAGGGGTGTAAAGACCTAAAGCCCTTATAACTAATTAGTAGTTACTTAGTTTTAATAAAGGTGCTCACTTACTAAGTATTTATAAGACCTTTAAGTAAGGAACGTTTAGTAACAGGTTACTTAGTTCCTTACTAAGTAACAGACTATTAAGTAAGGTACGAAGTACCTTTAATTAGTTAGTATAGATAGTTATAGTTGTGCCTATAACTACTATAAGGGACTTTGGTTCCTCACGTTAGTATTTAATTATTTATTTATGTCTTACTGTTTAGACTTACCTTTATGCATTATAGTGATAGCGACTTATAGTGATATTAAACCCCCTGTCTAAGAGTGCTAGCTTAATAAGCCGTCTTCAGAACGCCCTTTACCTGTTAGCGTCCTGCCATACGTTCTGTCTTAACCCGCGCCAGTCCTCTCGAGGCCTGTGTCGGGTGCAGGTCGTAATAGTCTGTTTTTGTGGACGGCCGGAGCGAGGGGTATCTTGAACCTATTTATCTTTAATAACCAAAGGCTGTACATTTAGATCAAACCCCCACTCAATAGCCTTAGCATAGATACGATTGACGGAGCTGATAGAAATCCCAGTCTTTGCAAAGATTTCCGCTGAAGAAAGGCCAACGACAGGAGACTTAAGGGTAACAACAAGCGCGCGTATCGAGATCTCCGTATTTGGTGCCATGATGATGAACTTGGTGTTTGTGTTGTGATGTGGAAGCGGGGTTGAGGGGTAAGATTATGTGGCATGATTGTGGTGATCAGCATGCAATTAAAGGGGGTGGCTGGCTTGGCACTGCGCAAAACTTTTGAAAGGGACATCCGTACCAAGCCCGTAGTTTTGAGACCGCTGAGCCACAGTGCAGACGTAATCCTCGTCACACTAACAGAGAGAGTCGATTATGAGTGGGGGGTCCTCCTGCTCTTCCAGAGAGCTACAGGCACAAAGCAGCGCAACGCAATTCAGCCCCTTTTTTTCTTTTTTCTTTCTTTTTTTTTAGGTTGAGACCCAGAGCGTAAAGGTTATCATGGAACCCACTCGACAACCTACCGCGTCACCGAGCGAAAGAAGAAGATTGCCAAGGGCGGCCAGGTTCAGGAAGAACGTGGGAAATGTCGGCGACACCCAGCTCTGCAGCCAATGTCAAAGCCTGAATTTCAACGTCATTTTTTCGCCAAGGCAGATGCCTCCGGAGGGCCAACGGGTGTGTACCGTCACATGGAGTAATGATGAACGGTGCACTTTCTGCAAGTTCTTAGACGACATGTACGACTTCAAAGCTGTCCTGAGGCAAGACTACACCGGCCGCGTTCTGAGGTGCTATAGAGGTGTGCGACAGGCAACAGCATCACTAGTTGGAAACTTAATTTTGCTGAGACTTGAGGGAACCGTGGCGGAGACAACCTCTTACTTTACTCTTCAGCGCCCAAACGGCAACGGGGGCGCAGTTCGAATGGTGTCACCTACCACCTCGTTCGATGTGCCCAAGGCGTGGCTGGAGTTTTGCCGCAGCTATCACACTAACTCCTGCGACACTAACCCAGAATTCGCAAACTCTTGGCCGGTCGCTAACTTCCGACTTATCGACTGTACGACCGGACACATTATCCCTGCCACAGGCCAGCCGTATGCTGCGCTGAGCTACGTGTGGGGAAGCCCAGCTTCGTCTTCCCCTGGATTTTCAGACCGTCTTCGCACTGACCTGCTTCCCGAGACTATTGACGATGCGATTATGGCGACCAAGAAGATGGGGCTGCAGTACCTGTGGATCGACCGGTACTGCATCAACCAGCAAGATGCTGAGGAAATAGTGGTACAAACGAACAAGATGGACCTGATCTACCGTAATGCCGAGCTCACCATTGTGGCTGCGGCCGGAGAGGGTCCCAACCATGGACTACCCGGGGTTCGGACTCGAGTTGTGGCCCAAGCCAATGTATCCGTCCAATCTGGTCGTCTTGTATCTCTAATGGACGACCCCATCACCCGTGTCCGCGATTCTACGTGGAGTCAGCGAGGCTGGACTTACCAAGAGGGTCTCCTTGCGCGGCGGCGCCTCATCTTCACCGAGCAGCAGCTTTACTTTGAGTGCCGCAGCATGTACTGCTGCGAGGCTTTCAACTTATCTCTCCCGTCGCTTCACACCAGCGACATGCAAGCTCTGCTGCCCAGGTATCATCACCGCGACCACACGCTCGGCCTTTTTCCACGACGCCTTGGCCGCGACGCTCTCGACTTGATATACTGCATCAAGAACTATACCAAACGGGAGCTTTCCCAACCCTGCGATATCCTCGCCGCCTTCTCCGGGATCCTACGCACCTTTGAGCAGGGGCCTTGGCAGATTCGACACTGCGCAGGTGTTCCGATCCTGCCCCGCCTGGTCAAGGTAGAATCTTGGCACGGAACCGAGGATGCATCTGATAGTGGCTGGGCTTGGTCGCGAACCACTGGATTCTGTCTTGGGCTTTTTTGGTACCCGACTCAGCATTCCCCTCGTCGGACCGGCTTCCCTAGTTGGTCTTGGGCGGGGAGGATGGGGAAAATCGACTGGATCACGGAAACGTCAGCAATGTACCGGTATCGGTCTGACCCTGATCTGCAAATCCAAGTTCAGGTTGATGGTGGCGGCTGCTTGACACTGGACGAGTTCGTGGAATCAGATCATACCTTGGACCCAAGGGCTCTGACGACTCTGCATTTTACGGCGTGGGTTACTCCAGTCAAACTGCCGGGGTTGCCGCATTCTGCAACAGGCGAAGGGTTAATTGGCGACTGTGAAATTGCGGCTGAAATCAACACGGTGGACGGAGTGAGGTCGAGGAGGTGGGAGTTCTTCCCTGACAGCGTTACGGGCATTGCCAGCGGACGACGCTGCTTGGCACTGCATCTTGGGGTGGACCTGGCGTGGAAGTCGTACCGTACCGTCCTAGTCATTCTTGAGACCGGCACACCTGGCCTGTATGAGCGGATCGGGAGGGGTTCTCTATCAGTGGAGAGGGGCCGCGGCGTTTTAAGACTGAAAGAGGACATCCGACTCTGTTGACTTGCGGTGGCTGACTCTAAGCCGGTGTGAACAGTACTGGCTGCGAAAGCACATCTGATACACGTCAGAGCGGAAATTCACCCGTGGTCCAGTCTTTACGGTGGCCGGTATCCCAAGCCTTAACAGGTAGCTTCAGCTCCTAAACAGAGAGCTTTCATAGCCACATTGATCATCAGCGGCCGCAGGAGACCAAGTGGTTCATTCTTCTCTGCGTCAACTAGACCGCGTACAAGATCAAGCTGCGCCAAGTTGAGGTGACCAATGTCTGGAACGACGAAATCCTCTTTCACAGACTGAGAGATGCCTATGAGAGGGGGTTATGGGGCCGGGGCATAGCATGGGGGTGGTTTTGGTTTACCATGCCCAAGATAATGAGATACATCAAACCAAGACTTTTTCTCTCCACAAACGGCCAGTTACGAGACTTACAAGACAGTTTGAGCTTATCCCCGCTACCAGGCGTAGGAGTGCGTCGGCAACTTTTGAATCCGACTCGATCCCTCCTCTGGTGGGGCCCCCTAGGGTGCGAGGGGCTCCTCGCTGCGTTCGATGGCAACCTCACCTGAAAATGGTTGTGTTTTGACAGCTGGGGGTTATAAGGCAACCCGCTGCATGGGCTAGGCTTACCTATTGCTCGCTCTGCAGGAAAGAACGATTTTGAGGAGCGTCCGACGCACGAACCAGGTGTTCCCCTCTTCTGATCTGGCTCTGTGTCTTAAAGGTGCTTTCGGCCCGGACCTGGAAACCGAAGTTTCCCGGCCGTCCTGCAGCAATGGGCGCCGCATAGACCAATATAAACCAGACCCTCTTTTGCGCACTAAACTTGATTGATGCAATGGCGGCACAACAAGACATCACGCTCCACGCCGACGACTACGACGATGATGCCGACTCCTCGCTCGGCTACGAGCCAACCCTGTCCACCGCTAGCATAGCTAGTTCCATTCTCAAGGACCGCCGAGAGAACGGGCGGACGTACAATGCTTACAAAGATGGGCGTAGGCTACACCGCAAACGCCGATAACAGTGAGACCAAACGTGAAGCTGACGAATCGCGCAGTCATTGGCATCGATCTCTCCCTCACCCAACCAACCTTGTGCTGCAGCCTCCCCTCCCCTTAACCGTATTAACTATTAAACTTAGCCTAATAACTATTTACCTTTCCGTACTTCCTACTGTCATGACCCAGGTCACGACGTTGGCCGCAGATGCCTCAGTCACCAGCCGGGCTGCGCCCGCGGAGGAAGTTGGACCAATTGGGCTAAGGACCGCCAAGGGTTGAACTAGTTGGTCTAAGAATCTTAACCACGGCGGCCTAGGGCTGCTGCGGCGAGCCAATCACTATAAGCGCCCCTATGGAGCACTCCGACCAGTCAGATCTGTCCCGAGGTCCCGAGCCCTCGGGATATCGGAACTGTACCAAGGCTTCAGGATACCGGGACAATGCTTTTACGGTATGAACGGTTAGACCGGCTAGTCTAATCTTTACCATTATAACACTAGATAATTTCCTATATATAAGAATAAAAAAAGACCGACGTATTTTAGTTATAAGCTAAATATTATTTATATTTGGTCCAAGCGCGTCTCAAGACGCTGGGCCCAAGCAGGCGGAGTAACATCGGCCTGCGAGCCACCCGCAGGAGTGGCAGGCAGTGGCACCTGGGCAGCCCGAGCCGGCGTCACAGGACCGCCACTGGGACCGCCGCGAATCGCAACGGACGAACCCGAGCCCTAGGGGGTGGGAGGGACGCTCTGATTGCAGCCCGAACGCTCGGCAGTCTATTACTTGGCTATCCTGATATTAGGGTGGAGAGACAGCCAGACCTGCCAGACTGCATCTAACTAATCGATCAGCTATCGCACCGTTAGCAGCCCTCATGCGACATAACAGAAGAAATTACTTACATCTTGGTAAGTCAGAGCGGCAGCCAGCTTACAAGACGCACAGATCACCATAACGGCAACATAACACTTTAAGGTGTAGGCAAAGCCTAGACCCTAGACAGTTTAGCAGACAGTAAACGGAGCGTAAGTGATATAAGACCTTAGGCCCTAATTTGCTGGTCTGATGAGGCCTACTTTGAAGTAGGTGAAGATGGCCATTCTATTTATGTTACGCGTTCACCTGGTGAAGAGTTTCTTCCAGAGTGTTTACAAGCAACATTTAAAAGCGGGAGAACTAAATTTAGGGTTTGGGGCTGTTACTGTAGACCTCATCGTGGGCCTATAGTTATATTACCACAAGGGATACAGCTTAACAGGCAGGAATACACAGATCAGATCTTTCTTCCTCATTTTTTACCTTTCTATAATGAGATGAGGGCCATGTATGGCCATGGGGTGATGCTTCAAGAGGATAGGGTATCTTATCACCATGGTGGGTTTATTGGGTTGGTAAAGAAGGCGGCGGAAATCCAGGTGTTAGAATGGCCACCACAGTCACCAGATCTAAGCCCAATTGAGAATATCTGGCACTATATGAAGATTGGAATCAGTGCCAGAAGGCACAGGATTAAGAATGTTCAACAGATGGCAGAAGTAATAAGGGAGGTATGGGAGCAGATTCCAGTCGAGGTGTTCGTGAAGATGACTGATTCTATGCCTAAATGGCTGGACTTACTAAGGCAGTCGAAAGGTGGACCGATCAAATATTGACAGATCTATTAGTTTTTTTAATATGAAGTTGTTTGGTTGTGTTTTGATGGAGTTACGCGTTTCCAAAGTTGGAGGGGTGGCAGGGGTAGGGGGTCCGACACTTTTTGGCTCCCATTGTACAGGGGTGTCAAATATATTTCCACCCACCCTGGCTTGTGGGTTTGACGATGAGGTCTCTTTACTTAAAGCACTCGACTTCCTCAAGTCACAGGGCGTTGACACCATCGATACAGCTCGAATTTACGAGAAAAGCGAGGAGATCCTTAGCAAAGCAAATGCTACATCCCGTTTCCTTATTGACACAAAGGCGCCAGGGGCTAATCTAAAGCCTAGGTCGTTAGAAAGGGTAGAGGAGCATATGGACACTAGTCTGCGCGAGTTGCAGACAGACAAGGTTCGGCTCAAGCTTTATCATTTCTTCATCTGTCCCCTACACCATCCTGAATAGCAGCATGGGTTTTTTTTTCTTACCCCCTCTTCTTGTGGAATTTACACTAAAAGTGACCAAATTCAGGTCAATGTTTACTACTTGCATGTGCCGGATCCCTTGAGTTCCCTAGAGGACGCACTTACGTCCGTGAATCGGTTGTATGAAGCTAAAAAATTCGTCCACTTTGGGCTTTCCAACGCTCTGCCGGAGGACGTAGAGTACATTTATCAGTACTTTAAGGAACATGAATACGTGACCCTAGAGGTGTACCAGGGCAAATATAACGCTGTTGCTCGTAGGCCGGAAGAACGCCTCATCCCGACTTTGCGGCGGTTGGGGATGTCTTTCTACGCGTACGGCCCCATCGCTGGAGGATTTCTGACCAAGTCAAGCTTGAAGATACGAGGAGGGACAGGTTAGTTTGTCCCTGGTTCTGCTTACTGGGAGTTGTATTTCAGGGACACGTATCTGGATGCGTTGTTAGCCTGGGAACGCCTTGTAGCAGAGGTCCCATACACTCCAGGTAAGCTTGTATAGCGCTGGGTAACTTTCAACTTGGCACTGGAGGCTGAATTTGGAGATGCCGTGGTTGTTGGGTGTAATGGAATGCAACAGCTTTGGGAAACACTGAGTTGGCTGTATAGAGGGCCTCTGCCCAACGAAATATGCGAGCAGATTGACGTGCTTTGGGTGGCCGTCAAAGACGAGGCACCGTTGGATGTCTTTCATGGATGATGGCGCTACTGAAGATGAAAAACTTCTTGTAGTATTCAGTTGATTTATAGTAAAGGAAGGCATATGTCGTCTTCACAACTCGAGCAAACCTCAACAGAGAGATCCAGAGAGCGGAATCATATAGAGCCGCCACTGCAAGTGCCGCTCTCAAACCTCTCAAAAAATCAGGCCCAGCAAACGACGCTCGAACATATCCATCCCAGCATCCCGTCGTATGCCCAAGGGACTCCTGAGGTCGCTTTTCCCTTTTTTGTCGTTAAGCTTAAGGCTGCCGCTGGTATGGGAGAGAGCCTTTGGGATGCCGCTAACCAATGTGCCGGCGGTGTTGCCGCTTGCCTCTGGGCGCTTAACCAGCTTAACACGGCCCTTAGTGCTGTCGGATGCCAGGGGCGCATACCTAACGTATGTTACAGCCTTGCCATCGACAATAACCTTGGCCAGCTCTATGTGTCGTGGAAAGCCGAAGAAGAAGACGGCTTAACCGTGTACGTGCAGCGCGTGGCCTCCTACTTGCTGTCTGACACCGAGCACTTTGTGCGTCTCTACGCGTGCGTCGCTTCCATTCTCAAGTGGGGAGCCACCACCCGCTTGCAGCACATTCGTGTGGCTGCCGACTATATTGGGGGGCGGGGGGGAGGGGGGGACTAGTTAATGTGGAACATACAGAGTTGAGAGTGGGCACCAGGGTACGTGCGTATCGACAATAGCACTCTTACCGTGGGTGGTGGTGGGCTTGTCGGATTCACTCCAGTGTGATGTTAGTTCTCTTCCTGAGGATGGCTTTGCACTTCGATCGCCTCCGCCTGCGAGCTGGGGTGTTGGCCTGTGCTTGCAGCTCTCCACCGCGGCTAGGTTTGTCTGAGAATATCCCCCTGTTAGCCCTAGCCTTGTCGAGCTTAGTCCAACTAGTACTACTTTCTGTGGGCCTGCCAGACAGCCCACAAAGGTCTGACCAGCAGATAGGTAGTGTGCCGTGGAGAAGAATCTCCCACAGCACCAATGACAAGCCAGCACAACACCAATCTGCAGTGTCACATCAAGATCGTGATGCTCAGCCACAGGTTTTTCGTTCTTGCGGGAGGCGTCCATTATGACGCTCATCCATTGGACATGCTTAAAGGTATTGTTGCTGGACACCTTGAGGTCGTAAAGGTCGTTATTAATGTCGTTAACCTTGCGATCGAGCCCGTTAAGATCGGTATGGAGCTTGTCGAGCTTGCTAGCGTTGAAGTCGTCCGACTTGTTCTTGTCGACCTTGATATCGAGACCGTCGACCTTTTTGTCGAGGGAATGGGACTTGCTGCTGAACCTGGTATCTAGGTTGCCGAACAGGGTCTCGAGCCTGTTGAAGCTGGTCTCGAGTCTCGTGAACTTGGTGCTAAAGGTGTCGAACTTGCCGCTGAGCCTGGAATCGATGAGCCGGCTGATTTCCAGACTGCTTCGGTAACGTGATACACCACGCCGAACTGGATAGAGAGGTATCGCTCATAACGCTGACTGGTGTGCCTCTTCAACCGTTGTACTAGTTTGGCTTTTGGCTCGGAAATGGGCGCGGTATTGTGCCTGAGGAGCTGTCGACCGCGGGGTCGGAGGGGCTGTTGTCATCTGTGGAGCGGCTTGCTCTGGGAGGCGGGAATTAGAGTTCGTTAGCAGGAACCATAAAGAGATCCGATCCCTAGTGTTCACATAAGAACAAAGATTTTCAGCACCCACATGCAACTGCTGCTCAGGCACAGGCACACACCTGTCGAGATCTGTCATTGTCGAGATCGGCAGCGATCTGTAACGAAGCTGTGTCCGTCGATCGTGTCCGAATCGCATCGCTGATTCTGTTGGTTGGATAGTGTTAGGATCGGATTGCCGATGCTGTAGAGTCCGAGTTAGACATGGTTTGCCGATGCGGAGGGAGGTGCTCACCTGTGGACGCTAGCAAGGCGCGTATAACCTGCCGAGGAAGAGATTTAGAGCGATTGCGACGCTGTCCAGTCGGGAGAGCATCGCTCGGCTCCGTCGGCAGAGTTGAGCCGGCGATCGGGCGGCCCGTGTGCGCCAAATCATGCGAGTGTCGGCGGCGTGGAGCCCTAGGGCGAAAGGCTGGCGAGCTGGAGCCAGAGGGCAGAGGGGGGTTGGATGTTGGGTGAGAGCATGGCGAAGGGCTGAGCGTGTCCATGGGACCAATTTTGGGCTCGCTCGGCTAGAGTTGAAGTGGTTGTGGATGCTGCGGCGCAACCTTCCAGAAATGGCTCAGAGGCAAGACTGAGCCAATCCTGAGCCAGCCCTGAGCTGGCCCTGATCTGGGGTGAGCGACGTCACGTGGGCGCGGTACGAAAAAGGAAATTTGGTGTGCCCAGATTCGTCGCAGGAAACAGCAATTTCATGAGCCCAGATCCGTCTCAGACGGCCAGGCTGTCATGTGTGCAGTTTTGGAAAAGAAAATATGAAATATAAACTTGAAGTTTCCATCCCAGCCCTGTGAAGATTAAGAAATCACGTTGAAAAGCCTGATACCACCTTCGACGAATACAAACCTAGCGCCAATAGGGACAGACCCAAACGTCCCAGTCTTTCTCTCCGCCGTCAAGAGCAAGCACACCATCTGGAAAGTGATTCAGTATAACATTTTGCACTTGGTGAATCAGTACCCTCGCAACCTAACGTTCCTCATCAGAGACAGTCTCTAACATTGCAGCCTTTTTTCTCTTGATTTGAGCGGCGTCACCTCTTCCCTCAGGGGCGAAACTCCGCAATCGAAAGGCCTTGGTCGAGAAACTCACTAGATTGCGATTTGGTAAGTCTACTGTGAGGGATATTAGGGGCTCGGAATATACAAAACTTTCTTCCTCCTATGCTCGAGCTCCTCTATACCTGCTAGTTGTAGTAGCACGCGGTAAGAAGTAGATGTAACGGTGCATGACTTTCGAGAATCTCCGTCGCCCCACCAAATTTTCTTTTGCATCGCGTGCACACCTTGTCAGGGCACAAGGCTGCCGGCGGGGCTCCACAACATCTTACCACAGACTCTTTTTGTTGTGGTGTTGTGGTGAGATTGTTGGCAACGCTGGTTAAGGTTGGTCGCGCTACTGCTTGCGCATTTGGTGTCGAGGTTTGGTCAGCCCGACCGACCATCTTGGTATTTGCAGATTTTGAGAGTCAATTGCTGAAAATCTCATTGGAATGCTCCTATTTTTATAATACTATCAGAGCTGGATTCAGAGAGCGCATGTTAACTGTTCACAGAACATATAGAGTAACGCAGACGAGGAGCTCATCCATTGTGCTTGGCATGGCCGCGAATCTTAACGAATGGCCTCATGAATGCACTAAAGCGGCAGTGATCCTAATACAATCGAAGGGGAGGAGGTTTTGCACCCACTGGTGGATCTGACCCTCCAAATGCCCTCGAGACCCGTGACCCCTGATTTAGATATACGCCCAGTGGGTAGCTCCAAACCTGCTGGACCTTTGAATTCGCTCATAAAATTAGGATCCTCGCATACGAGGGCCAGGAGAAACGAGTATCTGAGAAGCTCACATTCAGAGTAATTATGCGATCGACATATCGGACGAAATCTGCGGCAGCATTCCTAGATCTCCTGGATCGTTTGGAAATGTGAAGAACATACGTTATTTTAGGTCGGGTGCTCTGGGGGCTGGGGCCAAGGAGGAGAGAGGTCTGTGAACAAGATAGAAACATGTCCTTGTACATACCACAACCAAACAAACAAATTAATGAACAGATTTCGCAATTACGATCAACATACTACCCCTAAATCTCAAACACAATATGCCCGGTTAGAACTCTCCTGTTGACACCGGCCAGTCCCAATACACTCCGCAACGAGATCGACCTTGTTCCCACCCACGCAGAAATACAGCCACTGGCGAGTGCGGCCACCATTATCCCAGCCTATATCCGGTGCACTGGTTAGCTTGAAGGCAATGCACAAAACGTAACGCCTGACAAAGAGTAGTACAATATCGAGAGCTAGAAACGGGAAATATGGCAATAGGCCAGGCATTTACCAAGGGTATCTTCGAGATAATATCCGCAGTAGCTCCCCTGATTGGTGCAAGGTGTATACCGGGCTTGGAGGAGAGCAGCAACGGCTCCCGAGTCTGCATCGGGGGGGCTATGAACGGGACTTGCAAGCGTCTGTGCCGCCGCTATTAAGATGAAGATGCTGGCCCAAAGCTTAGTCATGATGTAAATGCGTTCCTTGAAGGCGAGGTGAGAAAGGGAGGGGATACGGAGCGAGGGAATTAGAAACCGAGAAGCCCATCTAGTTGCTCTTTTATACAAGACCAAACCACGCGCAATGTTTCCCTCAAACTGGCGCTGAACTTTTATGTGAATACCACCCTCGGAGCGCTTCACCACAACCTGCAATGGATGGTCCGGGTAAGCGGCAGGTTTGTTAGCCCGCGATTTGCGGTTGATGACGCCTTGGCAACGCAACGAGCTCTGGGACAGTCAGTCGGCGACTATATACACCGTCTCCCATGCTATTGAAAGTCAGGACGTCATAATCGGGGGGGGGGGGGAGAGGGTGCCCCACTTTGACCGGTCAAAAAATAACCAGGGGATATCCGGGAGTTCCAAGGGCTTGGCGCACCTGTCAGAAAGAAAGGGGGTTTGGCTACGCAGTGCCAGGTAAAAGTCACAGGCGACGCAAGTAAGTACCTGGAAAATTTGGGTGTTGTGGGGCCAAGAGTGCCGTGGGGGCCGAAAACACTTCCTTTGTCCTTCGAGGTATGGAAGATGACTGAGGTGCGGATGGCGGTACGGATCCGTAGTAAGGAGCTAAAAACCTCCACGGTACTGGTAGATCCCCTATTGGCCGTGCACGGGTCAAGAAAAGGGGGTTAGGGTTACTGCGTGCATCCCTCAGATTCAGCGGCAAAAGGGGGCTGCCCGATTGATTCCATTCGGAATTCGCAACTGCGAATGGAATCAATAAAGCGCAACGGTCAACATTAGAACTGGGAGCATGAGCCAATTGAAATGAAGATAGAAAGCGCCATCACTTAACCGTCTAGCCACTGGCCTGCTTGGGGTTCGAAAACCGACCGTCATTCCTGTCGTTGATGTAGGCCGAGGGCCGCCAAGGAAGGAATGACTGGAAGGGGCATGACCACGCCATCTTCACAGCTTAACCTTTGTGGTGGCCTCCGCAATGGCCCCAGAGGAAATAGGTGTGTCATTGGCAGGTTGATTCAGCAGAGCTCCGATGTTGTGAACAAACAACGGATACAGGACCCCGGTGATGCCTTCCTTCTTGGCATGGAAGATCGAGGATAGAGCGCTTGGTCGTAGGGGATGCACGTTCCCCGCTCATACGGGTCTGTTGCCTGTTCCGCAGCATGCCTCACTTTCTCGGCACCAAGGATCTCGTCTTCCTAAAGAGTTGCTCCCATGTGGTGGAGCTTGCATCGTTTGACGAAGTCATGCTGCCCGGTGGGTTGCTTCTGATTGGCTGGAATGGTGTGGAAAACTGACTAAGCGTAGGTTTCCGAGATGGTGGAAGCAGTCACATTGGAAAAAATGACCTGTTTGTAAGAATAATGTTCTTGTGACGAAGTCGATCTTTACCTAGACACACGCCCTCAGGCTCCTGGAGTCTCCCATTTTCGTTTGAGGCGACGTTGGGTGCTGCCTTTCATCCACCTCTTGGCCAAGATAATTAGTCTTCACATGTTTCAGGTGAAGAACTGATAGGAAGAACGCTAGACTGATCTAATCCGCGCGGCTGCCTGAAACTTGGTTTTATGGCCCGGTGGCCAACAGAGGAAGGGACGAATCTGTGCCTGACTCACTCACCCTGCGCAGCACTGGCTAGCCGGCTTGGCTCGCGGTTATGGAAAAGAGGAGAAGTGGGATACGAAGAAGCAGGGTTGAACACCATAAATCGCCAACGCATGAGTCCCAGGGGTCGGGTCAATGAGCATCCGAGCCCGCAGAGTCCATTGGTCGCCCTGCTATACGGGATACCCGATTTTGAGTCCTCCTGCTCATCAGAGGGACTTGTTCGGAATAAAGTGACCCCGCACACCTTTGCAATTCTGGCAGACTCTCGGATTTTCCCAGGCCCTAAGTGTCCGCCGCCTCGCTCTGATTGGCCAAATAGGCTGAGTCCGCTTCAGAACAATTCGAATTCTCTAGTGCTCTGAGTCCGAAATAATGAACGTCTTGAAAACTAACCATCCGTCTTCTGACATAAGGACTTCGTCGGCTCCCCATGGCGTGACCTAAGAGTCCGGTACCTAAAGTTACTTACCTTCCGCCAAGTCGGCAATGACAGCGTGGGACGGCGGGGCGCGCTATGGCTGCCATCCGAGTTCCGTACGTCATCAGCATACTCATGAATAATCCTAGCAAAACGTTGAAGGTGCTCCGTAAATTTGAGCACCTCGAGCACCTGTTCACCGCTCTTGAGGTTAAGCCACTCCCGCTACCTAGACCGAGCAGTTCATGGGGCAGCCAGTCATCTATAGGGTCCCCATCACTTGCCTTATCTATTTACTGCTTATGGCTGCCTTACTCATGCCATGCTAGCTAGGATTGGTGGTGACTAATCTATCTGATCTTGTCTAATAATGAGTTTCGAACCATCCTCGTTTTCGAGTCGGCGGCCTGGTGCGGCTCAGGACGCGCATTATTCGGTAAATACATGCCCTACCCTAGAACGCCCCAGAGCAAGGCCGGGACGGCAACTCTCGCGTCAGGACCACCAAGATTTCTCCATGGCTTTAAACTTCAATAGCCTTATGCTAGAGGGGGCCTCTCTGGCAATGTTAGAAATGAGTAAGCACTGTTCCTCAGAATGGCCCCCTAAGATTCGTCGAGGCACCGACCCGCGCTTGGGTGGGCGGGGAAAGGCGCAACGTGAGGTACGTGGCACGTGACATCAAGCAAGATATGCCGCTAACCAATGCGACCAAAAGCTCGCAACCACCCCGCATCGCAATCGCTTTATCGATCGCCAGACAACAACCAACCAGTTCTTTCAAGAATTGTCTTCATCTGCAATTCCAGTGCGATAGGACCAAATACCTATCTCGGAGCCAATTTCTAATCAACTCCGCCGCAGCGACTCCACAGAATGGCGATTCTCAATCCCACCTTGGGCGGCCTTGGTTGGTCGACTCTGCTCGGAGCTGCTGTCTTATGTGTAGTGATACAGAAGATCCATCGGCTCTTCAAAGTGCGGAAGATGTTCCGAGATCTGCAATCCCGGGGAATTGTAAGTCCTGTTCACGCTACTTCCCAAATCTATGTCCACAGGTGATTTCGACGACGTGAGAACTTCAGTATACCAGACAAGGCCTTCTCGGCAGGCGCTCATTTTTTCCTAGTCTGCAGCCTGCGGTCTGACCTACAACTGAGCTACAGTTCTGTGTTCATTACTGATGGCGTTCTACGTAGCCAATCATGACTCACTCGCTCGTGTTCGGCCACCTCCCTATCATAATGAAACTTATGAAGGCTATGCCGCAGGACACACATCCAAACTACATCGCCCAACTTATCCTGGAGAACTGGGAGACGCTGTTCCCTGATTGCACGACATGTCCCGGCATCGTTTACGTCGACTTATGGCCGATGGGGCCGCCAACAATATTCAGTGAGTTTCTTGCAAAGAGTTCAGCACTACTTTTAGAGCCGCGACATACACGGATCCTAGAGACGTATGATTTTGGCAAAGGGGGCCAAGTTTTTAGATGATTTGTTCACCTATTTATGTTTTCTTGACGACGATCAATTATTAATATATCCATCTACACAGCTATGGAACCGAACATATCTAGTCAGAGCATATCGAGCACGGTCCTCCCACGTGCTCACAACGCCGTTTTGTACCTAACGCCCCTGACACAAAACCTAGACCTTGCTTCCAGTGAAGGGCAGCAATGGCGGGTTTGGCGGTCCCGCTTCAGCTCCGGCTTCAGCTCTAAGAACATCACCGCCATGCTGCCGTCCATCCTCGAGGAGGTTGCTATTTTCCGTGACATTCTCCTCGCCAAGGCGGGCGAGAACAACACCTGGGGTCCGGTGTTCCCGCTCGAAGCTCTAACTACGAACCTTACGTTCGACGTCATCGGTCGCGCTACCCTGGGCATCCGACTTCATGAGCAAACACGGGAGCCGGGCCCTCTCCGTCGCGCTTTGCTCGACCAGCTGACGCACTGCTTGTTCGACTATAACATCCTCACACTCGGTAGGATCCTCAGCCCCATTCGTCACTGGAAGATGGCTAGGAACACGCGGATCATGCGCAAGTTTTTACTACCGCATGTTGTAAGCAGGCTAGAAAGCCCCCGCTCCGCACTTAACGATCGTGCCACGATTGTTGATTTCGCCGTCGAAGAATACAACGAAGAAGCCACCCCTCAGGAGGAGAACAAACCCAAGCTATCCGACGAGGAGTTCATCGAAACGGTCATCGCTCAGCTGAAGCTCTTCCTGTTTGCCGGGCACGACACAACAGCGACTTCCATCTGCTGGGTTCTACACTGCCTCGCTAAAGATCCCGCTGCAGCAGACTTAGTTCGCGCCGAGCACGACGCCGTGTTGGGAGCCGGGACGCACGAGACCATGGAACGTCTGCAGGCGTCTCCTCACCTGCTAAACCAGCTCCCTTACACGCTTGCCTGCATAAAGGAGGCGCTCCGACTGTGGCCCTCGGTCGGACCTATCCGTGATGGATCGAGCAGTTTTTCGTTCGCCGTGCCGGGCGCAAGCGTCCCCTTCCCTACTGAAGGCTTCATGATCTGGGACGGCATCCGAGCCGCCATGCGCTCGGAGCATCTGTGGGTCCGCCCACTGGAATTTATCCCCGAGAGGTGGCTTGCCAGCCCCGGAGATCCGCTCTACCCAAAGAAAAACGCTTGGCACCCGTTTGGGCTAGGGTTCCGCAACTGCATCGGCCAGGAGCTCGCGCTTGTTGAGATCAAGGCAGTTCTAACGCTCGTGATGCGTGATTTGGATATCGATTGTGGTTGGGAAGAATGGGATGCTCTAAGGTGCGCAGGCTCACAGAACCAAAGATCGAAAAGAAAAAAGCTAATCAGGTTTGATAGTATCAACAAGGGCCCAAAATACGCGGTTGATGGGCATCGCTGCTATCAGGTCGGACTTGGGACTCCCCACACAAAGGCGGGGATGCCCGTTCATGTGAAACGTCGAAGCTCTCCTATCAGGCATGTAGGGTCTCAAGCGAGCAATTAGCTATAAAACTGGCAGATAATAAATGACTGATACCCTCAGGCAGCTAAATACCTGTGCCCCACCAGCGCTGCGTCGGACGAGGGTCGCTGGCTCTAGATGCAGAAACACAATATATGGACCACCACAAGCGTCATTGTCGGCCCACTCGAAGCTCACTTCATGGAATAACCGGCTGATCTGGGTCCTGTGATTGTATTGCCTGCCGTGCCGCTTATGATGGCGCGCGAGGTTAAAGTTCCATCGCTTTGAGAATCTTGACTATACCACTCTTTCTGTGCTGTAACTTCCCGAGCCGCTCATTCAGGGCGCGCGATCGCGTGGCCGCACCATCGCCCTGACCAACCTGGCTCTCCTCACTAGAGGTATCCATTTATTTTCCTCCTACAAGCTGATGACCTTGTTGAAACGTTCCAGCGAATTAGCTGAAATGAGGTGATCTTACCGAGAGCATTTGCGTCTCGCCATTCTTCTTTCCGATTTCTCCGAAGCGCCCTTCTGTTAGATACCATATGATCCGAACACGGCACCTGGATTCGTTCCTCTTTTTGGTAGCTCTAAACGATCTAAAGTGCGCCATCGAAATTGTAGATCGACGAACTTGCACCGCGGGAACGACCACACCTTCGTCGCCGATGGGTGGGTGTGGTTACACAACCCCATGTCACGTGCAAAATTCGTTGTCAGTTCCTGCTGGAAGGTTGCCCCACCAAGTTCAGCTTCAACCAGGTTCATTTTGTTGGATCATCCACACGCCAAGACATGTGGTTGAGCCCCCTGGCTGTGGCGTGGATCTACTTCAGGGGGTGGCATTGGAGTCTAAACATAGATTTCTAGTGGTGTCTAACTGATTGGAACAAGCAACACAGAACACAATACAACGAATTCCAGCCAACCTACCGTGCAAGTGATCAAATCCGACAGGTGCCGGGTCCGTAGAAGAAACTTTAGATATAAGAAAAGGAAAGTAGACGATCGTGAGGAACGGGTTCTGGTGCCTCACGCAAGCAATTAAAGTTCATTGTGTGCAATCTTGCCACCTGTGGAACGTTTTGGCTGAGGAACGAGGGGCTCAGGAGCAGCGGAAGTGCAGTTGCAAAGTGACTTGATTTGGTAGAAAAGGGGAGTGCGAAGCACTCCCCAGTTATATACAAATGGAAGCTCCCTGTGTGTGGGGAGAGCACATGATCCAAGGCCCCTGCGCTCCAGCCAAGCCTGGAGCGGTAAGGCCCCTGCGCGCCTGAGCGCCAAGAACTGCCGCTGCAGTTCGACACCACCCTCTCCCGTAACTTCTCTTTCACCGCTCTCAGTTACTGAGCTTGGAGATTCTGTGCCCCAACTCCATGATTGTGTGGACTTCCTCCGTTCCGCACACGGCCTTGTCTGTATCCTCCTAAAAGGAACTGAGCAGAGGGGGACTCACGCGATTGCCTTCATCGCCACTATCATCCTGCTCTCTCTCACCCGCTGCCGTCTCCTCTTCAATTGAATCCAAAGTGTCGCAACTGCAACGATCAGACTGGGCACTCCGACGCTCAAGCTTGCCGCCAGGGCAACAATATCCGATTGGCTCAGCCCCCCTTTTTCGTTCCCTGGGCCAATGGTGGAAACAATACTCCCTCCCGGTGCAGCCCCAAGACTTGATGTTGTCGTCCCCGTAGTTTCTACCGTAATGCTGGGCAGCATGCGAGTAGCAGGCCCAACCGTTGTGGTTGATGTGATATATAGCGTTGTTATCGTGGGCATGAGGCCGGGATAGGGTGGTGTCATGGTGTTTGTGGCGATGGTTTCTGTAATTTTCGGTGCTGGTGTTGGTTTTGTTGTCACGGTTGGAGCATCATCCAGTGTTGTTGCCGTTGCTGTCGGAACCACATTTGCTGTTGCGCAGTACCCGTTGTAGATGGACAACATGCTGGTCATCTCGCCCAACCAGTTTTGGACCGATTCTCCGCATCCTAGACTGACACAGCTCGAGATGTACGACGTTGCCGAGCTTCCGAGCGAAGGGGCACAGTAGCAGGTGTTGACGGGGTAGCATTTACCACATCCCAGGAAAACTCCAACATCAACGTAAGCTGGACCAGTCGAGCAGGTATCGACACCGCTGTGAACAAGACATCCAGCGGCACAAAGGCGAGCAGTTTGGTAGGCCGCTTCGCTGTGGAGGCTGACGATGGCCATTGGACCATCGGTGATTGCAGAAACAAGATCCAAGGGGTGGAGGAATAATAGAAGGGTTTTAAGGAGGGTGGTCGACCCGCCCTGCGGGAAGGCTCCCAGCGCCATGGTTAGGTTTATTTGGGTGTCGAATATCCCGATTGGATCCCTTGACGAACCTCTTGCCCTCCATTTGCACGATGCCGCTCTTCATGACCGGCCTAACATCATGCCGACTGGGAGTTTATATGGACAGACTGTTGCCACCGTTCTCACCGCTGGAGGCGTCCTTGCTACCCAGCGCTCACACTCGAGTGGTAGTCCCAGAGGCCTCACGACGATTGTGTCTTCACAGCCTCACGACCCCGCGGTTGCCTTGCATGCAAAGCCCCAGCCGAAAGCAGGCTCCCCGAGGTCCGCGGCTTGTCCTCACAAACAGCAATCTCGCAAATGCGCGACTTCGGCGAATTAAGCAGCACACTAAAATCACACATTGCTTGCTGAACAACTACGTACAGTATTTCAACCGCAAGCCGCCCCCACCAGCCGCCCATCAGCCTCTGAGATAAGATTGGAGACACCATCCATCAAGAGCGGCAACTTTTCACTGGAGCTTACCCCGCTCCGTGGCGAAACTTTCGGCACGGTGCAGGGCGCGGAGGACGTGTTCTCATCCAGTAAATAGCAGCGGGGTCAGTGTTGGTCGACGTGCAGAGAACCAGTGGCCTTGCCCAGCTGAAACGAGAGAAATTCGGCGAATCAGGAACTTTCTGGGATTTTTGGTCGGTCAGTCATGCATTTGTAACTAGCCACCGGGTCGTTGAGACACCGGCTTGGGAGAAACAGTTGCTTAGACAGGATGAAAAGCCTCGGCTGCTCGGTCCTATCTTCGACGCCCTCTGCTTGGCACATAGGAACAGCCTGCCGCGACTCTGCTCTAATCGCGTCCAATCGATCTTCCTAAACGGTAACCGTCCTTGAACTCCTATCCAACGCTTGGGTGCGAGCGCTAAAAAGTCTTCTTTCGCTCAAACAAGCAAACAAAGTGAGGCCTCCATACCAGCGAGGCGGTAGTTCATCCTCGGTACCGTTTTCATCCGCAGCCGCGCAGGCTGGTGAGCAATGATTCTCATCCCCTTGTCAATTCCATTGCCGCCCGATAGTCCATCATACCGTAACCGTCCACCCCGCGCCAACACCACGGCGTCCTCTCCCGCGCTCCCACGCTCCCGCTAGCGCCAGACAGAGGTACCCACCTGAGTAAGCGCGAGGCGCTGCCCGACGGCCATTTCGGGCAGGCCGCCGGGGTCCGCTTCGTCGACGTCAAAGCGGGGCAGCCACATGCCTAGCCGGCGGAGTTAATGCCAGGCCACTATTGCTTGAGTGGAGACTTTGGTGGAAGAATTGAGTATGTCATGATACTCCAGGATTGCCTCAGAAATGGTATCGACACACAGGGCTCGTACTGTCGGCCGTATCATTGCTCAATATCGGGCTAGAGAGGCGGGAGGAGATACGATCAAAGATGAAACCCGAGATGGCGAGGGCGGTTGTTGAGTTGTAATACGATTCGATCCTAGCCGGCGAAATAACGGACTCTGCTGTGGCGCGGTTCTACTGGCTGCCGTCTCATCCACGCAGGGGAGGACTCGAGTGCGGTTCATGCTAGCTCGCGTCTGATTTAGATTCGGCAGGCTAGGGCGAACGTCAGTCAAGAATATAATGGAGATAGGCAGAGCGAGAGAGAGGGCGAGATGCGAGCCTAATCAAGACGATTGTCCTGTCTTTTTTTCCCCCGATTGTACCCTAGTTCATTAAAGCAACACAGCCCTAGTGCGGGCTGCTAGCCAGAACTCAGCTCTTTGCCGTGCCTCTTAGGTTGGTTGCCGACGTGATACAATGACAATATGGACCGCTCCGACGCAGCGCATGATATGATATGAACAGGGGTCCCTGCCGCTAATCGTCCAGGCTCCTGGGTCGTACCAAACTTTGGGGTTTTAGCGGGCCTATCGCAGCGATGCTTACGGTCTAAAGCTGACGTTATTCGTTCAGCTTTAATCAAGTTCAGCAAGAGGGTGGTCAGTTCTTCGGTCCTGCCCCCGTCTGCCCTGCACTGTGGTCCAGGAAAACACGGATTATGCACTTATCATAACCAGACCGACTTTGCCCAGTTTTTTTTTAGCATTGACGCACTGCGCCGTTCCCTCGCAGCCCTTTATCATGGTGTTAGCTTGGGACAGGAGATTTAAAGGGACGCGCAAGGGGCCCTACCTTGTCCAAACGTCTCTCCATGCCAAATGGCTGCCCACTTATATCTACATCTCGGGCTATGTGCCTACCGTATCCGCGTAACAGAATACAGGCAAAATGGCTCCCGTCTGGCCACAGCGGCGCTGGGGTCCAACGTCTAACCCCCGAAGACCAGAAACACCAGATTATCGGCCCGTATTCTTAAGATTACCATTTCTTTTTGCTTTTGCAGCATATATTGGCCTTTTGATCGGAGTTTTAGAGTGGAGCTGTCGGCAGCTACCTACTTCAAGTGATGACCAGACGGTCCCAGAAGGAAGCCGTCCCGGGGTTCGGGTTATCCTCTACCAAGCTCCGCTTTTCCAGGCGAGCATCTCTACACCCAAGACAAAACGAGCGACTCTGGGCTCGACAGCCGCACCAGAAATTTCCAAATCACTCAGAGGGTTGTCGCATTCCGGAAAAAGCCACAGCGCTGGGAGATTTCGTCGACAGAACAGCACAACGGGCGACGCCCCCCCCGTCAACTCTTTACGACCACCGACCAGCCTGGGTAACCGGAAAGCCTATCCACCTGAATACCTCCCCGTTGATCAATCATACAACACGTCTCAGAGCTGGAATAACTCCGTCGATAGCAACCGAACTCTGGAGCAGCGGACTTCAAATCAGGCCAGCTTCGCGCATTTGAGCGGCCCGACCGTCGGTGTAGTCTACGAGTTCCTCCACCGGAGAGATGTCTTTGGACCCCAGTATGGGCTTTTGGATGATCTTAGTGCGCCGCCACCGCCATATGTCGCCACCCTCATCAGATTCGCCCCTCCAGACACTATCGACCCCGCACAGTGTGCTCTCAGCCCAGTCGAGCTAGCACCAGGTATCACGTTCGGCGGTGTTTGGGCTATCATCACCTGTAACGGGCCAGCGTTCGTCTTTCATCACGAAGAATGCTGGAAAAACTGGCAATTGGCGGCCCAGAAGGAGCGATTATTCGCGCTCGATAAAGAAGGACCCTGGGAGTTCTATGAAAGCCTCAGCTACATCTCAGGCTCGCCGTGGACCGCGCGCTGCAACGGCGAAGACATTGCACAGGATTTTGACCGGATGGCAGAGGAATATGCCGCTTCTACCATGCAGGATCTAACTACAATGACCATCAATGACGATAAGGGTCGTCCGATATCTACAGCCACCGCTGCACGGGTTGTCGTAACAGAAACAGACTCTCGCGGACGACCAACCACAACCGTTACACGACTCCAAGCTGCCGGTATCGGATACGCCGGGGCGCTCACAACCCTGACCGAAACAGACGCTCATGGATCCCCTACGGCCACTGTTACCGCCCAGCTCATCACGTACACCGATTCCAACGGCGTCGGTATTACCACCAGAACGCGCCTCCTCTCCGCATCTGAGACACCCCTCACCCTACGTGACGCCCATGGTGTCCCCACTGCCACGCTTACCATGAAAGTCGGACCCACCGCCACCCGGCTCGACCCAACAACCATTGTCTTGACCAACTCCGAAGGCATCCCTACAGCCACGATCACGGCAGCACCGCGCCCTCCGCACCCAACAGCCACCATCTACTCCTCTGCCGGCGAGAACCCCGCGCTGTACATCCTCTCCCACTCCGATTACTACCTCCTCCTGTTCATGCCAGTGCTGTGCACGGTGGTGGTCTCCATCCTCGCGGAGATGGTCTCGTCGAATCTGCATGTCCTTTTGTCGTTTCAGCAGATGGCTACGGGGGGAGCGGGTGTATCGGCAAGAGAGAGCCTGTTCCTACCGAGGGGTGTCCTCGCAGGCTTCGCGCACAGCATCCGGTTGCTGGCGAAGGGGGATCCCCTCTCCTTCCTGTCGCAGGTGCTAGTGCTCGTCAGTGCGCTCGTCACAGCCCTATCCTCCGAAGCCGTCGGTATCGGACTTGGCGGGAGCTGCAAACGCGATAGTTTCGACGGCTGCTACTTGGAGGCTTCCATATTCCTGCCACCGGCAAGGGCGTTGCAGGCGTTGTTGGCTGTGGATATGGGGATTGTGGTGGTGATTGCGGGGTTTCTGTGGAAAGGGAGGTGGCGGTCGGGCGTTTCGATGCCGCCAGGGAGCATAATGGCCACCGGGGCATTGGCGCAGAGCGGGGAGTTCCGGGAATTATTGAGGGGGCTGGGGACGGATGTTGACGGTGTAGCATCCGACGAAGCGCTATTAGGAAAGTTAGACGGCTGGAGGTTTGGGCTGGCAGACTTTAAAAATCCCGTTACAGGGGCGTGGGAGTACGGGATTGTGCCGAGGAATGATCGGAGGAACAAGCCGGTTTCTCCACAGACTATGGGCACGAGACCGAAAGCGAGACTCTATAGGTCCCCGACGAAGGTGTCTTCGTCCACCTTCCAATTCGCCAAGCGAGCACTAACACGGGTATGGCGCAGCATATCACTCAAGTGGCCTCTTAACAGGCAGGCCAAGAGCCGGATATCGGACTGCTGCGGTCTGCTATTCGTGTGGGGGATTGTCATTCTCGTCATTTATTATAACACCACGGAGCTCCCCAACACAGCGTTTGAGAAGTTCATGAACCAGCAGGCTTTCGGCGTGCGAATCCTCTTCACAGCCTTGGGTGTGCTGCTTACCTTTTTCTGGGACCATTACTACTCTCGTAAGTCATTACCACCTTCACACCAACCCCAACCCCCCTCCCCTCTTTTAAGAAGAAATATCTCAGAAATACCTCCCTGTCCTGTAACAAAATGACTTAAAGGAGCTACTTACTAAAAGGTTACCAGGAACTATCGCCTTGAATTCCTACCGCCTCCTCTCCACCGGCGCCGGCGCCCCCCCATCAGTCCTAACAGCCTCCCCGCCGGTAACTGTCTTTTCGGGGCTTTTTCTTCACTTTCTTCGCCTTGAGCCCTTCCCTCTGATCGTTGCATTCTGCAACTTGCTCTGCAAATTCATTCCTATCCTGCTCTCCAACATCCCATTCTCGCCGATCCAAACTTGGGAGCTACATCTCGTTTGTGCGTGGACGACTGTGGGATGCCTGCTCTTTGTCAACCTTGTGCTTTTATGGGGCTTAGTGGCCGTAGGGGTCCCTGCGATGCCAGTTGATCCTGGGGGTTTGGCGGGGAGGGTGTATTACCTTTGCGATCCCAAGTTAGAAGAGGTGGTGAATAGATTCACAGGGATGGGGCGGGTGGGTGAAAAGGAAGGGAGGAGAAAGTTTCTTTCGACGATCGAGAAGTGAACAAGATGTACATTCGGGGAGATAGGTATGGTGGGTAAACCAAAAAGTGTCGGTCTGTATATAGTGGCTAAGGAAGAGGAGAGGAGCGTGTAAAAGTACAGTTGCTAGGCACGCGGTAGATAGCAGGAGCAGGAGGAATACAAGAGGTTATGACTCACTGCGTAGACTCGAGGAATGGTCATATTCTGGTCATTCCTATATATTGGACTAACGCTAGGCCTATTCTGCTAGAGTTAATATAGTAGCCGCGCGTTAAGTCACGCCAACTAGGGTAAAAATCAGGAAGAACTTGGGATAAATCAGCCATAACTCATGGTAACCCTGGACGATAAACGGCAAGGCGATTTTAAGTGTCCACATCTGTTCTGTAGCGTCGTCCGCACCATCGTAGCCGCCGCCTCAGCCAGCACGTAGACCCTTTCCAAGCGCCAGGCAACATGCCCCCAGGTCGATGAGATCCCCACCTGCTGTGTAGGCTCTTCTTTACTTACAATTCTCTGTGGATCACACTGACCGCAAAACCAAAACAGGCCCCCTTCATTCTAGGTGCTTTCGCCCATATCGGCTATAGCTCAGAAGATTATGCGTGCATGTGGAGCAACTTCAACGATCTCCGCTCTGCTGCTGCTAGCTGGATGCCGCAGCAGGAATCAACATCCCTGGCCCACTGAGAGAGATCTTTAATCACACCATGACGTACTTCACAAGGTGGTGTGTCAAGGACTGTCTGGTAAGACGGGTCTGGTTCACATCACCCCATCATTATGGATAGAAGTTTATCACTGGTGGTAAGCGTCTGAAGCGAAGGCTCTTGCTTATCAGCTACCAGCTAATGGCAAATAGTAAGGAAACACCTCAGCAGCTCCGAGGATTCAACGACAACACCCCTCTCGGCCGATAATCCTGACACCGATACCTCTGCTGTTGTACCAGATGGATCTTACACCTCTTGCTGAGCTTCCCCTCCGCACCCATACACTTCTCGCAAAGCTCATTACTATCCCAATCCGTCGGTGAAGGGATAATATCCCCGATGACGAAATCCGCCCCATCCGCCCACCTCGACACCTGCGTCTCCGGCAGCCTATAGTGCTTGATACCAGAATAGGTAAACCGATGATCCAGAAACTTCCACAGCTCCCTCCTCATCTCCTCCGGCACCCGCCACGCACACCACGCCGTGCTCACCACCCACGGATACTCCCTCCCAAACGCCGACTCCCACAACTCATCCACCAAATCGCCCATCCTCAACCCCCCCTTCAGTTCCACCATCCGCGTCGGCACCTCCTGCAATGCCTGCTTCGAAATCCTACTCTCGGCCTGCACCACTGCACCCCACACCGCCCCATCAGCATCGCCGACACCTCTCCCTTCGAACCTGAACCCGATCGAAATCCCCTATCCTTGCAATCCGCACCGGCGGCGGCTGCGAAACCAGCATCCTCCGCCAGCTCGCACCCTTGCGCGTAAACGCATAATGCCTCGCCCCGCCATTCCGAATATCCGCAATCGGAGGGAGCGGCTCTTCATCGCCCGGCGCGGAAGCGATACGCCAGGAGAAATGACTCACGTGGAACTGCGAAGAGACGATCCCCTCGCGCGCAGGAGACGGCGGGTGACCGGCGCTGTTGTGGAGGTCGCGGTAGGATTTAAGAGGAGCACCAGAATCATAAGGGAAGAGGTCTTTGAAGTATTTGTAGAGGAGGGGGTTGAATGTGCGGTGGGGGTTGGGAAGGGGCGGGTCTGAGGGAGAAGGAGTGGAGGGGATGGGTTGGAGGAAGAGGTGTTGCTGGAGAGCGGCAGAGGCGGCGATGACGGCGTGCCAGAATTTGGAGACGCGTTGGATGATGGTGACGAGGAAGGGGATGTCGAAGGAGAGGAAGATGAGCTCGAGGAGTTCAGGGGTCGTCAGGACTTTACTGTGTGATAAAATGGTAGTTAGATTGATGTCAGGGGTGGTGGCTGCGCTTTGGGCGGTCTTCTGGGCGTCGAGCTGGCGCGCTTTGTCGCGTTTCTTGCTTTTAGTCATTTTGGCGCGCTATAGTGCTGATGATGTCTCGTTGAAGATTTTTGTAGGCTCGCGGGTTGTGCCTGCTGTTTTAAATGGGTTGTTGGTCCGGAGGATTGAGAATGCCTTGCCAACACGACTTTTGTTCGAATGAATCAGGCACCCATGCTAGGTATGAACCGGACACGTGACTCGGTGCTCAAGTTCAGCTCACTCGCTCGCTGTCAGGCCGCGCCATCTCCGAGTGTGAGAGCTGTGGGGCCGAAAGCCCTACCCCTCTCTAATTAAGAGGGTTCTAAGTATTAGAAAGAGAGGTTAAACCTATACAGCGCCCGTATATAGGATCACCCTAGCTTAGGGAAGAATTAGAGAAAACTCAGGATAAATTAGCTACAGCTTTCCCTAGCTTAGGAATACGGAGACAACTTGGCTGTTTCGTTCGCAGCCCCAAGCTGGGGGTGAGCTGGGGTGGGCTGTGGCTGATTTGTCCTGACTTTCCCTCATTTCAATTTGTCGGATCTTCCGGAAATCTCCATCTTGGCGTAGCATTGCCCCCGCGGTTGTGCAAGTCATGTGGAAATGAAGATGTCTCAGTTCCGAATCTTAATACCGCCACACCGGGACGCCACCAAACGAAGGGGAACGAAATAAGAAGTGAATGCGCCCGAAATTGTGGAGCGGAGACGAATCCTCTGTCGTTCGTTTCAAGAACCTCTTCGTAGGCCAGTCATTCGTTTTGTATCAGTTGAACGACATGCGGCCGGCTCAGATCTTCGGCGTTGTCGGCCTCGGGCTGCCGTTGGCAGCAGCTCTCCGCCCCAACTTCCTCGACACATGCTCCGTCGATGGCGTGCTTCGGTACTTCACCTGTTCTCGGAACGTGTCGCCAGCCTGTGCAGGCGAGTTGGAGGAACAAGCCGTGGAGTTCTGTCGCGGTTTCCTCGCCGTCGAGCCGGTCACCACAACTCTCACCACCGTGACCCCCGTCGACTCATCCACCGTCATCGAGACATCCACCACGTCCACGACAACAACGACCGAGACCACCACCACCGAGCTCTCAACCACTCTGACCACCGAAACCCTAACCTCGGTGACAACCTCCAAAACCTTCGTGAACCCTCCACAGACGGAGAAGAAGAAGAAGCGCACCGCCACGGCGACCTGCGCCTCCATTGTCAGCGGAAACCTACTGCACCACCCCGCTTCACGCCTCTCCCGCGCCTGCAGCTGTCTCGGCGTGACCCCGACGACGTCGATCGTGACAATCCCGACCGCGACAGCATCCACGGCCACGGTGCTAGCAACAAGCACAACCATCGAAACCCTTATCTTCTCTTCAACAGAGGTGTCGACTGCCACGTCGGTCGAGACCCTCGTGTCGTCCACAACAACCACCGAGACAGCAGTCGCCACTTTTACGTTGCCCGCGCAATGCGTCGACCCGCCGCTGTCCCCGGTCTTTGCAGGGGGTGATGGAAACCAGTTCCAATCCTCGGTGGTCGTATCCTCGGTTCAAGAGTGCTGCGCCCTGTGCTACGGCACGCTCAACTGCGTCGGCGCCGGCTATGCAATCGATGGGAAAGGCTGCTTCCTGCTGATCAAGGTGCAGCCGCAAGCTGGGACGGGGGTTTCGGACCAGTGTCCGTTGGGTTTCGACAGCACCAGCTCCATATCCGCTCCGCTACCTGGGGCCGTGGAAGGGGCTTTTCCGGGGCCGTGTAAGCCCGTGTAACTGATGTTGTGTGCGAGGTTACCGGCTGAGGGACCGGCAAGCATGAATGGGGGGAGGAAATGTAAATAAAGCGACTCAGTCTTCGGTCTGTTTTGAAAAGACAATTGTGCTCAGTGAGAGCCTGGCCTGGAGATATTCACTGGCAGCCAAACCCACCAAACGCGTTGCTCATGAAAGTCGAAATATCTCGCGGGGTGGGACTGGACGAAGTAAACTGAGCGGAGTGCACCTTGAGGTAGGGTTAGCCATTACCCCACACACTCTCCACCGTCACAGGCCGCTTCCTGCCATCCTCTTATTAATCTTCAGAATCACCTTCCTGCTTAATCTAACATCCCAGATTGTTCCCTTTCCTTCCTTCTTTACCTGTTCCAGCCTCTCTCTGCCGTGGAGGGCGTCGCCGTCCCCGATGTCCCGGGTAGGATTGCAGGCAGGATTCCGCTAATGTGGAGGGATGCACGCTGGCAGTGCCAACCCCGCCGATAACGATGTTCGCCCAGCACCACCCCGCAACTTGACCACATTTCTAATCGAAATCCAACCATTACTCACCGAGAAGCAGGAAAGCGACCCCGGAGTAAAGATGCCGAAGCGGCTGTCCCACGCCAAGAAGCCCTCCATAGCGCAAATCCCGTCCATCGTCAGCGTCAGCCAAGCTTTTCGAGCGTCTGCTGTTATCATGAGGGTATCAATATCCCGAATTCCCGGAACCAGGTCGCTTATCAGCGCGGTGCCGTATCCCTGATGATAACCAGCGATGTTTAAGAACCTAGGCACTTCTATCTGCAACGCTTGGTTTGGGCTCATGTCATTCATCCTTTCGCCCTTCAACATGGCGAGACTGACAGGACTCCTCGCCGCTGCTGCCATTTGGCTGGGCATATCCGGTGTGGGAAATTGCTCGACCGTCAAAGACGCGCCCTTCCCGAGTTTGATCGATGTCACCATTGACGATTTGGAGAAAGGTCTGGCAGGGGGTCTTTTCACCAGCGTCGACCTGGTCAACGCCTACATCGCTCGCATCGCCCAGGTCAATCCGATCCTCCACGCCGTCAACGAGATCAACCCGGATGCGCTCACTATTGCCGCCGAGCTAGACGCCCTACGTGCGAGCGGAACGACATTGGGGCCGCTTCATGGCATCCCAATTCTCATCAAGGACAACATCGCCACGGCCGACAAGATGAACAACACGGCCGGGTCGTACGCCCTACTTGGAGCCAAAGTCCCTCGCGACAGCACCATGGCAGCTAAGCTTCGCCAGGCCGGCGCAGTCATCCTAGGCAAGGCGAACCTAAGCCAATGGGCGAACTACCGAAGCAGCAATTCGTCCAGCGGCTGGTCAGCCATCGGCGGCCAAGCAACCGGTGCGTACTACCCGAACGAGGACCCCGGCGGCAGCTCCAGCGGCAGCGGCGTTGCGACATCCACCGGGCTTGCTCTAGCCGCCCTAGGGACCGAGACCTCAGGGTCCATCATCTCCCCTTCCCAAAAGGGAAACCTAGTCGGGATCAAGCCCACCGTCGGCCTCACCTCACGGTACCTCGTGATCCCCATCAGCTCCCACCAGGACACCATCGGCCCCATGGCACGCACCGTCAAAGACGCCGCCATCATCCTCCAGGTCATCGCCGGCGTCGACAAATACGACAACTACACCTCCCTCATCCCCAACAACGGCGTCATCCCGGACTACGTCGCCGCACTCAATTCCTCCGCCCTCAGCGGCGCGCGTATCGGCATCCCCTACAACGCCTTCAGCGTGAACTCCTCCACCGTCGAAATCGCCGCCTTTTTCGACGCCGTACGGATAATGCAAGACGCCGGCGCCATCATCATCGGGTCGAACTTCACCGTCGCCACACCAAACACCACTGCGATCGTCCTCGGCGCTGACTTCGTCTCGGACCTCGCGGCGTATCTTGCCGAGTTGTCGTACAACCCGAATGATGTCCATTCACTGACTGGCGTGCGGAATTTCACGCAGTCGGATCCCCGGGAGGTGTACCCGGACCGCGACACGGCACGCTGGGATGCTGCGCTGGCGCTGGGGTATAACAATACGGATCCGAGATTCTGGGAGGATTTGCAGAAGAACTATTATTATGGAGGAGAAGGGGGTTTGCTAGGCGCGATTGAGCGGAACTCACTGGACGCGGTGATTCTTCCTACAAGCCAGGCTGCAGGTCGGGCTGCCATTGTGGGGGCGCCGATTGTGACTTTGCCACTGGGGTTCTACCCTGCGACGTGGAATGTGACGACCAACGCGAGGGGGCTCGTGCAGCAGGGGCCGAATGTGCCGTTTGGGCTGAGCTTTTTGGGCGGGTTGTTCACGGAGGAGAAGCTCATTTCGCTGGCGTATGCGTTTGAGCAGAAGACGTTGGTTAGGAAAAAGGGGCCGAAGCCGTATATTGTGCCGAACATCGAGTTGAGTGACTTTGTAGACTTTTAGGGAGGTAGGAGAAGGGGGTACCTGTCAATTTGTGCTCACCTGGCTCGGTATCAACGGAGGTTTTTAAGGGTTAAGGTAAAAAGTATTAGGATAAAGTATATAAAGGTAAAAGGGAAGTATAGATACACGTTTACTAAGGTAAGGGAGATTTTAGGAGCATTAGTTATATAACTGTAATTGTTCAACGGAGCTGCCGTTTTCGTTTACGTGTATAAATATAAAGGAGATGTATATGTTAGGAGATAGGATTTTAAAGGCATTAGGGTTAGTGGGGTTTGAGGTGGTGAAGTTAGAGGAGATGGACGTAGTGAAGGGGGATGAGGAGTTTTGGGGGGATTTTGTGGTGGATCCGAATTTGACGGTTGTTATGGTAAGGAAACTGTAGTGTTATGTAGTTAACAGATGAATGTCAACGATTATCGACTTCCCGTTCTTAACCGATGATATTGCAAAGTGATAGACAAAATTTGTCGTAGACTTGTCGACCCCGCTTTGGGTTGGGTCGTGACGCTAGGCCTTGTGGATTTGGCACATGAATTAGAAAAAACAAATCGGGGACGGATGCATATCACGCCCGCTTCCAGCGCAACCCCCGCTTTCAGCCGCGCTGACCGGCCGGACAGACAGAAGCAATCGCCAGCACTCTTCTCTCAGTTGAGTGGGCGTCACGGTGGCACGGCGGTGATGATGCTGCTGCATTGGCACCTCTGGCGGTGTCTGTGGCTGGCTGGCATATGTCCAGCTCGGACCATGTTGACGCCCCCTCCTTGGCAGCCTATCACCTCTGCTGGTTTCCAGCCCCGCTGCAGAACGCCCTAACCTCATCGGCGCTGCCGCATTGGGGGGAGCAGAGCGTCGCTCAATCAGGAACCTGGACGGCCCCTGGTGACTTAAATGCGGGCGCCAAGAACGGGATCCGCCATCGTCCATCACGGCGCGGGCTCAACGTGATGCTCCGCCGGTCGTGAGACAGAGAGGGCCAGACGCCGCGCATTTATCAGGACTGGCGCGCTGCCAGTCCTCGACACAAGAGGGCCCCGTTCTCCCTTCCCTCTCCCCCCCAACACCAGCGCTTT
>Ga0247760_1000255_pt1 | contig 60390 bp, 60 predicted proteins | sample UWRJL171409R4_FD_179936 | JGI IMG/M metagenome (GOLD analysis project Ga0247760, IMG submission 179936) | Plant litter microbial communities from Arlington Agricultural Research Station in Wisconsin, United States - UWRJ-L171-409R-4 | ecosystem: Environmental > Terrestrial > Plant litter >... | reverse complement strand
CCTGGCCCAGTGCGCAGTACCGTGCGTACTGTCTTCCTGCACTGTTCCTTGTGCGGGGGATTCGTCGGGCCGCTCCGGCCCAAGTGACGGCCTGCAGGGTCGTCACAATTAACCACCACTCCTTCCAACTTGCGCTTGATTCGCTGTAGGACCTTCATATTCTTGAAATCCATTAAATCTACCTTTTCGTTAGCAATATCAAGTTAATCCCTCACGTGGTAAATTGCCTCTTTAAGCGAAGTAATAGCGTAGGAGCTGAAAGCTCCGCCTACGAGGGTGAGCGGTTCTTCTACTGCTAGCTGTCTGCTGTCGGGGTGTAGTCGGAGCGTTACCGCCCCGCTTACCCTTTACCTATTAATAGCTATAACGTTACAATCTACTACTCTAAGGGCCTCGCAGCACTTATAAACAAGCTGTAAATTTCCACAACGCCGTCAGCAGTATTAAAGAAGTTCTACAAAGTAGGATTAAGCCTAATAACAGTAGACTTCTTCAAACAAGCCCCTGTAGTTAAGTCCTTTACTTAATTAAACTAAGCCTATGCAGCTTAGGGTAATGCTAGCTAGAGTTTTATATTATTAATTAAATAGAAATCTGTTAATTCTTTCTTTATTGATTTAACAATCCAGGTAAGGAAGGCTTTACAGTAGAGTCGTTTCCAGCTGGAGATAATACCTTAAGTAAGCAGTTATTAATAAAAGGTGTTATTAAAAGGAATAAAGAGAACATTAATACCTTTAAGAGCGAGGTAGGCCTAAAGGGCTTTCTTATAAGCTAAGAAGTTATCTCGTAGAAGAAGAACCTTTTACGCTAACTTAATACGTTAAATATAAGTAAAAAAATACTTATACTACTACTTTATTAAAACTGATATAAACAAGGCCTTTCAGTTACTTTCTAGACGATTTTATAAGCCTGAAAGTTAAACTTCTTTAACGCTTAAGGTTCCTTAGCCTTATTAACAGCCTATAATTTAAAACAGTCTGTTCTTATATCGTTAGTGGTAAAAGCAAGCGAAATCCAAGCCTTATCCTTCTTTAACCAGGGCAAGTGGCAGTAGCAAGGCCTAATAATAGGAACATACGCTAGAAAACAGCGGTTTAGTTTATATTATAACGGTTACTAATAAATATATCAGTAATAGAATTCTAAATAGCCTTTATCTACACCTTAATACCAGCATCTTATTAAACAAAGCTAACCTTTCTGTGGAAAATCCTCTTTTTAATACTATGCCTCTCCTTAAATAAGGCTAGCTACTTAGAGCTAAAAGTAAGGGGCGGGGTTAATAAAGGCACCCTTACGTGCAGCCTTAACCGTATTTCAAATATTAACAGTATAAGCCTATAATACCTCTCCAGTTATAAGCACCCCACAGCTCTCCATCTCCACTTACTAATGAACTGGTACGATCGCGCAACAGGGAAGAAATTATAAAGAGAACTACACTTATAGAACGTCGCAGTTGGCCTTCCAGGCCGACTCCCAGACTACTAGTCCTCCAATTGAAAGGACATAAATGCAACTGACGTAGAAAAACAGATACGTACTTAGTATGGAATAAAACCTAATATATAATGGTGCCTAGTATAGAACGGAGCTTAGCATGGAATAATAAAGGAAACGCTACTATAGATTAGGTTATCTTCCTTCGATCGAAGGGCTAGAATGTCACTAGGCTTTTAATAGAAGGTCTTCGTAGTGAAAATCGTCAGATTAATAATTGTTAAAAGAAGCATGGTTCAAAGAACTGCGCGGCGCGGCTCCTTTTTGACGGTAGCACGCGCCAGAGAACGCATCGCTATGTACAAAAGCGGCTACAGTAATATTACATACAGAGCTTAAAAAGAATAACAGGGTCGCCTTAAACAAATGCTCCGAGTTACTAACAGTACAGTAACTCTTTAAGCGTAGAATACTGTTAAACTTCAGGAACCTACAGGGCTGTAGTACAGCGCTGTAGCTCAGAGAAAGAAGTGTATACTGGTCTAAGCCGTACTACAGTGCTGTAGGCACTGTAGGAAGCAAATAAAGGCCTGTATTACAGAGCAGTGCTACTGTAAGAACGGTTGCTACGGTGAATCTTAACATTGTAGAATAAAAAGATCCGGAAGGTAGTGCCTTGTGCAATGACTAGAATAGAGTAGAGTTACTTGCTTTAGCTAGAATTAGATACAGGAGAGGAGAGGGCCTGTTATAGGCTGTGGGAGGCTTTGGAAGAAGTCCAGAGCCTTCTGTGAAGTGGAACTAACTAATACAATAATGGAATAGTACTGTTCTGAACCATTCTACGTGGTTCTGTTGTAGTGGCTAACGTGGCCACTGTGATGTTCTAGTTGATTCTGTAGGGCAATAGCCCCACTGGATTCAGGGGATTCCACCCCCTTGAATTCCAGAAGGCTCGGAGTGCTCCAGGGGCCCCAAGGGGCTCTGGAGTGGGTTGGAATCTTCTGGAACCCCAGAGGGTTCCAAAAGATTCGGCTGGTGGTTTCGGGGTACGCAACCACACTACAGGATACGCGGTACAGGGTACTCAGTAGCTAGAAAATTAACAAAAACTAACTAATATAATAATGGAATAGTATTGTTCTGAACTATACTTTGTGGTTCTGCTGACGTAGTAGCTAACGTGGCTACTGTGGTGCTCTAGTTGGTTCTGTGGAGCAGTAGCTACACTAGATTCAAGGAGTTCCACCCTCCTGGATTCTAATAAGTTCCGAGTATTCCTGGAGCCCCTTGGGGCCCTGGAGTGGGTTAGAATCTCCTAGTACCCTCTAGGGTTCTAAAAGATTTAACTAGTGGTTATGGGATACGTAACTACGCAACAGCTACAGGCTGTTGCTTGCTAGAGGCTCCTGTAATACAGGGAGCCCACAGAGCACTCAGTAGCTAGAAAATAACATATACTTAAATAATATTAATAAGGTTAACAAAAATAAGAAGGAGTGGAAAAGCTTACTTTACAGTACTATTATTATTAAAGGTAATAAATCTTAAAATAACATTAAAGATACTTTTAAAGATAAAGTAATTAACTAACTTATAAGTCCTTATATTACTATTTATAATAGATTAAATAAAATATTAGGTACTCTTACACGTAACATTATAAGTCAGAATGTTAATATTATTTTTTAATAAAAGGATTATGACTTCTCAACTAACCCTTATTAACTGCCTAAATTACTATACAGATTATTATAACTTTGTCTTTATATTAATACTTATCTTATCTAGCTTTAACTAATACTAGTAATCTTTCTTATTTATTATTAAAGATATTATTAAGTGTATGTAATTATCTTATAAAGAGTAGCTGCTTATGATTATAAAGGACTTACTGCTAATTAACACATTGATTTTTACACATTATTACTCTATAATTTCAGATCTAGTTATAAACCTCTTATACCCTATAGGCTTTCATTACCCACCCACGTAACCTATGGGGTTTCACTACCTGTCGCGCATTACCACTGCACTAAAAAGCTCGGAACGTTCATTACTCTGGCAACTGGTAATTGCTGTCATATCTGACACTACCCACCCACATAACCTATGGGTGGGTGGTGGGTGCCCACGAAAATCCATGGGTACCTATGAGTCCCCATGGGTGGGTAATTCCAAAGCCTAATTCGTCGAGCCCAACGCCGACGGGACCGCATTTGATGGAGGTCATTAGCGATTGCACGTTCCATTTCGATCTTCAAAAGCAAAAACCATCAAACGCCTAGGAGATCTAGATCCCATTATGTTGCTGCAGTAAGTCTGCCTGTCAATCTGGCAATCTCTCGCGCTTGTGGCTGTGTTTGGTTGGCCGACCTCGATATTAATTCTACCACAGCCGATGCAACTGTGCCCCAACCTCGCAGCCCTACAGCAGGACTCAAATTTCAAGGGACAAGGTCAAGCTCGCGTCGCGCCCACGTCGTCCAGTTCCATATCTCTCGCCGCGACAAACTTCAAATGGACGATCAGCTCTCCCCACTGGGTCGGCGTCAATCAAGAGGAGGCCAAAACAACAGTCCGTTGCTGTTCATCATCCTTCTCGTCTTCGGCATCCTAGGATTCCTCGGTATCTGCGGGTGCTGCTTCTTACGCTACCTCCGGCGACGCGACCGTCGCAAACTCTCTCAAGTGCACATTGCGACTGGGTGGCCGCACGAGTTTGAATCCCATCACGCCAACATTAGATCATTCCAAAATGAGCGCAATTCCCATGCCAACAATATCCCCGTCTCAGCACAACCCGCAACTATGACGACGCAGGATCAGATTCCGCGTACAATTACCCAGCCTGAGCCAGCACAACACCTTCAAGACCTCCAAGGACATTATGCACCGAATGCGCCGCCAGGGGCTACTGCCGATGCCGACGTTGCCGCTTTGCACCAGCCTCCCCCTGAGGGCTACTTTGCGCCACCAGCGGCACCTGATCCTGTTTCGACAGCCTCGAGGCCGACATACATCTAATTGCACGAAGACATGACGGGAAAACGAGGAAGATGAGGGACTAGATGATGTCAAAGTTCTTCACAACTGGGCGTTCATATTCGACGTTGTGTTTTTAGATAATATTTGTTTCGACCGCAATACTCTGGTTGCCATGAATCACAAAGGGAATACTACCCAAGCGAAGCCCCTTTGACAGGCCATCAACGTACTACCCCCGGCACCGGAGCGCCCTTACTCAAAAATGGAGGCATTAGAAATGAACACGGACAAGATGGCGGCATAGGCAGCCAAAATCTGCATCGGCTCCAGATTGGACGTACTCATTAGGAGGGAGCCGAAGCCGGTGAAAATGATAGCACGGATTGACACGGCGAGGATCTGCGTTCCCTTCTGTGACGCACCCGGCAACAGAGCCATAGGAATGACGAGGAAAGCGGCCGTGACTAGCGCGACACCAATGCGGCAGACAAAAGTTGCGATGAGGAGGGTGTGCTGGTACGATGCCGACATTGGCACGGTCTTCCATTTCTCCGGGTCTTGCTGTTCCCGGGACAAGCTGCGATACTGAAAGCGCCGGAGCCACTTCTGCAGCCAGCGCTGCAGCGGGTCATGTCGTATCCGTAGGCCCTGGTCGACGCGGAGAAGCCTGGTTTTGTATTCCCTCAGCAGATCCCGTAGCTGGACGACGAGGTCCTGGGTGATGACTTCTTAACTAAGTGGGACAACGTTATCTCGTTTACTATGCCCGAGCCCGAGCCAGAGCCGGTCGGCTGGCGACGGCTGGCCGCCCAAACTAAGCCTTACCTGAAAGATCTTGTGATCAAGCTCGGCGACCTCGGATTCAAGAAAGCGGAGGTTCAAGAGGTGTGGCGTTTTGAACCGGCGGAAACCGTACAGTGTGATGTTATCATCGGCAGTGCTGGTCCGCCAGAGAGTGGGGAAGTCTCGCCATGGGTCTGCGGGTCGGGCAGGCTCTGCGTCGGCCGGGATTGCGTCGGTCGGGATTGCCATCGTTTTCAGTCCTGAATAATGCCTTGGGCTGCTGCTTGCCGTCTTCGTTTTCCGACGGCAGCGCCTCGACGCATATGTAGGGGCCCGGCAGCATGCTGTACCCACAATCAGCTGCGGTTTGCGGTGAAACGCAAGAAGCCATGATTTGCCGCTGCGTTGGGCAAAATTCAAACGCGACTGGACGAAGAAGAGGATTTTGGGAAGAGCGCTGGGGGTGCAACCCCACTTTATTGCTGTCTCCCAGGCCAACCGCCGCAGTGCCCCGACGGTAACCTACCTTTGCCCTGATCAAGCATTCTTTGAAACAGTCTTTCCGATTTCAGGTTGCACGGCATCGCTGCGATGCAGTGGGCATCTAGCTTGTCACACTTCACTGGCCGCCTCTTTTCCTCGCTGTCGGCTATTGGACGTCCGGCCAGGCTGCATTCTAGCATTGTGAGGCCCACGGCAACTCGCAGTTGGGCAGGTTTCGGATGCCCGAAGACCTCTCCGGCTTCCATGGCGTTCCCTTCCCAGCCAGCCCTCCATTCAACACTCAGGCCTTCAAGCACAATACGCCGCCCTGGCCGCACAACTCGAGCAGACATAAAGGTCGCTTCAGCTCCCGGTCTTCGAATTGCCCGGTAGCACGCCACCTTGATCGAAACAACCCGTCGCCAACCTTCGTATTCGCGTGAGACAATTGAAACGTAAGCCTCCGTCTCGCAAGAGACAGCGAACTTACACCCTAACGCAATGCTTGTTGGTTAGCTAGAAACCTACGCAGATCAGTCATGCCCGAGCCCGAGGAGTACACGATCGGTTGGATTTCTGCGCTCGATACAGAGTACACTGCTGCCCGAGCACTTCTCGACAACGACCATGGGCGGATCGACGACATCGATATCCGAGATACCAACGATTATACCCTGGGCCAGATGGGTTCTCACAAGGTTGTCATCGCCGCTCTGCCACACTGGCAGCCCGGGCTCGTCAACGCTACTGCGGTCGCCAAGGACATGGCGCGGACGTTCTCCAGCATCAGGTTCATACTCATGGTTGGGGTCGGCGGCGGGGTTCCTACAAAACATGACATCCGTCTCGGCGACGTCGTGGTTAGCTCGGCTGGCTACGGCAACGGCGGAGTCATCCAGTACGACTACGGGCATGCGGACCAGAACAAGCGCTTTAGAACGACCGGACATCTGAACCAGCCGCCAATGGCGCTATTGGCGGCAATCACCGGATTGAAATCTGACCACATGCTTCGCGGCCATGGGATAGATCACACTGTTGAGAAAATGCTCCAAAATCAAAACCCTACGATGCAGGCGACGTACCGGCGCCCGGATGCCGAGAATGACAGACTATACCAGCCGGATTTCGTCCATCCCGACAAGCACAAGAGCTGCACGGAAATGTGCCAGGATAGCTCCGAGTCGAAGCTCATCAAAAGGGACGATCGCGAAGCATGGGACCGCTTGAAGATCCACTACGGCCTCATCGCGTCGGGTAACAAGCTTTTGAAGGACGCCGAGATGCGCGATAGCCTCGCGAAGGAACAAGACATCTTGTGCTTTGAGATGGAAGCCGCTGGGCTGATGAACCACGTTCCTTGCCTCGTGATTCGAGGTATATGCAACTACTGCGACACGCACACGAACTTGGAATGGCAGGGCTATGCTGCTTTGGTGGCTGCGGTATATGCCAAACAGCTCCTTCAGAGGATCCCACGAGGGAAGGTCGAGGGTGAGAGGAAGGCCAATGAGGTCATGATGGAGGCCGTGGGGATCATCTCGGAGGGTAAGGAAATTTTATTTTTCGAGCTCTCTCATTAGTAAACAGCGGAGCTCAATAAGGGAACGCTTTGGTTCTGGCAGGTGCATCAAGATGATGTGCTAAGGCGACAGTGTTTGAACAGTCACTCGTCAGACCCTTACTGTAGTCGCGGACATAAATCAACAAAACAAGCAACTTCTTTCCACCAACTTCCATCATCAGATTATGAGGTGGCTGTCCGCTCCCGACCCATCCACAAACTTCAACAAAGCTCTCTCGCAACGGCATCGCGGAACAGGCGAGTGGCTTCTCGGAGACCCCAGGTACTCCCGGTGGATAGAGAACTCTGCCTCCTTCCTCTGGCTCTACGGGATACCGGGTTGCGGCAAAACGGTACTGATCACGACGGTTATCAACAATCTCCACCACGACCCAAGAGCAAAAGCTGTACTCTATTTCTACTTTGCCTTCACCGACGCCCAGAAACAGAATCTCGATCATGCAATCCGCAGCCTTGCTGGTCAGCTCTACTGCGCTGGCCACGCTGAGGTTCGCAAACACTTGGAAGCATGTTTCAGCTTGCACAATAATGGCGAGCGGCAACCGAGCGTCGACACGCTCCACAAAGTCTTCCAGCAGATGGCGAAGTCCGCGGAGGGACTCTGGGTCGTCCTAGACGCCCTTGATGAGTGCAAAGAGGAGCAACAAGCCCGACAGGAGGTATTCGACTGGATCCGGGATTTCCGTGCCGAGGGCGACAATGCACACATCCTCGTGGCGGGCCGGCCTGAACCAGGCATCCAATCCGCCGTAGCTGGGTGGGGCTCCGATGACAACTTCTTTGCGCTCCAGAGCGAGCTGGTGCACAGAGACGTGTCCTCCTTCATCCGCTGGGAAGCAAGACATGGAGAGCGGCTTAGCAGATGGCGTAAACGGGAATCCATTCAAAAGGAGATCGAGGTGGCACTGACGAAGAAATCTGGCGGGATGTAAGTATATGACCTATGGTTCCATCACCTGGAGAAAGACTGACAGATTAAAGGTTTCGCTGGGTTTCCTGCCAACTCGACGTATTAGCAAGCTGCATCAATCCTGAATCCGTTCTAGAGGCCTTGATTTCGATGCCACCGACTCTGAACGAGACGTACAGCCAGATACGGATATTGACGAGACTGCCGAAGAGCAGCTTACGCCGCACCAAGCGTCTCTTGCAGTTTCTGGCCTACTCCGATTGGCCGCTTTGGATCGCTGAAGCAATCGACGTGCTTGCCGTGGACAGCTCGTTGAAGTCTGATATTAAGAATCGAATGCCCAACCCCGTCGATATCACCAAACAGTGCGGAAGTCTGATTGTGGCGGTGGAGGGTGAAAAACATCATGACCGCAAGGAATGCACAACCACGCTACAGCTGGCCCACTTCTCAGTCAGAGAATACCTTCTATCCAACGAGGCTCCCTTCCTCGGAAGGCTCATATGTATTACTCTATAAAACAAACCCACTCGACCACTCCGTTTACAACCCCCCTTAGCACCCCTATTTAATTACTAGCCTTGACATATTCTCTACAAAATCCATAAATAACTTAAAGTCCTTTCCAAGCTTATTAAACCACATATTTCCCAGATCATATATTATTATCTTTATTATTAACATTTTTATCTCCTTAATTCTTTCCTTTATATCTAGACTTAAACTGGTATGTAAGAGTATATTAAAGCCAAAGACGATCTTAAAGCTATAGTTACTAACCCTATCGTTAACCTTTCTAGCGCAAAAGTATGTGACGATATATTGGAAGGTTAGGCGCTTTAATAACTGTGAGTACGAAGTATAAGACTCGGTTAGGGTCTTTAGGGTATAAGAAGATAATAAGGATCTTTATGTTATTTAAGATTGTAAAGAATATGTATATATGTGTGTATGTAGCTGTGTTTCTTTAACAGAGTAGAATATATATAATTGTTATTAAAGTGTGGAACGTTTTGGCTGAGGAACGAGGGGCTCAGGAGCAGCGGAAGTTGTCAGAAAGAAGGGGGTTCAGAGGCCCTGGGCATCTAGTCAGCGGATCTGACTGGATACCTGGCACTACCAGTACGCCAGTAAGCCTCAGCCACCAGAGTGACGAAGCCTGAATCCTGCAGAATAGTCTATAAAGAAGCCTCTGGCTTTCAGCCAGAGCCAGAGGAACAGAGTGAACACAAGCAATACAATCACGCAGTTGCAACACCTACAATTCCACAGAATCCAGAGTGCCGCGCTTCTAACAGAAGTGCAGTTGCAAAGTGACTTGATTTGGTAGAAAAGGGGAGTGCGAAGCACTCCCTAGTTATATACAAATGGAAGCTCCCTGTGTGTGGGGAGAGCACATGATCCAAGGCCCCTGCGCTCCAGCCAAGCCTAGAGCGGTAAGGCGCCTGCGCGCCTGAGCGCCAAGAACTGCCGCTGCAGTTCGACAGGTAGGGAATGAGAATGAGAGGAATCACCAATCCTCTTATTATGTCATTGCGCAATTGAGGCTCTGGAACCGATACACACAGCGGTGAAGGGAGGGTTCGTAGATCAAGTAGACAAGGATGAATAATATCTGGGTAATTATATAGGACAAATCTCATACTGTCGAAATATGTTGCCAGAAATGGTCTTAGCGATGGCTTCATATTCGTATTTTGGAGTCGAAATACCAGCGCTATCCCCGAGGACACCTACCGAAACGAAATGCCGACAGCGAAATGCTTAAGCTTGACTATATCCAACAAGCCGCTACAACAGAGGACGGGGTCGGCTACCAAAGTGCTAGCTCCCCCTACCCACCTTTGCACCTACGTCGCATCCAAGAAGGTCTGAACGAGGTTCGGGTGCAATGTAAAGGTACAAGCAGATTCAGTTATCTCCTTCTTCACTAGTTTGACATTGTGGAGGCGAAACGATCTAGTGTGCATGTGAGCATGCTGGTGGGTGTACCGCATATGCATCAGGTAGGTGAGGTGTGCAAGCTGACATGCGCTTCCGACCCAGCCGCATATTACACATCAGGGTAACAACACTACCTTCCGTCCCATTATATTAATCAGCACACAACACCCCATATGCCACCCGTCTCAGGGCTTTTCCGAGGACTTTTGTTTGAACCATTGAACGCGTACGTCCCACGCCCTGTATGATGAGAGCACTGACTGTGGGGTACCACATAGATGCGGCACCCCCCTCTAAATCGGCTAGTCCATCGCTTCCAGGTAGCAAGAGTGAGACGAGATTCTCTCGGATTTTATCTCATTGGCTTCCTCGTTCGGTTTGTTATTTTTGTAGGCGTCTGGCCTTTTTCTCATCTTGTCAGTGTCAGAGCCTGGATACTGACAGACAAGAACTACCTCAATGTAACTTACTCCCTCTGAAGCCGAAGCCCAAGTCTCGCCTGCTGTACTAAGAGTGAGGTTTGGCCCCCTTCAATCTAAGCAGATAGATAAAGCACTTACGCGGTAAGGTATCTCGAATGTCCATGTCGCTTCCTTGCTAGCCAATTCTTGATACACCTAGATCCGAACACCACATATCCGCAACCGCATCCGCGAGCCATGTCCCCTCCCGTCAAGATCGTCCTCGGCTGTACAGGCCCCCTGTGATTCTCCGATGAGACCAACGCACAGGTCCTGGAAACCCTGAAGGAGCTCGGAGTGGAGACGCTGGACAACGCCCGCGGCTATGGACCGAGCGAGGAAAAGCCGGGCCACCACGGGGCGGTAGAGAGAGGTTTTGTCATCAACACCAAGTTCTCTGCCACCTGGGGAAATAAGCCCGCCAACAGGGAGAACATCCAGCGGTCTCTCGCGAAGGGCCTGGCTCTGGTCAAGGTCGACCAGGTGTGTTTCACATTCATTCTGTCTCGAGGATGAGAAAAGGAAACTTTATCACTCCCTTCACCGTTCTAGGTGCCTACCAGCTTGATGTCAGCACGTACGACTAATGCTCACACCACCCACCACCCATGTCGACACCTACTATCTCCACGCCCCGGACCGCACAACCCCCCACAAAGAAACCCTCGCCGCCATCGACGAGCTCTACCGACAAGGAAAGTTCAAACGCTTCGGTCTCTCCAACTTCTTGCCCTCCGAAGTCGAAAGCATGGTCCGCATCGCCCGCGAGAACGGCTTCGTCCAACCCATCGTCTACCAAGGAAATTACTCCCCGGTCGCCCGCATGCCCGAGAGACTTCTCTTTCACATATTACGGGAACACGGTATCGCGTTCTATGCATACTCTCCCCTTGCTGGGGGGTTTCTGACCAAGACGCGGGCGCAGGTGGAGGAGGGGTCGACGGAGAGGTTTGACCGGAGCACCGACCTGGGTAGGATGTATTCCGCGCTCTACATGAAGGAGTCGTATTTGGAGGCGTTGTCGAGATGGGATGGTATGAGCCAGGAGAGCGGGATGCCTAAGGCTGAGCTGTCGTACAGGTGGATGGCGCATCATAGTCATCTAGCGGGAGAGAAAGGAGATGGTGTGGTGTTTGGGGCGACATCGTTGGGGTAGATTGAAGAGACAATTGGCGAGATTGAGAGGGGGCCGCTGCTAGAGGTTGTGGTGAGCTAGATTGAGCAGGTGTGGCAGATGGTGAAGCATGAGGCTGGACTGGATACTTACAACCTGAATACGGTCGAGAAATGAGAATGAAGGCATATTTCGCGACGTCTTCGAACGGGGCAATTTGCTGGGGCACGTCCAGATTGTTGGCGAGGCGTGTGCTCATGGAACGCCCAGATCGGAAGGATCTTGTCCTGGCCATGCGCACTGTGGCAGCTTACGAACCCTGGCTTCTCCAACGCCTGATCGAGATAAAATGGCGTCGGTGGATAAGCCTCCCGTCGCTTTTTGCCCAATGAGCCTGGGATCTTGACAGCGCATGTCCGAGCCGACCAGGGGTTTCAGCTCCACGTCGTCGAATGTAGTCGATGTTGCTTGCCCTTCTCTTCAAGGTCCTTGAGAATTAACACACTTTACGCCTTGGCGGAGGTACCTCGTGGTTTTGCGAGTCAGGGCCATAAGGAATGTGTGGTTGCACTGCTCCAGCTTGAGCGCCGCGGGCCAGGGCAGGAGCTGTTCATTCCGCATCATGGGCTTGTTGATGTTGCAGTAACCCCTGAGAGCACACTAGGCGGGGCTCTCATTGGTTGGAGACTCTCTTAGTGCAAACCTTCCCCGAATTCAGACAGAACTTACGTCATCCACGCACCCGGCCCCACAAATGGGACGCGTTTGCGCGTTTGACAAAAGGACCACCTCATCAAACAACATCTTGTCACCGAAAACGCGGATGCTACTCTCCTAAATCAATCACAATTAAACCACTCTAAACCTTACCGACGCCATAATGCCGAGGATCAGATGGCCCCTGGGTTCCGTGCCTGTGAACACGAACCCAACCGCCACAGCACAGGTCTGTCCAAATGGCAAAACTGCTTTCAGAGTTCATTTTGTCCCGCAAAACTAACCCGCACTCCAGGACCCCGTAAATAAAGCCCCAGAGCCCCAGGCCAGGCCTGAAAACGCTCCAGCTGAAGAGGTACCCAAAGACACATCCAGCGTACCCAAAGTCGTACCCAGCAAGAAGCGCAAGTCCACCGAGGCGGCCCCCAGCTCGGATGCTGCCCCGGTGGCAAAGAAGCCCAAAACCACGCCCAAAGCCGTCACCAAGGATGCCGTGAAGAAAGCCGCCAAGGAAATCCTCAAGGACGCCGCCTCCGACCTCCTCGACGTCTCAGAAGTCACATTTCTCGAGGATGAGGACGACGACGGCGTTGTTGCCATCTACGACACGTGCGACACCGTGAGGCGCAAGATCCGCGCCCTGCTAGCCAAAGACGGCATCACGCAGGCGGCCTTCATGCGCGCCATTGCCACCGCCGCTTGGGGGGAAACTAGCACCAGGAAGATCCAATCGACATCGTTGAATGCGTTTATGAAGCAGAAGGGACCGCTGGCGGGCAATACGAATGGGGTGTATTACGCTGCGTACGTCTTCTTTGAGAAGATGAGGATTAAGCAGAAGAAGCCGAAGACGAATGATCGGGAGATCATGGAGGAGCTTCATTTCGATGGGGTGGATACGAAGGTGCTGTCGGGAAGCGTTAGGTACATCGGGCTGGCGGGTAGTCAGGTTGTCATGGACAAGTATGGGAGCGTCCGCATGTTGCCATAAGAGGAGCATACGTCAGCCATTGTTGGGGTTTGGGGTTGGTTCGATGTTGTATTTTCGACAATAGATTAAGATTGGTGATGGCGAGGGCTGAATATCACTTTATCCACAGTTAGCGAGAGGGGCTGTGCAGTTAATGGCAACGTTTCCTTGAAGGGGTATCATCCGCCCGTCTTACGGCTAGACGGTGTCTAAAATGATTACCGTTGCAATAGAGCTGGTAAGTCTCATTCGACTCCCATATATTCAACACGGGCCCGATGCCCAACAGCAGGTCACGTCTCGTTCTCTCATTCTCGGATTTAGCGTTAAAAATCCGACCCTAGATCTCGAAGATGATTTTCCAACACCATCTCGCCATATTCACACTCCTAGCCTCCGCAGCATTCGCCCAAAATTCAATCAAGCCATGGGAAATCACAAGACTCGTCGCCTCGGGCGCCCCTTACAGAGGAAATCTCACATGCCACGACCCACTCACCACCATCGCCGTTGAGATCCAGGACACAAATGAATACCCCGGCCTAAACTCCACAGGATCACGCGCGACGCAATGCATCGTCAAATCCCCCTACTGCTCCCCGCCATACCATCAATCCTTCAACTGCACCGAGGTGCCCTACGGAACTTGGACATTTTCATTCTTTCCGTCTGACGAGCAGGCCGACTTGACGTACTGGAGTCCGGGACAGAGCTTCGTGCTTGCGTTTCGACTGCTGCTTCGAGAGCGTGGTGTGTGGTACGAGGGGCAGGCGAGCTTTGCTGTTGGGGAGAATATGCGTGGGTTGTGCTCGGCTGGTGGGGTTTGTTCGTTCAGGCTGAAGGAGGAGTTGGTGCCGTTGTATGTCAATCAGACGGGTGCGATGTAGGACATCGGATATGCGCTAGGACCTAAGACGGTTTCGGACTGCATTTTCTCGACCACCTTCGTGGAGTCGAATGCTTGACGTGGTTTCTCGGCTCAGTCTGTCCAAATGTTATTCACGCCTGCCATCTCAGCGATGGACAACAACCTGGGTGGAATGCGGCACATCACTTCCTTCTAGTGCTCTTTTATCCGCAAGTCTTCAAGCCGAGCCGCCGCGAGCTAAGAAGTAGGTACGCCAATCACACTCGCGTGGGCAGTTCGATGGGACATTTCCAAGATGAAGACATCACGGAGAAGCTGTTAATAGTCCCGCCACTCAAGGGCCATTGCCGTGAAGCAATGACCATCTGTAAGAAAAGGGCTAAGGCCATATTCGGCTTGGGTGTGAGCTTGTTGGGGTTTCAAACAATAAATACACCGTCACCGGTGGAGAGGAGGAAAAGGGTGACGAGGAACCCTGTCAAAACCTTCGGCTCAATGCGCCCTCACAACCCCGACTTCATTCCAAGCCTCCCTCACAATTCTCGCATCCTCGGGGGTACCGACCTCCATGGCTAAATCAACTATCGCATCCGCAAACTAAAGGAACGTGCAAGCCTGTGGAATGCGATCTGCGCGGGTGATGCAGGCATTCCACCAAATGCTGCCTGCTTTATCCCAGCTGTAACCGCCGAAGCGGATGGCAGCTAGAGCAAATGCCCTGTTCGGAATGCCTGAGAAGATATGGACCCCGCCATTGTCATGACTGATCTCTTCAGCGTAGGCTGCCTTCACAGCTTCGACTTTGCCGTAGTGGTCCGGTTGGATGTCGCTTCCCTGTCGCAGGTGTCAGTTTTGTTGAGAGAACGGAACGGAAGTGTCAAAGGGTAGGGGAATGTCCATTTGCATTGTGTCTGGGCAGGGCGCAAATAGACGGAGAATGTTATGCACACCGCGATTCCCAGAACCAGACGAGGGGTGGATAGGTTTTGCTTACCAGGCCTTTGATATCCTTGAATGCCGTTCCAGGGTGGAGCATATTACGATACCCAACCCCCTTGATGCCAGGCATGAAGCAGTCTTCCCCAAGCAACCAGTCGGCTTCCCCCACCGTCTGGCCTTTGATACACTGCTTCACCATCACTCCAAACGCGTCTGAAATATGCTCATTCAGCGCCCCCGCCTCGTCCTCGTAGAATAGATGGCTGTTGAACTCGGTGATTCCGTGCTGCTATCGAGTTAGGGACATTCGATATTGAAAGAAAGGAGAGAAGGAAGATAGAAAGAAAGGAGAAAAGGAAAGAAAAGAATGGAAAAAGAAGGGGGGTGACAGGAGACGACCAAAACATGAGCTTGAGCCGGGAGAAGGCCTTACCATAATCGCATGCGCAATGACATCCAACGCCTTGGTAAACCGCCCCAGAATCTCATTATTCCCATCCCCATAAAGCATCTGCTTGATGGTCCCCTCCGGATTCGAATACCACCCCGCGCCGGCGTAATTCTCGCCAAAGTGCACCGAGCTAACGACTTTCATGCCCTTTCCGTCTAAAGAGTGGTAGCCAAAGACATCCTTGAAGAACGCCAGCACGGTGAGGGTGTTGCGGAAGGCCTCGTTGACGGTGGGGTCGGAAGAGAAGCCTTATCGTCTTCGTTTTGCATGTCGTAGATTTCGAGTGTCTGGGGCAGCGTCATAACCCTCCAGGTGGCACCGGTTGGTTGGGCTGGTAGAAGACAATGCGTGTCGCCCCTCGTGGCAAGCCTGGGTGATGGCCTTAGTTGGGATGCCAAGTTTGCGAAGTTCGGGATCGGAACTCTTAGCGAGGGCATCGAGTATACAGGGCGGCACGGCGCCGCAAATGTGGGCCATGTCGATGGCTGGTTGCTGGTATATCGAGTTGCGTGCTGGAAAGACGTGAAGTGAGAAAACAGGAGATACTGTATTCCAGCTTGAGCTGGCTGGGAGGGTGCGCGGTCTGAGATTTAAAGCCAAGGGGATTCTGTCAGTCTTGTGAGCACTTCTGTGAGTTCCATTCGTGGCGCCTAGGCGAGGTGCTGAAGTGCGTCCAAATGCGGGGGCAACGAGCCTGGATGGAGGCCGTTAAGATGTAGTAGACGGTATTTTTTGTCCAGTTGCGCGCCCTGGGTTACTCGCGACAGGCCTCATCGAACGCAATTGTCGTCCCTTTTTCACCAAACTAGGGGCAACTTGGGCCTCCCCAATCTTGCCAAAGGCTCCTTGAACTGGCGCCGAGGGCCTTTGAAGTACCTCCGAGGCTCGCCGAGAAACAACCAACGCCGTTGTGGGTGTTATTAACTGATGCGTGGGGTGTACAGAAAATTCCTGACCACACCTGGCAGCAAGCCTCGACAAGCGTCGATGCATGCACCATTCTGAAGTGGGCGGGCTGCTGCAACACCAAATCCGCCAATTCGTCGGCGACCAACCAAATGCTACCGCGAAATCCTTCTGACCGATGAGGTAGTTAGGCGGGAGGGAAATGTAGTGAAATGGCGGCATCGACGTGCGAGGCTCCCTTATAGTTGTTCAGCCGCACTGGTGTCGCGAAGGCCGATAGGGGACTGCAAGCGCTAGCCCAAGAAGTGGCTAGCTAGATGGGCTAGTACCCAAGAGCTGAAGATTGCCGAAAGACGATACTGCCCAACCAATAGGCAATAGATCGGTTAGCCGACAGCACAAAAGAGGAGTCAAGAGAGTTTAGCACACAGATTACTCGTTTGGATCACTTGAGGAGGGTTGAAAAGCAGAATGCCACCAAGTTGAGGCGGGCATTGCACATTATTCTTATCGAGACTGCTCAGAGCGGCGGAGGTGGCAGTCAGCAACGCGTGTTATATCTGTATGATCTTCGGTATTCATCTTGTTTTGAGATACCCAGTGTTTTGCGCCCGCCACCACCAAAGCCGACTTCCAAGTTCGCAGGGAACAAAAACATTACAAAAAGAATCCAGTTTCCCAGATCCATGTGACGATATACCTCCCCTGCTCAGGATTGAACTGAGAACCTCCAGATGCCTTTTTCTCGAAGTGAGAGAGTAACAGTCTGACGCGCTAGCCAGTTGCACCACGGGGGACAGAAGAACACACATACAATAGCAGGGATTCGCTGGTCGTCAGCGACCCAACTACTAGTCTGGCGATCACTGGCTTGTCTATGGGAGAGCGGACGGGATCCCGAATTCTCCAGTGTCTGTGGTCGTATGTGGTTGTTTAGGGTGGGAAAGGGGCTGAAGTGAGCAGAGGGAAGTGCGACTCGATACAAAGGCTCTAGCGGAAAGAATAGAGGGTCTCTCTTTTCCCTGCTGAGATGCGTTGTTGGAATCCTCACATAGCTCCAGGCCGGAGCGACAACGCCTGAACTTATCCTGTTACGGGACTCGGCTGCACCGTGTAAGGCCTTCTCAGAATGCAGCTAAGCCGTTTCGGAATGCAGGTAGCCGTTTCAACACTGGAAATAGCCTGTAATAACCAACACCACAGGCTACCCTGACAGTGAGCAGGTGTCTTCTACTGGACCGGTACCTCAGACGCTTATTTGCTGTCTTGCCGACTGCCGCGTCTTGGAGGCAGGCTCACGCGCCAAGGAAAATGATTGGTAGGCCCTGAACGTCCCAAAAACGCCCACCGACTCGGAAGACTAGCCATTTCAAGTGTGTCTGCCCAAGGTCGCAGCAACGCGTTACCCCGCTTCTTCCCTCTGCATCCCACCAAATAGCTCACCAGATCCGACGCGGTAAACCTGTCGTCAGGCACTAATATGGAGCCCGGACAGCCGTTGAGGGTCCTCTCTCTTGGTAGGATCTTTCTCGCGCCCGTTTTACCTTACCTTGATATATGTGGTGATGCTGACTGGCACAGATGGAGGCGGGATTCGAGGAATTTCCAGCCTCCTGATCCTGGAAGATATCATGGAACGGCTCCAGCATGAATGTGGCCTCGAAGCCGTACCCCGGCCGTGCGAATTCTTTGATTTCATCGGTGGAACGAGTACAGGAGGGTGAGTAAGGCGGAATGATCGAAGGCTCGAGCCAAAAGAAAGGGTCCCCTCAGCCAGCGCGGGGGATGTCTTCTTCTGTCAAAGCAGCCCATAATCTTGATGTATGCCATCTCTCCTTGGGAAAGACGCTACTACATTTTCACACGGAGAAGAGAGATCCTTTCTTTTGGGTTGAGCCTTTGTACTGCTCCGCATAGACATATGTTAATATCAACTAACCTGTGTTCTAGAATCATCGCCATCATGCTAGGCCGGCTAGGTATGACGGTTGATGAATGTCTGCGCGCATACAAAGAGGTCGCTCAGCAGGCCTTCACACCGAAGAAGCCCAAGCTCTTCAGGCTTCCAGCCTCACCTACCGGCGCCTTCTCTGCGACAACTCTGGAAGATGCGATCAAGAAGACGGTCATGGCATTTTGTACACATCCTAACTGTGCTTCTCAAGCAAACCCAGGCCCCAAATCCCAAAGTCAACGGACTTGTGAGCACGGTGACCTGGAGTTTCGTGACACGACATGCGTCAAAACGTATGTCCTCCGCCACTGTTTGGCAGATGGGTAACTGGATGGGGAATATGAAAGCTAACTTCTGGCAGAGTTGTCCTGGCGATCACAAAAAGCAACGTCGACGCACCACCGACGCTGTTCAAAACCTACGATGTGTCGGCCAAGTTCCAGGGCTGCACCATCTGGCAAGTCGCGCGTGCGACCTCAGCAGCGACGACGTTCTTCAAGTCAGCTATCATCGGCCGCGACGGCGTCGAGTTTGTTGACGCTGGGTTCGGATACAACAACCCATGTGAAGTCATTATCGACGAGGTCGAGCGTCTGTTCCCCGACCGTAAGAAACACATGCGAGTTCTCAGTATTGGCACGGGGCTTGGAGATGTTGTTACAATCAGTGACAAGCGGCTTTCCATCCTGAGTGCATTGAAGAAAATGGCCACATCGTCGAAGCAGGTAGCGGCCAGGCTTGATGGTCAGTATGGCGATGATGGCAGGTACCACAGATTCAATGTCGACAAGGGCCTGGAGGATGTCATCCTGTCCGACTGGGACAAGGCAAGCAAAATATCGGCACATACACAGAACTATTTGCAGGAGAACCGGAGGAAGATTGAGAGATTTGTGAAGAGCTTTGTCGCAGAGGTCTCCCGAGTTGAGGAGGTGGCAAGCCAGGAACCCTCAGGTAGTGCAGGTTAGTGCAGAGCACGATGTGGTTACGGCTGTTAGACTAATACTTCCATAGTACATCGTGGCCCATCGCCCTGTCATTACATTCCCCTTCCGCGGAACCATCGCTTCACTGGGCGGCAGAGCACCTTGGATCTGATTCAGCGCAAGCTCTTCATTCAAAGAGTATGTCAAAGAGTCGCAATTGTTGGGTTGGGCGGCGTCGGCAAAACGCAATTGGCTCTGCAGCTTGCGTACTGGGCCAAGACTCATCAACCAAACTACTCCATCTTCTGGGCACCGGCGCTGAGCAACGCAACCTTTGAGCAAGCATACAGGGAGATTGCAAAGCAGCTTCCAATTCCGCATTCGAACCAGGATGAAGACCCCAAGGAGTTGGTCAGACGGCACCTAAGCTCCGAGACGGCTGGACCGTGGTTCCTTGTGGTGGACAACGCAGATGAAATGGAACTTCTTTTTGGCACCTCAAATTCCGGAGACGGACTGAATGGCCATATACCTATCAGCGACAACGGTTTGGTCCTGCTCACAACGCGGTCCCGTGAGATAGCTGTGTCATTTGCAGGGAGCGATATTATCGACCTTGAAGGGATGGAGTACGCCGAGGCCGTCAGCTTCCTAAAGAAGTCCCTGGCCCCGAAGCCGGGGAGCCTGCCTCGCAACGAAACAGATTCTGCCGAACTGTTGGAGGAGCTCACTTACCTCCCTCTCGCCATCACCCAGGCAGCAGCATACCTCAACCGGAATCAAATATCCATCGCCGAATACATAGGACTACTTCGAAACACTGAGCAGACCACCATCAGCCTCTTGAGCCAGGAGTTCTACGATAACACCCGGTACCCCGGCTCACGAAACGCAGTGGGGACAACCTGGCTCGTCTCCTTTGAGCAGATCCGCAATTCCAACCAAGACGCAACTAAGTTGCTGGCGTTCCTGTCCTGCATCGAGCCCAAGGCGATTCCACGGTCGATCCTCCCCAAGCTGGGGCGGGAGCAAATAACCCGCGCCATTGGCACACTCTGCGGATACGCCTTCCTGTCAAGGCGCGGGGACACCGAAATTTTCGACATGCATAGCCTGGTACACTTGGCGGCGCAAATATGGACCAAGAGATCAAGCCTCCACGCGACTGCGACTGTGGAAGCAGTTGAGAACCTCTGGGACGTTTTCCCAGCCGTCGAGTGGGAGAACATGAATCTGTGGAGGGAGTACTTTCCACATGCCGTCAGGCTGCTGGAGCAAGGTATCGAGGTTGATTTAGAAGACAGGTTTAAACTCCTGCACCGGTGCGGGTGTTGGTTAGGGCTCGACGGGAGGATTGCAGAAGCTGTCCAATATCTTGAGCAAGCCTACAATTGGGAAGAGAGCCACTTATCAGACGACTCGACAGAACGACTTGCTTGTCAACATAACCTCGCTAATGCCTACCTGGCAAATGGCCAGGTTGGAGAGGCCATTACACTACTTGAACTAGTAGTTGCTATAAAGGCTAAAGTACTGGACGAGACTCACCCTAGCCGGCTTGCATCTCAACATGAGCTTGCCAGGGCTTACGAGGCAAATGGCCAGGTTGGAGAGGCCATTACACTACTTGAACTAGTAGTTGCTATACAGGCTAAAGTACTAGCCGAGACTCACCCTGACCGGCTTACATCTCAACATGCGCTTGCCATTGCTTACATGGCAAATGGCCAGGTTGGAGAGGCCATTACACTACTTAAACTAGTAGCTGCTATAAGGTCTGAAGTACTGGCCGAGACTCACCCTAACCGGCTTGCATCTCAACATGCGCTTGCCAGTGCTTACATGGCAAATGGCCAGGTTGGAGAGGCCATTACACTACTTAAACTAGTAGTTGCTATAAAGGCTAAAGTACTGGACGAGACTCACCCTAGCCGGCTTGCATCTCAACATGAGCTTGCCAGGGCTTACGAGGCAAATGGCCAGGTTAGAGAGGCCATTACACTACTTAAACAAGTAGTTGCTATAAAGGCTAAAGTACTGGACGAGACTCACCCTGACCGGCTTGCATCTCAACATGCGCTTGCCAGTGCTTACATGGCAAATGGCCAGGTCGGAGATGCCATTACACTACTTGAACTAGTAGTTGCTATAGAGGTTAAAGTACTGGACGAGACTCACCCTGACCGGCTTGCATCTCAACATGCGCTTGCCAGTGCTTACATGGCAAATGGCCAGGTCGGAGAGGCCATTACACTACTTGAACTAGTAGTTGCTATAGAGGTTAAAGTACTGGACGAGACTCACCCTAGCCGGCTTGCATCTCAACATGCGCTTGCCAGTGCTTACATGGCAAATGGCCAGGTCGGAGAGGCCATTACACTACTTGAACTAGTAGTTGCTATAGAGGCTAAAGTACTGGACGAGACTCACCCTAGCCGGCTTGCATCTCAACATAATCTGGCTATATATTACTGGGACAATGGGCAGATTGACGAAGCACTTGCACTAATGAAACAAGTCGTCGGCATACGGGCTGAAGTGTTGGCTGAAACCCACCCCAGCCGGGTCAAGTCCGAGAAGTGGCTTGCAGACATGTTGCAAGAGATGGGTGAGGCGATGGACGAGGATTAGCTGTTAGATAGCTCTTAACTTTCTGAATTTCTTTAGTGGCATGCTCGTGTGTTGTGCAGCTGTCGGTGTGCCAATGTTCGGGCCTGACACGGTAGATCGCAGGCTCTAGTGAGGAGAGAGTGCCGCAAGAGGACAGCGCGCCAGAAAGGTTGTTTCTTTTGTGTCGGGCTTCGACATGCAACCAACGCCAGGGATGTCACGATGTTTTAGCGGAAGGCGTGTTATGATTCAAGCACAATCCTAGAGTAGTTTGGCAGCTCTAGTTTAGTTCTGCCTGTGGGAAGGAGCTGAGAAGATTGTACAGCAAGACCATTGGGGAGATGGCCTGGCATGGCAGTAGGGTGTTGTCTTCAGCATTAGCTTTCTGGACAACCTTTTGTCTTTGTTGGTCCCTTCGTCATTACATGGCTGGTCTTGGTACATACGCTGGCTGGACTGACTGGGCTCCGTCCAGCCTTGGAGCGAGGTCCACCAAGTCTTTTGATCGCTTACTGTGAAATATAGCTAGGTAACTTTCAAAACGGTGGCGATGGCGAACCTGAGTCTACAGATAGAATTGAAAGTTTTTGGGAGAACTTCTAATCTCTGACTCACAAACTGAGTAATCTACCTACCTACAATGATGTTTTAACAGTACGGTTCCAAGATATTCTATTCATCCCCCACACGCTTCAAACTGAGTTTTTTCCCGGGAAGAAATTAATTTTGTTTCTATAAACAACTGCGTCAAGTAGGTATAACAAGAACAAATAAACACGAGACAGAAGGAAATCACCAAATACCAGGCCCGTGGCTGGGCCGCTTCGGTACACACACCGTCAGTTCCCTCAAGCAACAACATCCTAAGCGTTGATGCAAAATGTAATCCTATTCCACGCATCACCGAAGCTGACCTTGATGCAGTTCCCGTTTTCGTACGTGTAGTTGATGGCAAAACAGCCGCCGCGACAGACGCCGTTCACCTTGAGGACACACTTCTCCCTGCTGCTCAGGGGCATGACGCTCCAGTCAGCGTTGGGGTCGCAGTTGTCAACGAAATACGAAGTGCCGGGGACGTTGAAGGTCTTGTGGCACGGGTTCGAGTTCCACGCAAAGCGCTGGACCTGATAGTTTCACAGCTGGACCTGTCACAAATGCCGCCCTCGAGGTTGAAGAACGGCGGCGTGCAGGCATCGGGGGTGAGGCAGTTGACCCAGGTGTGGCTTTTAAAGAAGAGGTCGTTGGTCCCGCACTTAGCGAGCGTGTCTGTGGTGCTGTTGTTGGGAGGACTTCTCAGTAGCTCCAGCTGCTCGGGGGCGTAGGGCTGGTTTAGGCCGGTCAATGTTAGCAGGAGCACCGCAACATCTCTGGTGCGCTTGGCTGTACACAAACACATCTGCCCGCCACTACGCCCTGCTCGTTGTGAAAATACAGAGTTCCGGGTAGCTCATCGGCTCTCACGGCGGGGGCAACCGCGTTAAGAAGGGGAGTCACGGCTCCAAGCATGGTAATGATGGAGAATTTCATGGTGGACGAGTTTCGGATGAGAGGGAGTTGGGCAGGGCTCATCTTCAGGAATCCGTCCCCAGCCACATGATGGTAACTCTTTGCTAGCTCCCGTCATCTTGGATTCTCTTGTTGCCGGCGATTACAACACGCTGTCGATTTTTTTGGAACCCTAGCAGCGAAATCACGCAACTCACAGCGGCCCACATGATGGCGGAGACTACACGATGCGGGTGGAACTGAGGACACTGCATTGCCATGGAACTTCCAGTGACGTCACAATCGGCATGGCATATATTCTAGCCAACCTCTCAATATGTACAGCACGATGCAATGTCCCCAACTCCATCACAGCACCCACCTGGATTCCTCCTTCGTGGTACTTAAAAGCCCTGCTGCTGGACCTGCTTCTTGGCAGCAGCAATGGTGGCCTGAGCGTTGGGGTCGACGAAACCGCACCCCTGCTTGCCGTTCTGGAACTCGGCGCCGATGCCCGAGCAGATGCCAGTGCCCTGGCCGTTGTTGGCGCAGCAGCCCTCTTGGCAATCAGCGTTGGCGACGCAACCTCCGGTGGTGAATTGCCGGCCCTGGCCGTTTCCGACGTCACGGGCTCCGGAGGCGTTGGGGATGGCTTGTCCGTAGATGGTGGCAGCGACTGCGCTGGGGGTTAGTTTGTGTGGAGGAGAGAAGAGGGTGGGGGCAACGTACAGGCCAGGACAGCGAAGAGGGTAATGCGGACCATTTTGATGGTTTGGAATGAACGACGCCGGGTCGGTTGATGAAAATAAATAATTAGAAGTGGTAAAGACGGGCGATCACAGATCGTGTGTAGAATCGAATATTGCAGTGAGCGAGGGCTGAGGATGGAATTCTCAATCGGGAGTGAAATGCGGTCCAGCTCCCTTTTTGTACGAGTTGAAGATGGCCATGGCGCTGTGGGATTCCGGTTCGAACTGTTGTTGATCGCTGCCGATCTCAAGGAGGTCGGTTGGATGAACTTGGAGTGCTTGGATGCTCTACATAAGACGTAAGGAGTTGCCGCTTGGGATTCCGGTTTTGCGGTCCCAGGTGTCAGAGCAGTCATGTGCCGGGATGGGGCTTCAGGCGCGGTTCGAGGATGCGAGGTTGTTGAGCGGCGGAAATGGTTGGCATGTTTGACCCAGTTTTTTTTGGCTGACCAACCGAGTGTGATCGACGCGCTGTCAGGCACCGTCCCCGCAACTAAATTCATGCCTTCGTGATTGGGCTCTGCGATCGGATTAAATAGCCGGGGGAATACGACGTCAGATTTCAGACGGAGAAAAGCGGGACGGAGGTCACAGACACCGACATTGACAGGAAGGAACGGGTAAGAAGCCCACCCAGCAAAGACGAGAGCAAAGTCATCGCAATCTTGGCCAAGAAAAGTGAAAATCCCACCATCTTCACTTAGCAACTCTCAATCAATTGGCACTGCAACCTGTTGGGGCAAACAGGAATGTGGGCAGAGAAAGTGCCCGTACCTGCTCGATTGCAACGCTGGCGATCATGGCGCCTGCGAGGGTGTATCCGCAGATCATGAATCGAGTGGAAAATATCCGGGGTAGGAACGACCATTAGTGGATTCTTCAGCAAGTTCACAGTCTATCACGCCATCGCGGCCTCTAGTCCTTGGACATAACATCTGGTGCGCCGACTCAGTCTGGCTCCCGAAGTCACCTCGACCACAGCGACAACTACCTCGCGCTGTACACGGTATTGATGTTACCATATCCACTCAGTCGTTTGAAAATTTGGATCATGGCTATTAGGAAGGTAACACCTGTGCCTCTCAGGCCACTGATCACGGAAAGAGAAATGATCAAAGTGTGATGGAGCTAGACCGGTGACAGATGGCAGAGACGATCTAGAGCCGGGGTCCTTTTCAAATTTAGAAATAAAAGTGAAGGCATCAAGCACACTATCAAAAGATGCCGAGACGTGTTCGTGAATACCGGCAGTGAAGAATCTGGGTGCGAAAACCCCTGGTGCCCATCTCCCGCCGCCAACATGAGCTGATGGTATCCGCAGGAATTTGTTCTTATTCCTCTGGTGAGAGTCGGAGCCCGACACGATTCGTTTTTGTGGATAGCTATTTCTCATGTCCAACCATTGCCTCGCAAATTCATTCATCCCGCTCAGTGGTGACGACGGGGCGAATTGTTGCAAATTTTCGTTGAGGCCAAGGGAGGAGGTAAATTGCACATAAGTCTCTCTTCAAGTCAAGCTTCAAGTCAGTGACATCAACTCACCGTAGATGGCTATTGCTGCGTGCCGCCGATCATGGCGGAAGGTTTGGGTGCGCCCGGGTCGCCGAGAGGTTGGGCAGGAGAAACCGGGGTCTATTGCAAGCACGACATCGTAGAAACGAACGACGCCATTGAAGTTGATGCACATTGCCAACCAGAATAAACGAATTGAAGAGATGTGTAAACGCATCAATGTTTGTCCAAAACGGGCCTATGACAAAAGCTGCTGGTGCAAGGCCAAGGAGCTTGAAGGGGTGGAAAGCATCAGACGCCCAGGGTTATGTATGTGAATTTACGATCCATCCTCCGTATGCTCCTCGGCGTTCTCCTTACAACTACAAGGCACACAAACTTATTGCAATGCATTTTGACCAACAATATCCATAGCTTTGATCAAAACAAAGTCAATGTAACTGAATTGGTGAGGGTGATGCTCCTGGCGGGAGTTCCAGGGTTATGTATTCGACCTGCCACGTGGCGACCTGCAACAAACGCCATCAAGATGACACCTAGAGACACAAACTCAATTCCAACGTCACTCAGATCACAGCATCGCACTCGCCGTTCAATCGACCCGGCCGTTACGCCAGGCGAATGGCCCCTCAAAATGGAGCGGACAGCACACTGCCCACCAACCCCGGCAGCGACAGTGGCGCGCGGGCGGCGCGTGGGGCCTCACTGCTGATCTTGCTGCAGGTCGTGTCGCGCGCAGTGACCTTCATCGCCAACCAGCTGCTCCTGCGGTTTCTGACAGCCCAGCTTCTCGGTGTCGCAACCCAGCTGGAGGTTTACTATCTATCCGTAATTTTCTTCGCGCGCGAGAGTTTGCGCGTCGCAATCCAGCGGCAGGACACGGGGAGCGACAATGGCGGGACCAACAGATCCGTGCAGGCCGCCGTCAATCTCGGGAGCCTAGCCATCGCGCTCGGCATCCCCCTGGCGGTGCTTTTCGGCTGGCTTTATCGCGGTTCTTTGAGCGCCGCCACGCTCGAGTCAACTCCGAATCTGGTGTTGTCCCTGTATGTGTACGCGGTAGCTTCGGTGGTGGAACTCCTGTCGGAACCGGCGTTCGTCGTGATGCAGACGCGCCTTCAGTTCGGGACGCGTGCGACCGCCGAGTCTGTCGCTACCTTTGCGCGCTGCACCGTAACGCTCGGTGTCGCGGTGTGGGGTGCCCGTCGGGGTCTCGAGCTCGGCGTCTTGCCCTTTGCATTGGGACAGCTGAGCTACAGCGCTGGGCTCCTTGTTGTCTACTCATGGTATGGCGTAGGCCTCGCAAAGCGGGAGGGATTCTCGCTGTTCCCTAGAGCTCTCGCCCCCCTTGCGCCAGCTACCAAGGAGAAGACCCCATCTGCGGGCCCTCCCACAACGCGCAAGGACTTCGTCTTCAACTACTTCTACCGCCCCACGCTCCAGCTCGCCTCGAGCATGGCAGCCCAGAGCATCCTCAAACACATCCTCACCCAGGGCGACACCTTCATGGTCAGCTTCTTCTCCACCGCCACCGCGCAAGGAGTCTACGCTCTTGCCAACAACTACGGCGGTCTCGTCGCGCGCCTCCTCTTCCAGCCGATTGAAGAAAGCAGCCGCAGCTACTTCAGCCGCCTCCTCGCCCCCTCCGCAGAACCAATCCCTACCTCCAAGGATTCCTCCACCTCCGGGACTGAAAAGGCACCAGCACACGTCCTCGCCGCCCAAAAAGCAAGCTCCGACCTCCGCGCCATCCTCCGCACCTACGCCCTCCTCTCCCTCATCATCGTAACCCTCGGCCCCACCGCAGCGCCCCTCCTCCTCTCCCTCGTCGCCGGCCCAGCATGGGCCAACTCCGGCGCGGGCGCCTGTCTCGCCGCCTACATGTGGTACATTCCACTGCTAGCAGTCAACGGCGTAGCCGAGGCGTTCGTCGCCTCCGTGGCGACCGAGAGCGAAGTCCACTGGCAGTCGCTGTGGATGGGCGCTTTCTCGGTGGGGTTTGCCGGGGCAGGGTTCGTCTTCCTGCGGCTGTTGGATCTGGGGGCTATTGGGCTGGTGGTGGCGAATAGCATTAATATGCTTTGCCGGATTGTGTGGTGCGTGGTGTTCATCCGGGGGTACTTCGCAAGGACTGAGGTGGAGTTTGAGCTGCTTGATCTGATGCCTAACCCGTTCGGTCTGCTCGCGGCGGTTGTTTCGTCGCAGGTTGTCAGGCGGTTTGTGCAAACCGCAGGGGAAATGGCACCCGGCGCGAAGCAGGCTATCGTGGAGCTTGCCAGAGTGGCGGCCGTCGCGCTGCCGTTTGTGTTCATCTTGTGAGTATCTTCCGTTTCAAGGACATTGTCATTGCGCTCTACAGCATGTCGCTAACGTGGTCACAGGATGTTCTCTGAACGGCAGTTCCTCCAGAGCAGCTATCGCGCGTTGAGAGGGAAGCATCGGAAAACCCTGTAGGAAGCTAAACTCAGAAAAGCTACGTCCAACGATAAAAATAGATATCTACAACGTTCAAACACCGCCGTCCAAACTCCATTCCATCCCATCTAGTCGAAGGTGATCTTGGTGCCCTTCTTGCTCATGTCGACGTCCTTGAAGAAGGTGCCGTAAGAGTCGTGGGCCTTTTTCTTCACGGTCGTGCCGAACTTGAGGAGTTCCTCAGGGACGGGTTGACCCGCACCCTTGAGGATGTTGACCAGCCTAGAAGATCTCATTAGCATCGTTCAATATGTGGCTCAAGCAGTGAGACTTACGATCCAGAGTGTGCCTTGTCGTGCTCCGTGAAGAGCGTGATGGCCTTGCCCTGCTTTCCAGCACGACCAGTTCGGCCAATACGGTGGACGTAGTCCTCGATCGTCAGCGGGAACTGTGTACTGTCAGCACATCTTGTCTCTACACACTATCAATGTAGCCACTCACCGTCAGGTTGATGACGAGCTTAACCTCGGGAATATCCAAGCCACGTGCGGCGACGTCGGTCGCGACGAGAACGCTCTTCGTGCCAGCCTTGAAGGCTGCCAAACTCCTTGTCCGCTGGTCTTGTCCCAGGTCGCCATGGATACTGCACACGTTCATGCCGCGTCTCTCGAGGAAGAGCTCAACGCGAACAGCTTCCTTCTTGTACAGACAGAACACCAGGATCCTGTCGTTCTTGGCGCTGCCCTTCTGTGCCTCCTTTAGTAGCTCCAACAGGCGCTGCTCTTTGCCGCGGGGGTCAACAACCTCCACCGTCTGAGCGATGCGGATGTTGGCTTGCAGCTCGATTGTGCCGTTACCGTTGCTGTCCTCTTCGCCGGCGCGCATTCGGGCACCGATTGTCACCTTGATGGGGTCAATCATGTAGCCCTCTGCGAGGCCGCGAACGCTAGTCGGCCATGTAGCGGTGAACATGAGCGTTTGACGCTGCTCACGCGGCGGGCAGCAGCCAAGGATTTGCTTGATGTCCTCCTCGAAGCCCTTGTCGAGCATGCGGTCGGCCTCGTCAAGAACGGCGAACATGACCTCGGAGAGCGAGACAGTGTCGTCGGAGAGGAAATCCTTGAGACGGCCAGGCGTGGCGACAACGATGTCGGCGCCGCCGTTCTTGCGCAGGAGCGAGCGCTGGTCATCCTTGCTCGCGCCGCCGTAGATGCAGACGGATGAGAGGCCAACAAGCGCGGCGAGGTCGGCGATCGCTGCATGCGTCTGCATGGCAAGCTCGCGGGTCGGGGCGACGATAACGGCGCGGACGTGCGTGCTGCGCGCGGTGGACTTTGTCGCCTTTTGGACGGAAGAAAGTGCCTCGATACACGGCAAGGAGAACGCAAGTGTCTTGCCAGAGCCTGTCTCGGCAATGCCTATTACATCGCGACCAGAGAGGGCATAGGGCCACGAGGCGGACTGAATGGGGGTCGGCGCGGTGAAGGTTGCGAACGGCTTCTTGGAGATGAGCTTGGAGGACGGGATTTGAGAGAAGTGTGTGATGGGTCGGAAGCCGGTGGCAGAAGGCTCGGAGAGGTTGATCTCCGCCTTTTTCAGAAATTCCTCGACGTCAGATTCGGACATGGTGTCAAGCGCCGCGGCCTGCTTGTAAGCATATGTAGAACCGTTTCTTTGCGCAGCGCCCTTGGTCGGCTTGGCACCTCTGGCGGAGGCATCATTCTGCTCGGCGGCCGACTCTGGTGTTGTCTCGTCCGCGGTCTTGGACTTCTTGGACTTCTTCTCCTTCTTTTCCTTCTTCTCTTTCTTGTCATTCTTTTCTTTCTTCTCCTTCTTCTCGGACACGTGCTCGGCGTCAGCCTCAACCGCGGCGTCTTCCATTACAACTTCGGGAACCAGCACCAGCTCCTCGACCTGTTGCTCGGCGGGCTTTTCGACCTCCTCGACCTTCTCCTTCTTGGCCTTCTTGTCCTTCTTCTTCTTATCCTTCTTGTCCTTCTTCTTGTCGGACTTGTCGGACACGAGCTCGGGGTCGGCCACGGCGGCAGCGACTTCGGGGGCGTCCTCGATCTCGACGTCGGAGACCTGCGCCGGCTCGTCGGCCTGTTGCTCTACCTCAGTCTCGGCAGGCTTCTCAGCCTCCTCCGTGGGCTTGGCTCGCCCCTCCCTTGCCTCTCTGGCCAGCTTGTGTTGCCTCTTCAACTCGCGCTCCTCCTTTTGCCTCTTGTACTTCTCCTCCTTCTTTGGTTTCTTCTCCGGGGTTACCGCATCCTTGGCGTCGCCATTGGTAGCAGTCTTCGGTTTCTTGCCACGCGAGCCGAACGAGCTGTAGTCTTCTCCATCGCCCCTGGCGCGCTTCGTTGCGGAAGGCATATTGAAGGAGCCGTAGGGTAGTGCGACGGCGGTGGTGGGGTGGTGCAATTGAAACTGCTTCGCAATTGAGGCGACCAAATTTTGTGGTATTTTTTCTGTTTTGGCTTATCGATAAGGCAAGACACCTGTCCGCCCACTTTTGCTGCACTTCGGTCGAGGCACGAACTCCAACCCCACCTCCCATTCCCTGCCACCCCACCTCGCCCACTCTTGCTGATGGCAATTCCCAGTCAGTTGCCAAGACTCTCAACGACATCTCACTCTTTTGCACAATTCACCAACAGTTGGCATTCGTCGCCAAGCCGATGTATATGCCTTTCCTTCCTCCCGTCTTAGTCGAACGAAGCTCCCTAGTACAGCCCTCACCTCCGATGTTGTCAGCTTTGCACTGACCGAGGGGGTTGAGCATCGGCCCCACATCGGCCGGAAGGATTCGGTTCGTGCGGGGATGACTCTCTCGGGGTGCAACTCTCCAAAGCACAAATACTAGTTCTCTGTAGGTAGAAACTGAAACTCAACAGTTTACTTTCAGGCCTTCCGTCCTTGAGAACGTTTCGGTTTACCTTTTGCCGCTCGAAACGCTAAACAACCTCCACCATGGCCCTCAACCTCACCCACGCAACCGTTCACAATGAAGGGTGCGACTTGCATTACTGGTATCAAGGCAGCGGGCCCCTTATCACCTTCATCCCGGGCGGCAACGGCCACGGGCGGCAGTTTCATCCTATAATTGCCGCCCTTTCCGATCGGTTCACCTGCGTCACCTTTGACCGCCGCCAAATGTCGGCAAGCCAAGTCGTGGTTCCCAGGAAGCTGAATCCCCCACAGCAAGCCCGCGATATCCGTGCCATCATCCAGGCCGTGGGGTATGACAAGTCAATCCTCTTTGGCAGCAGCAGTGGCGGGATCCTTGGCTTTCAGTTCGCCCACGATTTCCCTGAAATGGTCGACCATTTGATCTCGCATGAAGCGCCCACCATCATGCTCTTGCCGGATGCCTCGAAGGTGGTTGAGTGGTTCCTCCACCTGATGAGGGTTTACGAGACACGAGGACTGGCACAAGCGGCTAGCGAGTTCGCCGCGGGGTTGATCGGGTATGATGATGAGGGAGTTCCGCCGGTTGTTTCGCCTGGCCCGGAGAATCGGCGGAACTTTTGGGACAACGAGTTCCCTATTCTGTTGGGATACACACCCAATTTCTGGCGTTTGAAGGATAATAAGACGAGCATCGGGGTGATGCGCGGGGTCCGGTGCAAGGATGCTTTCTATGCGAGGACAACGGAGGACCAGGCAAAGATCCTGGACTGTCCGAGGTTTTTGGTGCCAGGTCACCACCAAGGGTTTGAGGCCGAGACAGAGGAGTTTCTTCCTCACTTATTGGAGATGCTGAACACTCTCGAGAAGAGGAGGGCGGGTGCGCTAGGGAATTGACGAGTGTCGGTTTAAGTCTCGGCCAGCAGCACATCAATTTGATAGTCCTCCAGCAAACAAATATAACTATTCCAAAGTGTTGTCTCCCTCACTGCGCTGCTGGGGCAAAGCCATGATAGGAGCCTTGCCATTTTTGTTGACGGACTTGACGAATTCTCTGGAGATCATTCGAGGCTTATCGGCCTGGTGAAGCATTTCCACAGCCAGCCGGCGGTTAAGGTCTATGTGAGCAGCAGACCCTGGAACGAATTCAGAGATGCTTTTGTGTCCTGTCCGCAGCTGAGAATCGAGACTCTCACTGAAAAAGACCTTGAGATCTTTGTCCACAGTGTATCGAATGCGAACGTCGCGTTTGTGGAGCTGAAAGAGGCTTACCCAACTGAAGCCCAGAGCTTCTCTCCAAGGTAGTGGATAGAGCCGGTGGCGTTTTCCTCTGGGTCTCGCTTGTCACAAAGGTGCTGCTGGAGTCACTGACGGATGGCGCGACACTTACGGATTTGGAGCAATTACTGGACAGTCTGCCTGAGGATCTGTCAAGGCTGCACACCAGTCTTTGGGGGCGAGTCGGAAGTCGGTACAAGCGTGATGGGTCTCGTCTCCTCCTTTTGTTTCGAGCCTACACCAGCTCTCCGATCTTAGACATGAAGGGTATGAAGGTGAACCCACCAGCAGGCATCGAATCAGAGTTGCTATGGCTAGCTGATGGTCGCCGGTTGGAGCAGCCCGAGCACATGCAGCAAATATGGAGAAGACTTTACAGCCGCACCATGGGGCTGCTTGAAATGGCTCAGACAGGACACGTCAACTACCTCCACCGGACGACGAAGGAGTGGCTCGACACACGCTGGACCGAGATGGAATCGACTGCTCTCGCCCGGTTTGACCCCCACCTTGGCCTTCTGCGGACCATCTCACAAATAGCCTCCGCCAGCGGGCCGAACTCCGTACGCAACAAGTTCAAGAGACAGCCGATCGTGGCATGGAAGCTATACTGCACTGTAAGGGGTGGATCCTGGAAGCCTTCTACCACGTAGGCAAGGTCGTGTACGACCCCCATCATCGCGTCGTCGATGCCCTTGACCGTATCGAGGCCTCGTTCCGAACCGTTCGATTTCTCACGACTACCGTATTATCGGTTCCTCTTCACTTGACACAAGTCGGGAGAGGCCCAACGGTGCCGCAGTTCGGATTCGTCGGCCTCGCGGCCGAATTCGGGGTTGTGTCATACATCCGCGAGAAGATCGCCGCTGAATCGGACTACCTCTCGATCGAAGGCGTCGATGAGGATCTCATATTCTGTCTGCTCCTTGGGCCTGCTGGGCGCGGATTATCAAGGCTCGAATACAAGCCCCTGAGCAACACGCCAATACGAAGTCGACTCCCTTGCATTCAAGAGTTTGTCTTTGATCACATGGCCTTTAACCACGCGGACCGGTACCGCCTCTCGAAGGAAATTCTCAATATGTTGGGCAGCAGGAGGAACACGAGGGAGAAGAAGATACCGCTTGCGGTCCGAAACAAGTTGTTGCCCCTGGCCGAGAGAATTGCGGGGCGAAACGAGCGTGGGTGGCCGCATAAGGAGCTCGGCCAGACGCCCATCGTAACAACGGTGTCTGGAACCGACGAGACTATTCCGTATGGCCTCGCCGTGCTCCAGCTGCTGGAGAGTTACGGTATTGGGCAGAAGAGCGGTATCCGGGAGTTGTTCAAAGAGTGGCTGGAAGGAAAACGCTAGACCGTGCATCCAATAATTGGCAATTATCAATTATCATGGGCAACATCCAACTCACTCTGACAACTAATTTAAGGTGTTATTTTAGAGACCGTGTCCCGTTGCACTCTGTACCCCGTTGGTCGACCTGATTACCTCCAAACTCAATACCATCAGCCAGTACACAGCATTAGTTTCCTCCACCACATATTACCATGCATTATCTCCAGCTCCACTTCAATCTGCTCAGCTCTCTCTGCTCCTCGGCTCTCTTCTCTTCAGCCCCCTTTTCTGCTAGCATCTACCACGACGGAATCGCCATGGCCACAACACCAGCAGCAACTAGCGCAGCCCGGCCAGCACCCGGTACCATCCCGGGGACAGCAGCCCCAGTTTGAACCGGCTGTACCAAAACCTATTCGCCACCACCATTGTCAGCCAATCTCATCTCCGCATCACCACAAAAAAGAAGTAAACGTACCTTGTCCACCACATGCGCAACCCCATTAGTCAGAATCAAGTTCGACTGGACAATCTTGGCACCGCCAACAAAGTAATCCCCGTTCCTCACGCTGATCGTCACCGATCCGCCACCCTCGGTCTTCAACACCTGTCCGTCCTTCAGCTCAGGGAGGTACCCAACTGACTGCGAGAGACTGGATACAACCTCATGCCCCGCAATGAGTGCGGCGGCCTGGTTGGGCTGGACGGTGCCTGCGGTGCGAATAGCATCGTCTGTGGGGATGAAGACGGTAATGCGCGGGGTGAAATCAATCGCCTGTGCCTGGCGAGCAGTGAGGTTGCTCTTGCCAAGGTTGGATAGCAACGAAGCAAAGATTGATGTGCTAGGGTTGGATAGGAGGGTTTGGGACAGGAGCTGAGGGGGGGTGAGGAGGCCGTCGGTCACTTGGATGAGGCCACCTGAATACGCGATGTCGGTGGTCTTGAGGGAGACCTCGTCGCCTAGGCCAGAGGCAATCTTCACTGAGCCGGTGGAGTCGGTCTCGGAGACGACGACTTGGGCGCTGCCGAGGAGATTGGCTGAGTTGTCGTTGGTCTCGACGACGGTGCCGGGGATGACGCGCAGCGCGGAGAGGTCAGTTAGAGCCGTCTCGGCGGAGAGATCGGCTTGTTGTTGCTGTTCGGGGGTGAGCTCGCGGCGGCGAAGGCGGCGGAGAGCGGTGGAGTTTGAGTCGAAGGAGACATCGTCAGGTGCAAAAACAGTGCGGACGCGCGGGGAGTTGTACAGAGCCCAGGTGTCGTCGTCGGACTTGATGAAGTTGAGGAACTTGACGCACCCGGCGTTTATGAGGGCATCTTCGAGCGACGGGAGGGTTGGTGTCGGATGCGGCTTGTATGACTTGGTGTACGTGTGGGGAGCATATGTCTTTGTTTCCTTCCACTCCTTGGTGTACTCCTTGGTGTGCTCTTTGGTGTACTCCGGGACATGCTCCTTGGTGTACTCTGGGGTGTACCCCTTTGTGTAGTGGTAACTGATGACTGGCGGAGGGGCCGGTGCGGGAGCAGTGTACGCCGGCTCGTGATGCTTGGTCTTAACGACCGACGGCGGTACAGGTGCGTAAGTGGTAGCCCAAGGGCCAGCACCTGGGTGGCCGTGGCCGCCGGTGTCGGCAGCGACGGTGGAAGCAATCACCTCCAGAAGAAGGGCAAGCACCAATGGTCGAGGCCACATGCTGGGCTACTGGACGCTAGATCTCGGGAATTTGGGATGGATGGTGGGCCGCAACGGGGACTGGGTGCACTCTGAGCTATCTGACTTCAGATGGCGCAGTCAAGAAAACGATTGACAGATGCCGCTAGAAAGGTACCTGAGGTCACCAGCATGGACGGAAGCTCACTCCCCTTAAATAAGTGCCGCCCAGCTCAAGGATTCCTGTGCACTCGGGATTTTCCCAAACTTGAGCCCCGACGAGCGCCCAAAGGCCAGGGCAGAGCTTCGCCCGAACGCTGTCGAGCTCAGCTTCTGCTTGTTTGGAGGAAATCACGTCACATCGATGCGGGCCCCGGCACAAACAAACCGAACCCTGCTCCGCGGTCCAATCCCCGCCACGGAAGGAGCTATGGACCCGACCCAGCTGCGGCATCGGCCGCGCCAAGAGCCACCAAGCCGTGCAGGCCGCGCGGTGGGTCCAGCATTCCGCTGCATACGCTGTGCTGCCTTCTCTGTCGAGCTGCTTTTGGGCTGCCCGCCCGCCTGTCTTTCCCCAATGCAGCCACAGCCTTGCGTGATTTGCGCAGCTCCCGTCACACAGCATCTGGCACCTTTTCGCCCCCGCAGACGCTCTGCTGCGCTGCGGTGGCTCCAGATGAGGGGGTGAGCAGCCCGCCTGCAGGTCGAACCAACCACTCGGCGCCCTTTCAGCCCACCGCCTTGATCGAGTCGAGAGTCGACATATCATGCGCGCCACCTCCCACTTCTTCTCCCTGCTTCCTGCTTGGCTGCTGTTCCGTGAATCAAAGTGCACTTTCGGCCAGCTTCCCCTCCCGCGGTCTGCGAGGTGCTGATGTGGACTCGGTCGAGACCAACCGCGCGAGCGGGGTCTGCAGCGTCTCTGGCCGAAATACTACCCAAGAGTCTCGGGAGGCTGGCGTTTGGTTGTGCTGAAAAAAACTGACAATAATGGTGTGCGACGATCGAGGGGTCCGGACTCCGAAAGGCCTTCAGTCAGCGCCTGGATTCGTCGACGGCCAGCTCGGGTGCAGTCACGGGGCCGGGCGGAACCGATGAGGCTCCTGCTGCTCACCGACTGAGGGCATTTTTCAATAGATGCCATGGCGCACTTAAGCATTCCCAATCTCGCGAACTTGGACCAAGCAGACGAGAGCCCCGCTTGCTCTGCTAGCTAGCTTGATCCTTTGCCAACGCAGGCGCAGCGCCGAGTCTGAGACATACACCTCCTAGGCTCGATCGCCCTAACGTCGTTGCTTTAGTGCTTCCTCCCAAGCCATGGGCATCTCCACAGCGCCGCAGCTGCGGCAGACCTACCTGATATGGAAGCGCTTCGAAATGCCCATTGAAGGCGGCACCCGAGATGCTATCGCTGTCAAGAGCTATGTCGCCAACCAACTCAACTCGGCTTACACGCTTATGATCACCTCGATGGTGATGAACCTCTGGTGTATTCTGTTCGCCCTCGCTTTCTACTACATGCTCCAGCGCGACAGACACCACCACATCTCGACATCCCTGTGGAACAAGCGAGCTTCCCTGACCGACTCCCTGTTCGAAGTCCTCCAACCCAGTACCAAGGGCCACTGGAGACAGTGGTGGGTCTACCCAGTGCTGTTCGTCATCCTCTTCTGCTGGATTGCCCAAAATGTTCTGTCTATCATCGTCCCGCCGTACATCATCATTGGCAATGCAGCCCCTGTCAACCCCGCTGCCGTCCTCGCGCCGCGAAATAGCGGGTTACCTCCGGCAGAGCTGGCGCGGGTCTCGGCGTCCGAAGCGCCGATGGCTCTCCGTGCCGCCGGTAGCGCGCAAGTGGCATCGACAAACACACAATCCAAGGTCTTCGTCGGCGCAACAACACTCGGCACGAATAGCGATGGCGAAACCATCAGCAGAGTCGACTACCGTTACACGGTCAGCGGTGCCGATATGGGCCTTCAGCAATACCCGACACTGCTCCTGGAGGTCGCCGGCGCCTGCACGACCGAGTACGGCTGGCTCCTGAACTCGACCAGGTCGGCCGGTTACACAAACGATACCTATGCCCGCTTCGGCGACCCACGCCTCGGCGTGACGTCTCTGAGCCCCTTCGACGGCCCCGCCCCCGTTGCTCTGCTCTATAACGGACCAAAGCCTAACGGTCCTCCGGGGAACATGACATGGGCCGCGTTCATTTCTTCGGTCGACCGCCTGAGCTATACCACCGGGTCCGACCCGATATATCGCACAGCCGATGTTGCTGGTCTCGGCGGCACACGACATGCCGTTCGGCCACGTCGCCCTGCCCTTTCATGCTGGCAAACTGATACATGGTGGTATGAAGGCCGGAGTAGCACCATCCTTGGGCTGAACAGCACAGCTCTCCCTGGACTCGATCTATCTCCGGGCCTACAGCTCATTCTCGTTAGATATCTTGGCACACCTCGCATCGTTAGCATTGGCAGACTGTTGGGTCTCTCCGCCCTGGTATCGAGCACTACATCAATTGGCAACATCTTCGACGCCGAGTCTAGCAGTGCCTTGTCTGACCTGCGTCGGTTGGTTCTCTCGGCCTACATCGCCACGACGAATACTCTCACTGATCTAACACTGTACCCGGAAGATGCGCCGGGTCGTGATAATGGTACGGCAAACCTCGCCATTGACGAGAGCGGGAATATCAAGCCTGGCGTGGCCGACTTTGTGGTCTGGAGCCCTGACATCACGACACTGTCCGTCAAGGCGATCATCATCATCCCGGTGCTTTCGCTGGTGTTTTGGATCCTTGCTCTGAGTCTACTTCGCTGGTCGCCACTGAGGAGTGTGAATGCGCTTGATGCAACCGTCTTGCACAAAACGCTCGTGGATGAACATGGCGCGCAACCAAACAAAAGGGGGACGTGGGAAGGTATGTATTCTTTTCAATGCAAAATGATAGTGGCGGCTAACGTTTTGCCAGTGAATCGGGCACCAAAGGATGAGGAGGCCCGAGGGCTAAGCCCGGATGGAAGCACATCTATGGTGAAGCAGGTGGCCACGAATGAAGTCCGGGAGACTCCGAAGGATGAGATCTGACTGTTTGTGCGACGAATCTGGGCACACGAAATTTCCTTGTTTGCATCTTCAGCACGTGACGTTGCTCACCCTGGCTCATCCCCTGCTCAGGATTTGCTCAGGATGGCTCACCTTTGCTCAACCTAGTTACCATTTTCAGCAGGCTGCGCCGCAGCATGCTAAATCGTTTCAACTCCAACTGAGGGAGCTCAGAACTGGCCTCATATACAAAGATGGCTAAAATATGTCCCATTTTTGACGTTAGCAGTCTTGACTTTCCTCTAGTGTATTCGTATTGACGCATATTATAAGCGAGCGACGCATATAAGCGTGTAACAGGAGTTAGGGGCTGACACATGGTCGGTACGCATCTGGCGCGCCGTAGGTGCGCAGATACCGCAACCGACGGATCCGTCGATCCCCTTTGTGGGATCAGACGTCAGGATAAGCACTAAACCACTTTCGCATGCAGAAGTGATGGTGCTCTATAGGGAGGCGACGGGCCTTCCCCTGGTCAGTGGGGGGCCACGTTACAACTGATCTTCTTACACAACCGTACATTGGAATCCCCCCCCCCCATCTTAATTGCGACTACTCCTTAATCAACCCCCAAGATAGTCTTGTAACAAGAACCATAGCCTGAAGCACGATGAGAGATTGCATCATGCTTCCCACAAAGGCAAAAACAGCACTATACTCCGTAGGCAACATACAGTAGAGAATGGGCGCAGCAGCCGCAAGGATCACTCCGCTTCAGAGGAACCACCAGCTCCATAGACGTGACTGCAACCTCATATTAGGGTCGCGAGCAAGGGAAAAGAGGACCAGAACCATGCCAGAAATCTGCATCAGGGAAGATTGAAGCAGAAACCAAAAGTCGGCGTCTTGTGTGGTGCCGGCCTCGTGAGGCGACGCTTCCCATCCCTTGGCTGTTAGTCCTGCTGCTGTGATGACCAGGATGGCCATGACTGCGAATGTTGTTGGATTGTACTGAATACGTGCTGTCAGCTCGACATAATCATCGAATACTCTGCAGGGGTCAAGACGAACCTTGGTCATGGTCTCGGCTTGCTCTTGTTGAGGTTGAGGTTGAGCGGGTTGCGAACCGACTGTCGACTTGAGTGTAGAGGTTTCCGGGCGTCGATTAGAAAGTGTGCCGGCCGTTAAGTTCCTGCCAGTATCAACTGAACTCGAAAAGGACATCTTTGCCACCCTGTTCTGTCGAATAATGGCTTTGATACGATCGATAACTCCCACATCCAAAGGTAGATCTCGCTTAGCAATCTCAACCACAGCATGCCTGCGCAATCAATCCTGCCAGTCAGCCAGTGTCCGTATGCGACGGAAGTAAGGAAGAGGTGCTTGCATGGTATCATTGAACTCGGTTGAGAACTGCAGCCGAGGCCCTGCATCAGGCCCCGAAATGCCCCGATGGAGTGTATTGAGCGGATCATCTGTGAGACCGAGCCTTCGGGTGTATGCATTCCAAGCGGCGGCTCCCAGGACCCTCAATACATTCACTGCTTTGTGCCAGGCATGGGTACCAACCCTTTCTGCGCCAGCAAGCCAGCCGTGACACCTAATTGCATTTTTCTGTCGGTTGTTTAAAGTAGTAAAGTTTGTACTGATGGAAAAGTATTTTTCGGAGTACGAGCTGCATCTTGGGCAGCGCTCAAGTCTCTCCGCTTAACACAAGTCTGCCAGCTGTGACAACTGGCACAGTTTCACGGGCAGGGCAGACAGAATTCGTATTATGATTGACTGGGTGGCAGAGGTCGGATTTCGGGACCCTATTGCTCAGATATCTGGTGTGCCAAGTGCTACAACTTTCAGCGGCTTCTAAGCCCACTGTAACGACCTCCCTAGTCTCGCTAAGCACCCATCTATCCACTGTTATGTGCTTATTTACAGCGATGGCTCTGGAATCTTCTGTCTCCCTCCGATCGGAGCAACGCGGCCATGTACATAAAGAGAGGCCCTCTCACAAGGCCTCTCCTCTTCTTCTTCTTTCTCCTCATGTTCTGCGCATTCGTAGAGTAGGCTATTGTCGAACTGCAGCGGCAGTTCGTGGCGCTCAGGCGCGCAGGCGCCTTTGGTCATGTGCTCTCCTCACACACAGGGAACTTTCTTTTGTATTTAGTCGGGGAGCTTCGCTCCCCCCCTTTCTACCTAATCAAGTCACTTTGCAACTGCACTTCCGCTGCTCCGATGAGCTCCGTACCCTCAGTGAAACGTTCCACAGCTATGTACTATACCGCAGATTGAACTAGGATGTCATGCACTGCCCCACACCATGTACCAGTATATGCCCGTGGTCCTAATTTTGGATCGCTTGCCAGAATCTCGGCTTTCATTGGCCTTGAATATACAAATACGTAAGGTTCTGTAATTTACACCTGGAGCTCACCATACAACATCTTAGCCTTTGGCGCTAGCAAGTATATCAATGTGCTTCTCAGGAATATGAAGGACTCCGGGTCCTGTTTAACGGTGGCAAAGGTGATTTCTCCTTGTGTGAAATTTGCCCGGGGATGCTGCTCCATTTTATCGACTGTGGCGATCGACACTTGCAAGGGTTAATCTCTTCTCAACCTCTCACTGCAAAGTCTCAATTTTCTTTCTATATGGGTTCAACAGACGCATAGCCTCTTGTTGTTGAATTCAACGTGGTCACCAGAAACGCAGTAATTGGAAGCCGTGAAGAGTGTTGTATTGGAGAGAAGCTCGCAGAGCAACTGTGAGCACGTAAAGCGCGGGCCAGCCGCGCTACCGCTGCTTACCTAAACAGTCGGTTGAATTTGACACTTGTAGAACAGCTGCGAGGTCGCTTTGGGAAGACAACTCTTCGCGGCTGGCAATTAGGTCAGTCCTTGTCGGAGGATGGGCAGAATCTGTTGCAAAGCCACACAGCTGTTGGCAGCTGGAACAGAGCAATTGGCTGGAAATTATGGGGCCATGGGACAGGTTATCAGGGTCAATTGCAACCCCCAGTGGGCAGGTCCCCCACCTTCTCCGCAATTAGAATACACCGAAGTTAAGGTCCAAGAAGAAACCGTGCCATGCAACAGAATGCAACAAAGTCAAACTGGACATGAGGGTCGAACACGCGGAGTCTGCGGAGTTGTTTATCCCAAATGTGAACCGTGACGACAAGAACGAGGCTTCTGCCATGTGATTCCCGGCACAGTCTTTCCTAATGGAGAAAAGAAAATCTGACAAATTATGTTCTTGCAGGACCGGTCTTGTTCTGCGCCGGCGCCCAATCACGGAGCGTACAAAAAGCCATAGCGGGGCGGTCGGACGAACTCTTTCACCTTGTCAGGATTCGGGTCGGACGAATCCAATGTCATCAACCGCGGCCAACAACTTCAACAGTGTAATTCGGCGACATCTGTCTTGTTTTCATCCATTCATCAAGGGCTGTGATGGAGACACGGTCGTTGTATTGCTCCGCGACGACAAGCATCGTCATGCAAACATGGATGAATTGTGAAGTTAAAAAGGTATTTACTTCCGCAGTAAAGCGACATCTGACAGCTCATCAACACCCGCCCTCGCAACAACAACCACAACCACCACAGCACCACACTTCACCATCATCATGTCCACCACGAAGACCACCTCAAAAACCCTCCTCTTCCTCGGTCCCACCGGCGGAATCGGCCTCCGCGTCCTCCGCCACTCCCTACACCAGCACACCTGCATCTGCCTGGTCCGAAACCCCTCCAAACTCCTCTCCCTCCTCTACCCCTCCACCCCCAATTCCACCCCCCCGCCAAACCTCACCATCCTCCGGGGAAACGCCCACTCCATCCCCGACCTCCTCACCGCCCTCACCAGCCCCAATCCCTCCCGACTCCCAGACTACATCATCTCCTCCATCGGCGGCGCCTTCACCTGGTCCCGCCTATCTCTTGACGACCCGCACGTCTGCGAAAAAGGCATGACCGCCCTCCTCTCCGCCCTGTCCCAGGCCCGCGAAAAGGGGATCAGCGGACGACCGCATATTGTCGCTGTTAGTACGATTGGATTGTCAAAGCTGTACAGGGATATACCGATCGCGATGGTGCCGTTGTATAATACCGTGTTGAGGGTGCCGTATGTGGATAAGGGGGAGATGGAGAGGATTTTGGTGGCAAGTGCGGAGAGGTGGACGGTTGTTAGGCCGAGTTTGATGGTTGATGCGGCTGAGGGGGAGGCGAAGAAGAAGGTTAGGGTTGGGGTGGAGGATCCGGTTGGGGGACGGGTAGAGAGACGGGAGGTGGGGTATACGATTAGTAGGGAGGATGTTGCTGGGTGGATTTATGGGGAGGTTGTGGTGGGGGAGGGGTGGGAAGGGAGGGCTGTTAGTTTGACTTGGTAGGAAGGCGTTCTGGAAGGGTTGTTTGTTTTCAGGGGTGGAATGGGGGGTTCGGTTTAGTTGGACGCTTTTAATATCTCAGGACAATACCCTTAGACGGAACTATCTCGGCATTGGTGAGTGGTATTAGTGATGACCGTTGACCACATTAAAAGCTAGGACATTTGGTGCCGGCGGCGTGTGGTAATTATTAGACCAGACCAAGCAAAGCTGAAACTTGAATATCGCTAATAAAACCCAAGTATATGAAAACACATGATACAAATGATTTGGGAGTATCGATGTTGCAATCGATTTTTAAGGCAGGCGAGCGTGTAGAGGCTCAATTTGCACAGTCTATTTCTTGGCGACCCACGAGGGTAATGTCACCAACTCAGGTTGGATTTGAATCGAATTGAGTGAGAAGTATAGGCAGAGTAGATGTGGTCTGATACAATCTGACAGGCACGGGGGAGAGAATCCCACACTATGTATTATTAGTATATGACAAACGGTCCTGAATCTGGGCCATACTCTCCAGCTTGCCAGAATTTGGGCTAGCTCAGGGAAGAATCAGGGAAAGCTCAGGACAAATCAGCCACAGCTCACCCCAGCTCACGGCTGCAAACGAAAAGGGGAATTTTCTGTGCCCAGATTCGTCGCAGATTACCAGGCTGTTATTTGCAGGAAATGTTCGCCTCACATTATTCTCTGCTCATTTAAATCACCAAGGCAGCATCGATTACGCAATCGACAAGTACCGAGGGACGCGTTGGACTGCTTACTTGGAACACAATAAATACCTATACCCATAACTATTTTTGAAGATTGTAATATGCTCTGCAGATGTTTGTATGCAGCGGGGTACGCCAAACAATCGGTGTCTTTATATTCTATAAGTTAGGTTAGTAATTTGAACCTGATTTCTATGTGTTATGTTTTCCGTTCATATCTAGCTAGTCACTCACGTGGTACATCCGTGAGAGATCACCTCTGCAATGGCCGCCAAGAGATTTCTCATCGCCCTTGTGTAAGTTGTGTGCACCTGGTACGAGTGAGTAGCAACGCAAATCGCGGAATGCAAACATCATGCTGACAGTTCCCAGACACGGCGGCTGTACCGGTCAAAAGTACAAGAAAGGCGAGGACAAGAAACTCCACGACGGCAACGGAAAGTTCAACGATTTCATCAGCAGTGTCATTTGCGCTCCGAAGTGAGACTGTGAGATCAAAAACAGGAGATGATAGTGAGCAAGGGAGTGGTTGTTGGTAATGTAAGCCGAGGGGGAGAATGGAGCTGTGTCATAGGAAAGTCGAATCAAGAGAATGTTCCCATTTCCAACCTCCAGCCTCAAGCATCCAATGTGAAAATGACTCGAGTTCCTTCAAACACCCAAATCACAACTCATCAGGCTCGCGGAACTTCTCAGAGTCTGCCGCACTCCCCTCAAGTGAGATGACTCGGGATTCCCATTCGTCCCGAGGACACCTCCTCTCCCACCAATCCGTCATAGGGCGGTCCGACACATCGCAGCCAATGCAGCCGTATTCTGACCAACACTCGTTCAGCCCCAGGGTACCACCCCTTTCACATCTCATCCCCCCTTTGACTCCCTCAGGGACACAGTCCGCCCACACCTTCCGTCCCTGCATCCAGTCAAGAGGGCATCTCGGTCTATCCGACGGACGAATCCAGTCCTCGGATCGAAACACCACACTCTTAAGCTTCGTTCCAACTTTCATACGAACCAAAGCCTCGGCCATCTCCAGTGCACTTGTCTTATTGAGCATCGGCTTCATGTACTGCTCCGGCCCACCACAGCTTTGTATGGTGGTCCTCGCGCCAGGCGAGATCAGTCCCGTTGGGTGAGGTTCTGTGTCGGCCGAGATTCAGCGTTAGGTGCGTTAGGCCAGGGGCGAGGGTGGATAGTTGGCGGACTCTGTCGTTGGAAAGGGTGAGGGCGGACGTAGTTGTCGACTCATCGTTTCGGATGTCGAGCTTGAGGAGTGACTCGCCGTGATGCCGAAAGACGGCGTCGGGTGGGTCGTGGCGGGTACTGAAAAAGAAGGGGAATAGCCCGCCATGCATATTACGCTAGGTGAGATGTTCGAGGGAGTTTGGGGGGAGGGCAAGGATGAAATCGCGCGCTTGGAAACCCTCCACGACCAGTGTGTGGAGCTTTGGAAGCTTGGTGGGGAGGAGTCCGTCCCGACTGAAGGACAGAGCAATGGTTGAGTTCAAGTGCAGAGTGTGGATGCTGGAAAAATCCATGGCATCGAGCCATAGTTCGAAGATCGCTTTGTCTTTCAGGGGCGAAATCAGCGAATTAGCCCACAGTCTCCAGCTTCCTGGAAAGAACGAGCTCGCAGCAAAGAACCACGCGACATTGTCCCAGGCTCTCTGGAGAGAGTCAGGCCCGTGTGTCCGCCACATATCCTCCGAGCCATATCCATCAACAGAGAGTATTTAGGGGACCGAAAGGTAGCGTTCACCGCCTCCGGGGTTGAAGGGGAGGCTAAATCTATCCGGGCGGGCAGAGTAAGCTCTTGACCTGACCCGTAGAAAGACACTGTGGATTGTGTCGCACTCGATCAGCGCCTTGTGAACATTCTTCATGGAGCCGAAGTTGCCGGCTGGATCGCCGCAGATGCCATCCTCAGAACGTAGAGAGGTGGTGATGCCGTGAATCTCGGTGGGACACGCGTCGCCAGGCTGCCAAAATCTCGAGGACCGCTGTCTCTCGTCCCAGGTCCGGATGGCCCAAGTATGGATAACATCGACTTGGGATTGAACATCATGAAAGAGACGTCTGGTCGCAGGACGGACGTAGAGGAGCAGGATCGCGGTACAGACGACAACCAGCGACGTTCGCCAAGCCATATTTCGGCCCGTCCTGTTGGTGGTTGTCGGTTTCGGTGTTTCTCACGGCGAAGGGGGCTCAGCTGCGCCTCAATGGCACTTCAACTGATAACGCGAGGAATGAACAAGATGAGCATTACAAGGGCAACGGCAACGAGTTTCCAACATGAAGGCATGGCCAGGCTGGCTGTCTTAGGCGAAGCGTGCTGCAATCAACGGGAATCAAAACCTATTGAAATGGCCGTCAAACCGGCGATGCAAAGGATGCAACGTGTTCTTAGTCACCATGGAAAGGTGGTGTGGTCGCCATCGGTGACTGGATCCTTCATGCAGAGCCAATTGGATGGCAGCTTTGTGACTGGCCATCTGCACATTGATACGGAAGGCACCAGCCCGGCACAGCGCCGAACTGCACGGACGAACCCCCTTATGGATTCCGAACAGCAAAGGCCATCTGAGCGTCCACCTGGTACCTGACAGAGTTTTGCTGCGCTCCCCTGTTCGGCAATCACCTCTCTCTCTCTCTCTCTCTCTCTCTCTCTCTCTCTCTCTCTCTCTCTCTCTCTCGGGCCCTCGCAACTCAGACTTCACTGTGGAGGAGGCATCATTGGCCAGCGACGGGCCACTTTCCACGGCTGCGGTTGGTCTGAAGTGAATGCGGAGTCGGCCCCAGCCGAGGTTTAGGCGAACCTAACCGCCTGCCGTTGGGGTTGCGTCTCCAGGCCGAAACAACAACCACCAAAACATGTAACCAGACCATCTACTAGCGGGCGGCGCCCCGTCTCAACGTAACCATGCGACTGCTGAAAACTAGCAACCTCGAATTCGAGGAGTTTGCAAGCGACGATAACCTGCCGCCCTACGCAATTTTGTCGCACACATGGGGACACGACGAAGTCAGCTTCGCCGACCATGTCAATAGGAACGCGCATCAAGACGCCGCCCGCCGCCAGCCCCCCAAAGCCGGCTATGACAAGATTGACGGCTGTTGCAAACTGGCCGAGTCGGAAGGCTTCTATTACGTGTGGATAGACACCTGCTGCATCGACAAGTCGTCCAGTGCCGAGCTATCGGAGGCCATCAATTCCATGTTCCAATGGTATCGAAATGCCGCAATTTGCTACGCCTATTTGAGCGATGTCGATATCCTGGAGCCCCCCAGTGGCGAGATGGAAGCCTTCTCGTCAAGCCGCTGGTTCACGAGGGGTTGGACGTTGCAAGAGCTCCTTGCCCCGGCCGAGCTCGTTTTTCTGACGTCCAACTGGGCCGAAATTGGCACCAAAACTTCCCTCGCCACGGCAGTTTCGAGGATTACACGAATCAACACTAAAGTTCTCCGAGAAGGCAACTGGGCTGGATACAGCGTCGGCCAGAAGATGTCATGGGCTGCCGGCCGCCAAACCACTAGGCTTGAGGACGAAGCATATTGTCTAATGGGCTTATTTGATGTTAATATGCCGCTCTTGTATGGCGAGGGGAGAAAGGCATTCTTGCGTTTGCAGCAGGAAATCTTCAGGGTCTCCGAAGACCAGTCCATCTTCTCCTGGTCCTTCCATCACCACGACAAGGAGATGCCACTCCGGACGTCGGGCTTGATGGCGCCGTCGCCGGACTTCTTCCGGGATGCATCGCGCGTACATCTCTTGGACGCCGACGAGAACAACGAAAATATTTTTGAAGTTGTAAACCAGCTTGTCCGGATGAGTGTGCCAGTCATCGACAATGTCAGGGGTCTGAAACTTCAGCCAGAAAAAAGCCAACCGCCAACTCACCAGATCGTCGATATGTTGTCCGGGGATGTTGACTTGACCGCTATGGCAGGTCCGCGCCATCCAAATATCGACCTGCCGCTGGATACTCGGGACCAACCGGTCATTTTACCAGCCAAAGCGTTGCTGGTTCAGTCAGAGGTCGCCATCCAGGTCGAGGACTATGACACAATGATTCTGACTCACCATTTGGTGTCCGAGGACAAGGACAAAACCCGGCCCATCGAGTTTCCCTCAGATACTGCTGCCCCTGCAGGCCCCATCGCGCTGGCGATCTGGTGTCATTACATTTACGAGCCAGTCATGATTGTCCCCCTCCGATGCCAAATCGATGGGAATCAGCTGGGCATACTCCTCTCTCGTGGATCTATCGAGAACCGAGGCAGCCGAGCGAAAGCACTCCTGCGCCTTCATAGGCCGTCTCTCGTCACCCTCAACCACATTTCAGCCCCGTTGCTATGGATACCAGTCACCAAATACGCCGCTATCTCGAATCATACCAGCAACAGTGGAAGTTCTAACCGGCCTGTTCAGTCCCTGCGCTGGCCCGAAATCCGTGTCAGCGGGCTCTCCTCCAGCGACTACATCATTGACACCGACTACATGATGGGCTGGAGTTTTGACGAATCCCGCTCAGTGTTCACCCCAGGGCCTAGCGCTCACTGGCAGGGCAAGGCACTCAATCCGTTCATCCTCGCCGCTCACAAAACCCGCAGAGACGCAGCACATCCAGTGTTCGCCTTCAACATCATCGAGTACGACGATGATCAGCTCATCTGCCATGTAGAAGTGTATAGCGATGATATGCGCCGCATTCTTGAGTACGACAGATACTCTTTCGACCTGGGGCAGATGCGGCGTGCTCAGGTGTCGCTCGGCAATGGCAGCGGTGTCATCGCAGTCTACCGGGAAGCGACATCCGGGGCATTTGTCAGCCTTTCTATTGGGCCGCTGGCTAAGAACCGTTTTCTCGTCGAGACGGTGGGCAGTCGTAGTACGGTGGGTGCGTGGCTGGAGAGGAGGTAGACACGTATTCACGTTTCCCATAGGAGGTAGGTCGTTACCTGATCTTCACATTTACAATGCATTCTCCGCGATAAACATCTCAATTGTGATCCCACTATATATGAAAGTTGTCACTGAATAGGATGAGCCGCCCAACGATGCCCTCACAGCATCGAATACATGGAAACGGCCAATACCCGGCTCTCAATTTGCCTTATCCGATACAGAAGATAAGCCGGAAACTTCGAGATCAACTACCAAATAACAGCAGCCCAGACAGCCAAACTAACCCAGATTCCGCTTTTTCATCTATACTCCAATGCCAGTACTCAAAGCTGCTTCAACGTGATGATTTGAAGGAACGCCTCAACATAACCCCGGTTCTCGACCACGCATTCGACACCCGGAGGAATCGTGAACACACTCCACGTGACGATCTGAAACTCTGAGCCAGTATCAGGAGTTTTTACCCTGAGCTCGCCGCATACGACTGTACAGGCAAGCTTTTCTGTCGAATCTGCACTGAGAAGGCACGTTGTGTTGCACGGGATAGTGTAGATGATCGCTGAGACGTCGTCGTCGGACAGCTTGATGGACTTGTTGATGTTGACTCCAAGGTGTTTAATGGTGGCTGCTGCGCCTATGCCTCCGGGGGCAGCGATATGGTCTGTGCCTAACTCAGAGGGCGCGCTCGCGCCCGCTGCTAGGTACTTTTCGCCCTGTAGCTCAGAGCTGAACGAGTCGTGCTGTTGCTGTAGGCTCGCGACCGCCGATCTGATGCCGTCGGGAATTCTCAACGTCAAAATCCGCCGTTTGGGCTCTTGGTCCTCTTCATCGCTTGTACCTTCGACGTCCGGTGCCCGACTGTTGCCATAGTCGCTATCGTCGTCCAAGTCTGGAACGACCACATCAATAGCGTCGAGGACCATGTCTTGAGAAGAGACTTCAGCTCTCTGGCCAGAAGAAGGAGCCCCACGGGTTGAGGGAAAGCCGCTTTCAGAACCGCGGCGGCGGCGCTTTGACCGGCGTCGGTGGAAAAGACCATCCTCACCAACATTGCCTTCGTTCTCGCCATCATCCTCGGCCTGGTTTCCGCCATCATTATCGGGCATCGGAACAACCCTATCTCCAGGTGCCGGGCGTGCACCAAATTTCTTTCCCGAGTCCCACACGGCAACGCCATCCTTTCCTGGGGAGCTAATCAGACTGCAAAGGCGAATACCAGCGGCATGGCGCAGGAGGCAGGTGGCGCACGAAGAAGTATGCCGGCGAGAACCCTGCAATCGATAGCCTTGCTTGGCCTTTGGTCCAGAAAGGGTGACACACCGAGGGAATGGCGTGGTGTTCTCCCGGCAACACTGGCAGGCGACCTGGCGCTCGACCCCGACGATGTAGATGAGCATCGCGCTGAGTTGCTCAGTGTCAAGATGCGTGGTGATTTCGACGGTTAGCTCCAGAGGTCGAAGGCGAGGAAACTGGAGGAAAAGCATGACAAGCTTGTCATCACACGGAATCGGCACCACTCGCTTCAGGTACGAGCAAATGTGCGCCCAGTTGCCGTGAGGGTCGATTTTGGAGTGGTCGCTGTTCGCTATAGCTTCATCATCCGCGACGGCTTCGTCATTCGCAACGGCTTCATCGTTCGCGGTGACTTCATAGTTCGCGTCGGCTTCCTCATCCGAGACGGCTTCCCAATTCCCCACGTCTGAGCCGCCATTGGTGACCGCGCGCTTGAGCGGGGCGAGCGGCTCGAAACTTCCTCCGGGCTTCCGCGAGGTAATGGTGGTCGACATGTCCCCGGGCGTCCTGCGAAGAATCGACAGAGTGCCGTCCATATTGTCGTTGATTAGGTAGTTAGCATGGTCGAAACACCAATGCTTTCCCAACCCGCTGATTGAAGAATACAGGCGGCGGCAGGAGCGGAGCGGGCAGACCCAGGGACAGTCAGGGAAACCGTCCACGAGTGGAGCATACCCCTCGGGCAGCAAGGCGCCCTGCGTGGATCGCAGGACACCGTTTTCATCTGAAAATCAATTTCCCATCAGCACATACACGTTAAACCAAGGGAGGCTCCGCAGCGACTCTTACCAGGCCACATGTTGTATTCGCGATACCTGGCCGCCATCCTAAACACCAAAGGCTTCTTGTCCGTTTCCGAATCGCTCCCTGGCGTTCCGTATCGAGCCATGCCCGACCCTACACCTTCATCTTCATCCCCATCTCTCGCAGGAGAGCGCAGCAGGGCTGCCACGGTGGCCCTTCCGGTGGGCTGCGTGGCATGGGCAACCCCACCGACGGCCTCGTACTCCGAGTCTCCACCAGCCTGCGTTCCGGGATATGCTAGGCCCCGTTTCACCACCCTCCTATGGTCGTCCTTCGAAATGGGCGGCACCATTGGTGACTCGGCCAGACTCGTCCGCCTTTTGGAGACAATGATGGCCGGTTTCCGTTCGCTGGTAGTCCTGCCAGCAGATTTAGGGTCAGCGTACGCACCCACCTGGGTCAGCGTGCCGTCGAGATTGTCGTTGAAGCATGCGCCCCGATGGCCTGTGGCGAAGTGGCTACCCAAGCCGGCCATCGTCGACAACATCGTTCGGCACGATCGGATCGGGCAGATGTAAGGGAAATCGGGGTCCGTGTGTTTCTGGTACCCCGCGGGGATCAAGGCGCCGTTGGTGCGGACGGTTCGGTTTCCGTCTAATCATGACGCGCGCGCCTGGTAAGCTTCTGGGCCGCGGCGGCTCGCGAGGACGGACTTACCGATATAGTTCCTGTATGGCTCATCGTCGATTCTCGAGCCCTGCGTATAATGTCCAATACTCCCTTCGTTGCTACTGGGCCCTGATGTCGGAGCGACGGGTGTTTGCTCCATGGTGGCAGGCGTTGGCAATGTGGGGAAGTGTCTTGGTGGTAAAGTGAGAAGGTGCTGGGGGTATAGAGCCTGCGTTGCCGCCACAGTCCGACGCGTGGACGGTACGAGGGCAGACCCCAACAGTGGGAGTTCAGGCGTGGATGGTATGACGGAGGATGGCACGAAGGAAGACGGTGTGGAGGATGGTATGAAGGAGGATGGTACGAAGGAGTACGACGGTCTGAAGGAATATTTTGGTTTGCTTGCAGAGGTTCCTGTTTGTGAGGGCGCTGGCAAGAAAGAGGACGGTGGTGTGAAGAAGCCTGTCGTGGAAGGCGCTATTCCGGGACGATGCGAGGGGGTTGTGGCGCGCTATGCCCGGTTTTTTCCATTATTATCCTGGCGGAGTATCAAGCACAGGGCGCGGAGTCCTCGCCTGTTTGCTCAAGGAGTGTTTGCTGAGCAAAGGATACCAGGGAACCATTCGTCAGCGTCACCAACCCCCAGAATGGCCCGCAAACCAGAGGGAAGTGCATTATATCGTCTTGGACGTGATTCACTGAGCCAGGACTATAGGCTCCGGCATCAGTGGGTATTTGAATGGGGAAACTAAGGTATGCTTATTCTCGGGAAATGGAGAGAGATCCCGGCTGACAAAGTCTGTTCCTGGGGGACAACAAAGACGCCCATATTGCCTTATCTGGCCAGTGCGCTCCTTGAACCCTTGTCAAAGGCAGACGAACCAGCAATCGAACAGAACAGACCCGCTAATAGGTATTTATCGGGTTCCTGCAGCTCAGGCTCTAAAAAGTTCGAAAGCGTGCCAGGCGAGCCTGTGTTTGCTGCAAACGAAATAGCTGTAAGTACACAGAAAGATGATTAAGATGATTATCGCCATGAGCGCCTATCTAAGCCACCTAGTTTCGGATATATCTTTCGAGCGTCATGTGGTTTAGGCAATTACCTCAGTGTCCAATGTTTGTAGCCATCGCTTGCATCCAGCAGATGGCCGACTTCAGGTCCCCTTTTCGGTGTTGGAAAATACGGACACTTCTGATTGGCTGGCGAGGAGCTGTGTAAGACTGTGCGTCATTGCTGCTAGACACTGTGCTGCCAGCCCAGCTCCGCGCCTCAACATCGGGGCGAAGCAGGGCTCACGATCGCGGGAGGGAGCCAGTTTGCCCTATATGCCCAGCGAGCCTCGCCGAAACCACAACACTATTATTCGCATTTAAAGTGTCAGTTCCAAGCGATTTTCTCTGTCCGCGTAGCTTTTCCGCAAGTTCGACCTCCGGCCCACCAAAATACCTGAGCAAGGATTGCGCTTTCGGGAGGATCTTCCGCTCCATCTACCCCGCATTTGTTGACATCCACCCGAAACCTCAATCGACTGAACACTACATCCTAGGGATGGAGGAGGCCTCGGCGAAGAAGGCGCAAATAGTACGAGCGCCTGCGCGTCCGGAGCTCGTCGGCAAGCGATCTGTGTTCCTCGGGGGCACCACCACCAGGACGCCCGGACGACCAGATTGGCGCAAGACGTTGACCGACGCGCTCGCCCACCTCCCCGTCACGGTCCTCAACCCGTTCCGCTCCGACTGGGATAGCTCATGGATAGAGGATGTCACCTTCACTCCCTTCCGGGAGCAGGTTGAATGGGAGTTGGACATGCAGGAACGCGCCGACGTCGTCGTGGTGTACTACGGGCCTACAACGGACGCGCCCGTCAGCCTGCTCGAACTGGGGCTCTGTGCGCGTTCGGGCAAGGCCATCGTGGCGTGCCATCGCGACTACAATAAGCGGGGGCATGTGGAGATTGTGTCACGGAGGATGGGGATTGAGGTCCTGGATGCCGATGATTTCATCCCGTCGGTTGTCCGGAGACTCGAGAGTCTGTTGGAAGGGTGAGGGCGTGGGTTGGGAAGCACGCCCCGAGCCATCCAAAAGTGCTGCGCAGACGGCACAGCTGGCTTTGAACTGCCACGTCATGGATCGTCAGGTAGCTGGTGATGGCTGCATTAATTATTATTATTTCCTAACGTCCGCCGTCGTTGATTGCCGTGTCTCTAGCGAGGCGAGGTATGGCTAACGGCAATGGATGCTGCTGCGCGGGGCTGCTTTGGCCTTCGTGCCCCGCGACCATTCCGATGCGTCATGGGCGATGTCTGAGCATCCAGTTCAGGAAGCAGAGCCTTTGCTGATGGAACGTAAAAGCCAGCGCGAAAGCGGTACACAGCGCGAATACCGACTATGCTATTTGCCTCCACGCAGCGTCTTCCCCAGCTCATCCCGCTCATCAACGAAAAAGTCATGAGGGCGTAGTGTAGTCATCAGGGCAGTTTCGAATGCCCGAATCCTTGGCGTTGACAGCAGCGGGCTGCAGGGCCAAACGCATGCGCCACACCCTGGCCCGAACCCCATGGTGGGGCAATCAGCCGCGCCGCCCGCCGCCCCGCCGTTTCTGGGTGGGATCGAAAATTGCACCACCGCAGAGGGCCAGTCAGATCGTTTTGACTCATCCCAAAACCGTCCCGTAGCTGCCACGCTGACCTTTTGATACCGTGAACCTCCTCCCCACGACTGAATGCGCCCCGCAACCCAGCTCCGAACCTTATTCTATTCTCAGAGACCAGTTTTTATTCGAGCTCGACTCGTCCGGGCATTTTCAATGGCGTCAATCACGGTCCACAACTCGCTGAAGCCCGGCGGCCCGGTGCCTTTTGTGCCGAAGGAGGAAGGGAAGATCTCGTGGTACGCCTGCGGTAAGGACACGCTGCTCTCCCGGCCGTTCCAACAATGGGGGGTGTTGACTGACAGCGCCAGGCCCGACTGTCTATGATTCCTCGCATTTGGGGCACGCGAGGTGAGCCCACGCTCATCACAATCAAACGCAGTGATGGTTCGCTAACAAGGGTGAAGAAACTATGTGTCCACAGATATCATCAGGCGCGTGAGTGACTAACAGTACTGCTAAACTAGTGCTAGGCCGGATAATTAATTACTAGTAGATTCTCATGCACCACTTCGGCTTCAACGTTAACTTCGTGATGAACTACACAGATGTGGACGACAAGATCATCATCAGGGCCAGGAGGAGACGACTGCTCGAACTGGAGAAGGAGAAGCCATACAGCTCCGAGGAGCTTCGGGATCTGGTATCCACGGCTTTCACCGCCTACGCAAAGAGCAATCTCCCCCTCCTTGAAGCAGAGTCCGCACCTTTGGATGAGAAGAACTACCAGGAGAAGAAACAGGCTGCGTATGGCGGAGTCTTGGCCGGAGGGACGCTGTCCGGAGAGGGAAAGCCGAGCGACGCCGAGGCCAAGGTGAAGATGCATCTCAACAACTTGGATTCGGCCGCCAAGGCGCTCCAGAACGGAACCGGCTTCGACGGCGCCGAGGAGATCCTGCTTCCCTACCTCGACTCTCTCTACAAGGAGACAATCGATACCAGCGATCAGACAATGTTCACAGATCTCACACAGTCTATGGAGAGGGCGTTTGAGACAGACATGAAGGACCTCAACGTGCTCCCCCCTGACGAGGTCACCCGCGTTACCGAGTACGTTCCGCAAATTGTCAAGTTTGTCGAGACTATCGTCGAAAAGGGGTTTGCATACGAGGCAAACGGCTCAGTCTACTTTGATATATCCGCATTCGAGAACGCTGGCAACACCTACGCACGACTCCGGCCCGAGTCAAAGAACGACAAGGCGCTCCAAGAGGAGGGAGAGGGGTCCCTTTCCAAGAGCCTGGAAGGAAAGAAGCGATCCGGTGATTTCGCACTGTAAGCTTTTCTCTCTTGATCGAATCATGGGGCCTTACTAACAGGGCAATAGGTGGAAACAATCCAAGAAGGGCGAGCCGTTCTGGCCAAGCCCTTGGGGTCTTGGCCGACCGGGTTGGCATATCGAGTGCTCTGTCATGGCTTCGGACAAGCTTGGAGACGAAATGGACATCCATTCCGGTGGAATTGACCTCGCGTTCCCCCACCACGACAACGAGCTTGCCCAAAGCGAGGCTCATTTCCACGTCTGCGGCAAGGGGGAGCATTCCTGGGTCCGGTATTTTCTGGTAAGAAGGCCCCTGATGAGAGGCCCCAGAATTGTGTGCTAACGAAGATTCAAACAGCACATGGGCCACCTCTCTATCTCGGGATCCAAGATGAGCAAGTCCCTGAAGAACTTCCAAACAATCCAAGATGCCCTTGCAACTACTTATACGGCACGGAACATGAGGATTGTCTTCCTGATGGGTCGCTGGAACGACGGCGTCGAGATCTCGCCCGACATGAGGAAACAGGCTGACAGCTGGGAGACCACTCTTGATGTAAGTAACGAGCCTACGTACAACATATGGGTCAGGACTGACAAGACCAGAACTTCTTCACCAACACCAAGGCTAGAATTTCCGAGGCTGGCGCCCTGGGAGCTGGCGTCAAGGATCTGTCCCTAACTGGAGCATCCAGTACAGGACTCCTTGCTGAACTGGAGCAAGCAAAGAAGGACTTGAACACGGCACTCAGCAACTCGTTCGACACTCCTGGTGCGATGCAAGTCATTCTCAGACTTGTCAAGGACGCCAACAAGTCGTCTGATGGTCTTCAGGCTATCGAGGCTGTCGCCCGATGGGTCACCAAGATCGTTGGCATTTTCGGACTGGACGCCAGCGCGAAGCCGCCTTACGACGGGTTGGGTTGGGCTTCCGCAGGCGCAGCCACCAATGTGGACCCAAAGGTTGGTATCAAGCCGTATGCTGCCGCCTACACAAAGGTCAAGCAGGACGTTGAAGATCTCGCGCTCGATGTGGACTCTGTCAAGACTCTCCTCAGCCAGCAGAATCCCGAGGCCGAGTTTTCCGAGCTTGAGAAGGGCGGTGAGCAAGACATGGAAAAACTCGCGCTCCCATATCTCCGCGCAACCTCCCGTCTCCGCGACGAGCTGCGTACGATTTCGTCCGCAACTCCCGCCACTCTAGAGCCAAAGGCGAAGCAGGCGGTACTTTCGTTGAGTGACCGCATTCGCGACTATGACCTGACTGATCTGGGCGTGCAACTTGACGATCAGATCGACAAGCCTAGTTTAGTCAAGTTTGTTCCCGCCTCCAGACTGATCGCCGCGCGTGATGAGAAGGCGGCACTACTGGCTGAAAAGGCGAGACAAAAGGAAGAAGGTATGTGGCTATTTCATTGCTCGTTTTCAAATACATTGTTGCTAACTCGATCTGCTATGTAGCTCGGAAAGCGAGAGAGAAGGCCGAAGAAGAGAAGTGGGCCAAGGCCAAGGTCCCTCCCCAAGACCTGTTCAAAGGCGATGCCAAGTATCAGGAGTGGGATGCCGATGGATTGCCGACCAAGTTGGCAGACGGCAACGAGGTGCCCAAGAACCAAGTGAAGAAGCTGAAGAAGGACTGGGAAAGACAGAAGAAGCTGCACGACGAGTATTTGGTCAAGTTTGGGGCGTCTGCTTGAGAGTTTCTAGACTATGGCTCGCGGTTCCTATTCCCCCCGGCTATTGCCCTACATCTGAGTTTTGGCTTCGGGTGTGGCGAGAGTTTGGTCCGTGACCAAATCATAAAATGTTTTGTGCCATTGCGAGCATCTATACCACGCTTTTGCTCTTTATCTGAACTTTCTGTTTCCCTCCCGCATTGAAGTCGAAAGAAGCCTCATCTGAGCCAGGTTGGATACAGCCGTCGCGGTTGTTTCTTTCAGGCCTAGCAGTGTCGGAGTTGGCCGGTTTGTTACGTTCTCAGCTTCCTGATGTTGAATCGGTGGGATTTGGCAAAACGAAGCTCCCGGTTTTGGGCTCTTCAACAAAGAAGCCCTCAGGAAGCTTCCAGCTCGTATCGAACTCAGTCATTGTTTGGACAGTACGCTTCAACATATCTGGTATGAAGGCCAGGTTCACCATGTCTTTTACGTTTTCTGCGCATTGGTTAGTTCTTGTCTTTCAAGAAGGGACTTCAGCCATGGAGAGGCGGGTCACAGGAGGAAACGCACTCGGAATCGGCTGCCCCTCAAGGTACTCCAGAAGCTCCTCCGGGGCTTCCTCGTCGAAGCCAAAGTTGCTCATGACCGTGATAGCTGAGGCTCGGTTGCGTCGGATCGTCTCATACAGGACGAGACGGTCTTCGATCTGTGATGGATCAACCATGCCGTGGAGAACGAGGCCGAGAGCGAGGCCGTCTTCAATTCCTTGAGCGCCGCCTTGGGCATGGTCTGTTGCAAAGAGTCAGATAATGGTAGAAGGGTGGGAATTTGGGGCTTACGGGGTAGCATGGGATGTGCAGCATCGCCGGCGAGGACGAGTCGGTGTTTGTGCCATGTGGGAATAGGAGGACGGTAGAGTAGTGGCCACCGTTTTACCTCTGTGGCTTTGCTGATGTGTGTTAGAAACACAATGTTAGACTGGAAAAGCTCAATGCTTACTTGATCACTGCTAATAATTCAGGATGGAAGTTGGACAACTTCTCAAGTACCTCGGACTTATCCACCGACGCCAGCCAGTCTATGGGTTGTCAGTTTCTTTTTCGAGCAGGATTGAGGACCATTGCCGACCTTCTCTCGTCGACGTGACCTCCTCGTCCCGTAGGATGACAATGAAGTTAAGGACCTCGTAACTGCCCGGGTCAGCGATACATCCACAGCAAAAAATGACAAGTGATACATACTCCCGGCACGGATAGGATATCAACCTCTTCTTTCCGGCCAAGTCCGCCCAGACACGACACCCCACGGACTGCGGACTCTTATTGAAAGACCTCGTTTCCGGATCGCTGTCGACATCGGCTTTGGGTATCAGGAAACGGTAGCACGAGTTTGCCTTCGTCCCTGTCGGCACCTCCGCCGGGTGAGGGTGTCCCAAGACTTGCTCCACCGCGATGGAATGCAACCCGTCCGCCGCAATGACCAGATCAGCGGCGACCACGGTCCCATCAGCGAGGGTGATTGACGGCGTTTCCGGGTTCTGTCTCTCGTCAGCAACCCTCAGCCCTGTTCAACAACAACACCGCAAGAGAGTAAACCACTCACATATCCAACAACCCTCTTCCCCTTTTCCAACCTCACAACCCCCTCCCCCTTTCCCTCCCCCTCAAAAACCAACCCCCTCAACGCCTCATGCAAATCCACCCTATGCGCATAATACAACCCCTCACCATACCTCTCCTCATTCCCCGTATGATCAAATGTCCCTCCCTCCAGCTGCTCCAGCGTGCGATACGACATAAAGTACATCCCAGGCGTCTTCACAAAGCGCGACTTCACGGGGTCCAGACCCCACGGTATCAAGAAGCGCGCGACATTGGGAGGGACGTTGATGGCTGCGCCGACTTCGTTTGTCAGGGATGATTGCTCGTAGATGGTTACGGTGTGGGCGGCGGAGCGGCGGAGGGAGATCGCGGTTGCGAGGCCGGTGATGCCGGCGCCGACGATGATGATGTGCATGTCTTTTGCGGAGGGGGTTTGGGGTTTAGGGTGATTGTGGTGGTGGATGGAGACTTAGAGATGGAAAGGGGTTGAGGATGGCGGGGTTGGCATGGGTTCTGTTGTTGCAGAGAATCTGGTATCGGAAACAAGCGGGAGAATAACTGAGACGGGAGCGCCCGAATGTGCATAGCGTAGCATGCGCCGGGATGAGCTGCATCCTCGCTTTTCCGTGAGTGGTAGGTTGGGTCATGGTCGGCTGGATCATGCACGTGGGAGAATGCGGCAGTTGAGATGGCTCAGCATCGCGAACAAATGGATATCAATTCTTACCATGGCCGTATCCAGCCAGCTCTAAACTACACGCGCCCGACACGCTCTATATGCTTTTGAAGATCAGCAATCATCACTTCTTTTCCGTGGCCGTATTATTCCTCATCAGCAACCCTAACAGCTTCTTAAGCTTCCCGCCGATCCTCTCCTTGATGGTCGACCCCATCTCCGGCCCTTCATCGGCCGCGACAAATCTCCTGACTAGGATGTTGAACATTCCGCCAAACGCTAGTGCGATCGCCGTCGACGTGAAAATAATCACGTTGTACGGCATGCTGAAGTCGGGCGTGGGGAGACTGCACAAGAGAGACGTTGTACGCATATTGTACACGGCGAAACGGGTGCCGTTCCTCTCGGGGTTAAGGATGGTAATAACAGCCGCCGCAACATCGAAACCGCGATTCGCATCCGGCGGATATTCCGTATACCGCAGGATAGACTTCTCAAAGTCATACGTGAGGAAGACAGTCGAGGCAGGAGGGACACGCATCCGCACCTCAAGCTGGGTTCCACGGGCCCGGTCCACTGCCGGACGATAATAAACCTCCTTGATGAGGGGTTCATGCTCGCCAGAATGTCCTTCTATGCGTGCCTCAATGGTGTGGAGGTAGATGCGCATGAACCAGGGGAGGCTCTCCATGTAGATAAACTCAACCTCGGTATCAGGGCTGGGGTTGCGAAGAATCGTCTGCACGCCGCCCCGCTCCTGTCCGTGACCTGTAAAGCTGCGCTCGGCGTACAGCAACGGGGCTTCCGGCTTAACAATATCCGAAACCGCGCTCTTGGAAGGATCATCGATCTCAAGACGCGGAAGAACCAACTCGAAGCCCGTCTTTGGCTCAATCTCAAAGCATCGCGACATTTTGTCGGGGTTCTTTTTCTCCACCGAGCCTTGGGTTGCGTAGACATCGCGCGACTCTGGCACCTGGAGGCAGACAGGAGGAACGCTCGAGTCTGTTAGGGGGCAGGTCTCCTTAATCGACTTGCCAAATATCTGAGACAGGGACCACTCCTGGCCAGCACTGTAATCTGTAGGGAAGCATGTTTCGTGCGAGTGGTACGGCTTGGAGCTGTCGCATTTGAGCTCGTGGCCGGGAAGAGGTCGGGGTATCGGGTTGTCTGCAAACTGTCAGCATCTTGACGACTCCTTTGATGGGGCAAAGAGTTCTTACCCCTTGGCCGCTTCGACCTCTCGATGTCCAGGACCATATCAATGGTCTGCTCGATCTCCAACACACACTCGCCGCCGTCAGAGGGGCAGACAGGGCGAACATCAATCGCCATGCTTTGCCAGGACGCGTCAAACAGTTTGTGTCCATCAAGCAGGCTCGCGATGCCCGCCTTCCCCTT
>Ga0247760_1000254_pt1 | contig 60755 bp, 70 predicted proteins | sample UWRJL171409R4_FD_179936 | JGI IMG/M metagenome (GOLD analysis project Ga0247760, IMG submission 179936) | Plant litter microbial communities from Arlington Agricultural Research Station in Wisconsin, United States - UWRJ-L171-409R-4 | ecosystem: Environmental > Terrestrial > Plant litter >... | reverse complement strand
ATATGCAGTTGGCGTGCCCCCTCCACCGTCAGAGTATCAGTACTCTCCGGCACCAGCCCCAGCACCGCCATATGCTCCCCCACCTTCCAACACGGCCTCGTATTCACACCCTCCGCCGCCCCCTCCGCCTCCGCCAACAACTACGAGCTTTGGCCGGCCTCCGGGACTACCACCACGGCCACCGCCGCCCTTGAACCAGAACCCTCCTAGCCATCATCGCGGAAAGCAGCGGCATCAAGGCAAACGTGGGAAAGAGAAAAACCGCCCTGGCCACGATGGGTCTGGCAAGAACAACCCCAACCGTATCGAGAGACAGCGTGAGCGTCGGCCTGTAACGCCTCCGCCAGTTGAGCAGGCACCAAAGGAAAAGGCCTTGCCAACACCAGTACCGGAGACGAAAGCAGACGAGGGAGATGGGGAGTGGGATCCCGAGTCAGATCAGGACCTGAAGCAGGTTTTTGCGGAGAAGAAGACAAAGCCCGCAGATCCTGTTGGAATTCCCCTACCTGCTGAGTACTCCGACGTGCCCACGATCCCGCCAGCGTATAATGCAACGTGCGTCAAATCCGAGTTCTTCAACGAAGACAACCAGCAGGATTTCGTCTTATCTGTCCGCGCGACGGAGCAATGGTCTGAGGCGAGATGGGATCCGGTCTTTAAGCCCTACCCTGGAATGGTGATGCGCCATTTTCCCGGCTACGATCTTGACTACCCGTCCTACGATCCCCCGTCCCCACTTTCGCCTTCTGCTGAGATCAGGATGCCTCCTCGGTATCAGATCGACCGAACCGCACTAATGGGAACACCGGAAGGGAGGCACAGCGAGGAAGCAGGTGACAGTGCTCGTAGTGGATATGCCCGGCACCGTTCACCTGAGGCAGGCTCGTATCGGGATTCTCCGTCCGCCCGCCACGTAAAACGATCTCGTGACCACTCGCTTGAGGACGTTGAAAGGGGGAGTAGGGGTCCGAGTCTTAAACGGTCGAAAAACTCAGGCTCCCGTCGGGAAACGCCCCGCAATGGCCGGAGTAGACCTCTATCCCCAGTTCGCAGGGCAACACCGAGCCCTTCCTTTAACCTTCAGACGGATCGGTGGTCACCGCAAGCCGGGGAAATCAGCGTGAAAGTATCGAGCGATCCCCGATACCTCGACGTGTTGAATGATGGGAAGTCGTCGTCTTCTAGAGAGGAGAGACCACCATACAACACAAACACGCGAAATGACAGCGGCTATCACAGCGGACAATCGCTAGACAAGAGCCGGGTATCGCATCACGACGACGATCATAACAGGTCATTGGACCGGTCAGCTCAGAGACGAAGGTCGCCATCTCGCAGTCACAGCAGAGCTTCCTCTCCCGATCAGCGAAGCGATCGTAGCCGGAGCGAATCACCACTTACCGCGCTAGAGGCTGAGCTGCTGGGTCTGACGGACGAGCCAATCGAGCGAAAGGTGCCTCGGATGAAGCCGAAGAAACCGATCACGCGTGTGAAAGTCGCCGCTGCCTTCAGGTAAAGACCCCATTTCCTTGCGACCCCTTTCCACCTTTTTGGTTACTGTCCTCGCTCTTTGGTTTTGATAAGACTCAAATTTTTTGAAACTTCGCTAACTTTGGGACAGTCGACGCTGGTAGCGGCAACGCGCTCCCGCTCACTCTATATTCAAGGCCCGACTAGTCTCTGACTAGGGGCCTAATCTGATGTATAATGAAGAGTAATGAAGATTTAATAGCGTTATCGTCTCTTGTACGTACGGCGTTTCAAGTATTGCATGCATCAGCCTTAGAATAGCTGTTAGCCTCGTGGTTTAGCGAACCTGGCGCGGCTCGGTTTTTCGGTTGGGTTGAGGTGGTTGGCGTTAATTTTTCAGTTCTTGATGGGTTTGCTTGAACACGCAGGTAGGATTGTGCGTGTTTTGGGAGGATGTTGAGGAGAAGGCAGCACGAGGCATTGGGCGTCGTGAGTGCTGAAGGCCCTGGCATTGTTACCTTTGTGCTCTGCACCTTCTATCTACCTAGTATCTAAAACAAGGACATTGTTCGTGAAGACCCACTTCAGCAGCTTGAGATGCCTGGCCGTGACAAATGGGTGTGAGTGTTGACCTGGTTGCTAGGTGGGGCTGGTGTCTGCTCAGTCTTCATCACCCACCAGCACTCTCGCGAAGACAGCTGCATTGTGCGAAAAGACGCATGCTCTTTTCTTCTCACTGTCGACCTCATTAAATGGCAATCTCTTCCTCGATATTATCGTTCCCTTTCGTCATTTTGTTGTTGACATTTGCACGTTCTCCCAAGCCTCTCCGATCAGTTTTCAGACCCGCCATCTCGCTCAACCTTCAACGACTCGGAGTGCAACGATCAAAACAAGCAGACCCATCTTTCATATCTGCCTCCAGCCCGGCGACAACTAGGACATCTCGCTAGACAAGCAGCTATTTTTCTCGCTGACCACCTCGCTTTTGTCATCGACGACAATGGGTAACACTTGGTCGAAGCAGGCACCGCCGCCTTACAACCGAGCGACATCTTCGCAGCAGTTCACCGTTGAGGTGATTCAGGTGCCGATTCACCGAACAGAGCGGATCGACCGTGCCAGTGATCGGATCGTGAGCACTGCTCGCCCTGGTCCGACGATGGCTAGCAATAGCAACACAGGCAGACGCGACAATCGCGATAGGGCTGTCTCGAGCTCATCTGCAACTACGACCGACTCCTCCAGAATTATCCGCCAGATTCACCAGCCGGCGGTAGCACCTTCGCCCTCGTTTCCTATCAGCGCATGGTCTTACGTCGCCGGCGTATTCACCGCTTGCGGTGGCCGCAGATCCAAGAAGCCTGCTCCATTCCAGAGCAGCCTACAAGTGCCAGCGATTTCAGTCGCACCTTTTCCTCTCAGCCGGCAGATCAGCACAAGAAGCACCAGCGACAGCAACAGGAGCGAACCTCGAGACGGCACCATCATCCGCAGTAACAACCAGAACACAGCGAGAGCGGCGCAGATCAGGCACGCAAGCAAAGCGACTCAGCAGCAGGAGGACGAGCGGGGTTTCCCTCCCCAGAATACCCAACGTGGCAGCTGGAACTCGAATGCCACCACACATCACAACGCCAGCCAGGACAGTTTCGGCAGCGGACTCACTCTCATTCAAAGTGGCGGCACCTGGAGTTCGGATGCCACCACCATCGTCAACGCCGGCCCAAGCGGTTACACCGGCGGAGTCAATCACATTCCGCAGTGGGATGACGGGTATCTCGGAAACTCCGATTCGGGTGATGATGACAACGGTGATCACGAGGCTGAAGTCCAAGTTGAGGTTGGAATTGAAATCACGACCGAGACCAATCAGGAGAGCACCAACGGCGGACGAAACCAACAGGCGGGCACCAACCCCAGAGGAAGAGCACCTTCTCGCGACGATGTCGCCACTGGCGGCTTCACAGCCGAGAGGCTATATGGAGGTGTCGGAAGCTTTCTGGGTTACGGCTTCATGCTGGAGGACTGTGATTGAGGCACGTGGGATGGGGACTAGAATTTGAATTGAGCGTTGCGAAAGGTATGAGTCCCTCTGAGAGGCGGGCGGTTTTGATTTGTTGCTGACTACGTGGCTGTGAACAGATACCCCAATGCCTACAAAATAGGCTAATATATTTGATTTGAGAGGACGTCCCTTGTTGTAATATTGTATAGATATGACGATGTATGAATATGGGAAGCGCCCGGCATAGAGCTCGTGGCGGTATACGGTTGCTTTGGTCGCACGAAAACGGCGTTAGTCATGATACCCGAGAGAATGCATTTGGTGGCGATTTAAGGGAGCGGGGAGACGGTGCTTTTGCATCTTGGGATTTTGCTTTGGCAATCTTCTTGTCCGCCATGACCCTTGGAGTTCTCAGACGGGCGTGTTCGAGTACCTATTTACTAGCTGTAGCTTGGGCTCAATGATGGCCGCCAGTTCTGGAGATATATTTATTTGTTGGGCCTGTATTGACGCTATGTGTTCAGGGCATCTTATACTATGTCGACCGAATGTGATACATCTACTTCCAAGTTCAATGTGTTCCAGTGGATTTGGGCTTGGGGGTTACATGGGTCTCGTGCGTGCTTCACGGCCGTCGAGGAAAGTGGGAACACTGGAGGCTGATCTGCAAGAAGATGAGGATGGCAAGCCAAGATCTGCTCGAGCCGAGCGAGGCTTTGGCTACCATGGAGAATACATTTGGTTATGTGACACACCAAGTCCCAACAGCGACTTGACAGGTTACACGCCACCCAGACGCCAATGTGACTGTGACAGTATTAAAACTTACTTTTGCAAACAGACGCCAACCCGACACCTGCAAACAACTCAACGGATGATACCAATGGAGTCCCGCCCGCAGCCACTATTGCCTGGGACTAGGCCTCTAGCGGCCTCTAGCTGGAAATCCTCGTGAATGGCTCCACCGAACTCGCGCAGGAGGACGGCGCGAATGGGTCCTCGGCACCTCCAGCATGGCTTCTTCCCCGCCCCCACCTAAAGTGGACGGACCGACGGATGGTACCATCGGCTGCGGTCTAGACAGCGGTCCAGACGGCGGGGCCGGCCTCTAGCTACTCGCCCTACTTGCTGGTGCCGCTCAAGCCCGTCGTTGACCTGAGGCCAAAAGCTTATTATCTATCGGTATCATGAACACTAAAATATGCCAAGTCGCGGCGGTCGTTGCGACACTCGTGCGATGACTTGGCAAACGTCACTGGGTAAATCGGTGGCGCTTGAGCCTCGACAACTTGGCGAGCTTGGTATTCCTCATATCCCGTTTGGGGAGCAGACTCTGACGTCCGAGCAGCTTTTTGCCTCGTGGTGCGTGGTGGGGGGTGTTGCGCCTTTATCGCTAAGATGTCGAGACCGACATTCAGCGCGTCTCATTGGTCAATGGCTCAACAACATTGGTGTAAATGGCGGCCAGCCATACAGAATGAGACTTCGTTGGAACCCCCACTACGGACCACCAGGACAGGGACTGAGCAACGTGCCAACCCTCCACCCACTTTTGAGTGCTGCAGCTTGGAGAGCGTTATACAGCACTTTGCGGACACCCCTGACGTATCGACCACTCGAGGCCTGCGGGGGAGCCGCTCCTTGCAGCCCCTGCGGTCTTTGCGCAGGCGAACAACCTCGGGATCGGCCCAGCAGCCGCTGTTGTTCGTTATCGCCGCTCAGCTGTGTTCGGCGAAGACGATTGCATCATGCTGTTGCAGGTCGCGCCATATGAGCCCTTCCGGGTTCCTGGTACCGCTGATGTAACGAGACGGATCGCCAAGTACAAAAAGTCAACGACATCGCGCCCTCTCAAGCAATGTTTCGACAAGCCAATCTGCCCTCTGCCTACCCTCAGCTCCTGAGCTAGTCTTTTCCCAATGGCTTTCGACACGGGCATTGCAGGTGCCGCACCAAGCGCGGTCGCCCCGACTCTCTCCGAGAAAATCAGCAGCGATTTCGACTCTGTCAGGGACCTGAAGCAGCGGGAAGGCGAGGCATACGCTTCTGGCGGCGATACCCGCTACTATGAGCCCATCGACAGCTACGAGGGCAAGCATCGCTGGGATCCGAAGGCTGACTGGTCTGAGAAGGAGGAGAAGCATGTCGTCCGGAAGCTCGACATCAGGATTTGCAGCTGGGCGTGCTTGATGTTCTTTGCCCTACAGCTTGACCGTGGAAATATCAACCAGGCGCTCTCGGATAACATGGTGAGTTTTATGTTACTGGGGGAATGGGGTGATATGTTGCTGACAAGGTCGAATCACAGTTGACAGACTTGGGGCTCAACACGAACCAGTACAACTATGGCCAATCCATCTTCTACCTCTGCTTCCTCTGCGCCGAGTTGCCTTCGTCTGCTCCCCCTCCTGGGAAAACTGGCTTGAATCTGTACTGACATCAATCCGTAGGCAAATGATCTCCAAGAAGCTCGGCCCTGATAACTGGATCCCTATCCAGATGGTCTGCTGGTCCATCGTTGCCATCTGCCAGTGCCGCCTGACCGGCGAATCCTCTTTCTACGCCTGCCGCGCGTTGCTGGGGTTGATTGAGGGAGGCTTTATCCCCGACGTCATTCTTTAGTGAGTCTTACCCCTTTCCCTCACCCAAGACATCCCCTAACCATCACCAGCCTGAGTTACTTTTACAAGAGCAAGGAGCTTCCCATCCGTCTCAGCTTCTTCTGGTCCTCCTACATCATGACCCAGATCGTCTCCGCCTTCCTCGCCCTCGGCCTCCTGAAGCTCCGTGGCTACCAAGGCTGGGAAGGCTGGCGATGGCTCTTCGCCCTCGAGGGCATCCTCACGGCCGTGATCGGCGTCGCCTCCTGGTTCTACCTCCCGCCCTCACCCACCCAAACTGCCTCCTACTTCCGCGGCAAAAACGGTTGGTTCACCAAGCGTGAAGAAACCATCATGGTCAACCGCATCCTCCGCGACGACCCCTCCAAGGGCGACATGCACAACCGCCAAGGCCTCACCCTCAAGCTCCTGTGGAAAGCCATCTCCGACTTTGATCTCTGGCCCATCTACCTCCTCGGCTTCACCTGGACGCTCCCCACGCACACCATCACCGCCTACCTGACGCTCATCCTCCGCTCCCTCGGCTTCAACACCTTCAACACCAACCTCCTCACCATCCCCGCCTCAGTCCTGACCCTCATCCAGCTCATCTTCTGGACCTGGCTCAGCGAGCGCATCAACAACCGCTTCGCCATCATCCTCGTCTGCCAAATCTGGATGCTCCCCCTCGTCATCGCCCTCGCGCTCCTGCCCGGCGACTACTCGGCCTGGTCGCGGTACGCTCTGCTCGTGATGGCCGTTGGCTTCCCCTACGTGCACGCCATCATCGTGGCCATCACCTCGCGCAACGCGGGCTCAGTACGCACGCGCACGGTAGGCTCGGCGTTGTACAACATGGCTGTGCAGGCGAGCTCCATCATCTCGTCCAACATCTACCGCGAGGAAGATAAGCCGCTGTACCGGAAGGGGAATAGGGTGCTGATTGGTATTGTGGCGTGGAACTTTGTGTTGATTATCGGGACGAAGGGGTACTACATGTGGAGAAATAAGACGAGGGATACGATTTGGAATGCGATGAGTGATGATGAGAAGAGGCATTACCTTTCTACGACGAAGGACGTGGGGAATAAGCGGTTGGATTTCAGGTTTGCACACTGATTCTTTCTACTTGGAGGAAGGGAGGCTTGTGGGCTGGCGTGGAAGACTGCTGGTTGCTGTTTGTTTTTGGGGAAGCGGCCGGTTGGTCTCTGAATATACCTTTTGAATACTCGGTTGGTTGATAGGAGTTAAGTGAAAGGCGGGTGGGGTTGACGTCTAACTTAATGATACCAAAGCAACGAATACTTTTTGAATTTATCGAAACAGGGGCCCCTGAAATAATCCAATGCGAATGATCTTACATGCTCGCTCGCTTCTCAACTTGTCTCCTTTTTTTGCCAATCAAAAAAAGATAGGTATTAGAGATCCCGCATTGAGTCACCCTCGACCAGTGTGCCCGTGGGGCAGCAAAAAACGGCTGTCCAATTACCAGTTGTGCCACAGAGCGTGATCAGTGCCATCGGCAAAGACATCAATGCGGTTTGGGCCCCAAGAAGCAACAGCCGGAGGCGACTGAATGACACCTTTGATTGACTCCCATGCCTTCCACTGAGTTCCAGTCCACTCAAGATGCCACAATGCGCTGTCGGTTCCCTTTGCGTAGACATCGATCCTGTTGGGGGCATGAGAAACAACGGCGGGGATCGACTCGAGAATACCACCGAGAGAGGCCCAGTTGCTCCATCTGCTGCCGTCCCAGTAAATGTGCCTGCTGTGTATTAGCGAGACGTTTCACCTCCTTTGGAGGTAGATGCTTACCACAGGGCGTGGTCGGTGCCGACGCCAAAGACGTCGATTCGGTTGGGTCCCCAGGACACCGAGGCGGGTTCGGAAACGAGGGTACCGCCAAGTGACGCCCAACCACCCCAGCGAGTGCCATCCCACCACTTGTGCCTGTATTCCGAGCGTTAGCTGACATTCCTACCTGTCTGCTATTTGGGCCGAAGAAACATACCACAGGGCGTGATCCGTGCCGATACCAAAGAGGTCAATCCTGTTCGCACCCCAGCTCACAGCCGACGGGGCGGCCTTGAGGATACCCCCAAGGGACTCCCACCCTCCCCAGCGGGTACCATCCCACCATTGATGCCATGTCGCGCTGTCAGTGCCAAGACCAAAGACGTCGATTCGGTTGCTACCCCACGAGACGGCCGTTGGCGCCCCCTGAATCACGCCGCCAAGGGACGCCCAGCCGCCCCAGCGCGAGCCATCCCACCACTTGTGCCACAACGCGCTATCGCTTCCCTCAGTAAATAGGTCGATGCGGTTTGGGCCCCAAGAGACAGGGACGGGCGGGGAGTGTAGCACGCCGCCGAGAGACTCCCAGCCACCCCAGCGTGAGCCGTCCCACCAGCGGTGCCACGCAGCCGAGTCGGTGCCAATGCCAAAGGCATCAAGGCGGTTGGCACCCCAGCTTACAACCGTGGGGATGGACGTCAACACGCCGCCGAGGGATTCCCATTGGCCAGGTCTAGGCTCTGAGTTAGTCAGAATTAGGTGAGAGAGGGACAGAAGGACATACCGTGTGGCCCTGACCTCAAGATTGTCACCGGCCGGGGCTGGAGTTGCTGGGGAGGGAAGGGCGCTGGCCAGTGCGGCCAGCCCAAGAAAGGTCCCGAGGAGAACCATAGTTGCGCGAAGGGGGTTCAATATGCGAGGTAGGTGGGAGAAGCGAGGATCTTCAGCGTTTGGTCGAGCGAGTGAAGACCGGATGCTGATGTGACATCTGCTCCAGAAAGGCGAGGACGGCTTGCCTTTTATATCCATCGGAATCCTGCTCCGTCCTTCTCCTATCTTGTCCTCTCGGGTTGAACTCCTCGGCCAGCTTGCCACGGATGGGCAGTGCAGTGGAGCGACGCTGTTTCAATGGCCCGTTTCGGCCTTCACCGGATGTCGACAGTCAGCCATAGTGAGCGTGACTTTCTGTGGAACTCTGCTCTGGTGTTCGGTTGGCCGGTTCTCCCCAGACATCGAGATGAGGAGATGAGGAAGTGATCTCAAAAACAAATCGGCTATTGCCAAAGCGCGGGGAAATGCATGGTTCTGCCCGATGCAAGGCGTGCTGCGTTCAGCCCTTCGAGGGACGTAAAATCCGAAGGCAAACAGCTGTGGGCCCGCTTGCAAGTGGTCAATTGTGCGAGATGAAGCAATGACTCAGCCGCAGCTTTCGGAAGCAGCCGTGACCAGTCAGCGCGATTTGGGGTTGTCCCACAGCCCTTAAAACTGCATGGTTTTTTTACCTAAGAGTTGAACACAAACATGTGTCTTGCCGAATTTTATTTGATCGAGCGGTGAGAACGATCTCGGTGCTGCTATATCTTGCATGGTGCAAAGCGCATCCAGTGCGGGTTGCGAGAACACCGCCCCATCTGCGTTGCCCCGCAGGGGTACCTCGGTGATTGCCCAGTTGTCGACCGCCAGAGTGCGTGGCTTCAAGGTGTAGCTACCGTATAGCTGCCGAAAGATGCTATTTCTACACTACGAGACAGCGATGCGTATCGGTGAAGGTAGTAGTTCGCAGGTATTCGCCAAAACCCGAGGGGAAGAAAGACTCATGTTCTAGCTAAGAGTTGGTGCTTCTGTTGCCTGTGTTCACCTTAACAGGTAGCTCTCAAAAATTGGATGAGAGGGTCGGGTGTTGACCAATGCCGCTCACGAAGACAAGGACGTTGGCTGTCTGGAGAAATTTGTTTCGTTCCATTCGAGCAACAATAAACAGGCGGTATCTTTGTGCAGCATTCAAAGAACAGAAGTTGCGAGTTCGGCTATCACTTCGGTGTGAATTGAAAAGAAGCGACAACCTGGAATCCACTCCAGGCATGAAGTCAATAGCTCGAACGCTCCGACCTCGTCTTGCCAGTCAGTTGTCGACTCAGAGGTGATTGGCAGATGAGTTGGACGGCTCCTATTGGCCGCGGAAGCCTACCTCGCCAGTTCCGGTGGCGCTGAAGTGTATCATGACTGCCTGTTTCTGACCGTTGGAGGAGGCTCTCATATTTCTCAATTGAGCCCGAAATGCCTTCTCGGCATCGTTCGCCGACGAGCGCAGTGTTCTACAAACCTCAATGGAGCATTCCCGGTACATGGCCAAGACTTCCCTGGCCTTCGCCATTCGTCACATTCTTCGAGATACATGTTGAGCTCGATATCACTCTCGCCCACAAGGACTGCCTTCTTCATGGCGGGTTCCATGGTGGAAAGCAACGACGACAAGCGGAGTAGTTTCCCCTCGTCTTCAGGAGCGAGCAGCCACCGAATAGCCTGTCTCCAGCACCGGACGTAGCATACGACGTGTGTGTTGTTCGATGTGCCAGCCACTTTGCACTTGTGGCACAACTGCATCGCGTCCACCAGGACATGGACGCCCGAGTCCCAGCCACTCGGCTGCTTTCGCTTAGGAGGAAGAGTCAAACTCACGGGCGGCGACAGTCCAAGTCGGCTGACATAGACCTGCACCTCCCCGACATAGTTCTCCGGCTTTCCCTCAGGACCTGTTATCGTCGGATATCCTGTTTCCTCAGGCAGCTCACCGGAAGGCTCTAGCGCCAGGGTAGCCAGGATCCAATGGCTGTCGCTAGCCCGCATAGGTAGGAATACCATGAACGTCTCTTGGTGTAACTCGCGGATGGCTCGGAGGTCGGGAGGCGTGTTTGACGGGTCAAGTGCCATGTTCTCATCGATAACAATGGGTGGGTTATCGTCAAGTGTCATGTCTTTGTTCTCGTCGGAGGCAGTGAGCGAGTTGTCGAAGCCTCCGGTCGCGGGCTCATCGGTGAGGTCAAACATGCTGATCCAGTTATCATCCATGGTGACTTGGGTAGGTTAGTTTGTTATCGGGGCCTTGAACACGTTAGCTTCTAGAACAAGTTTGATCTGAGCATGTTGCAAATGAAGCTACCTGTTGCCTGCTGTATCTGCTAGGGGTTCTGTCCAATATGGCCCGATGATTTGCTGGCGCCAGAAATTTCCGTCGGATGAGGAGGATTAGCAGAGAAGAGATCTTGTGTTGTTGTATGCTCTGGCTGGGTGGCGAGGCGAAGCAACGTGATTTAGTTTTGATTGTCACGGTCTGGCGCGGTGTTGGGACAGTGAGTAGCAGACCGTATGGTGTATAATAGAGAAGACTCAGTACTCTAGCATTTTGGAAGGTTAGCTTAGACGGGTATCCCATTCTCTCCCCACCTTACCGAATCTTGCCTGAGTCAGTGGGTGGATGCTTGATGACATTCAACGTTGTGTCCAAAGACTCTATAGAACTCTCTTGATCTACTTTACTATCCCCGTGGATTCGATTTACTTCAAATGAATCCTCAGGTGCCCAAGGGTTTACGCCAACATCGATTTGAAGGAAACTTCATTCCAGCCGAGTTCCGCATTTTACATTTATCATTTCAAGTTTGGTCAAGGACAACTACCGTTGCCAATCTGCTCGAGGCGAGCAAGGGATGGAAAAAAAAAGGATGAAGATTCCAGACCGCAGAAAGACCTGAAGCTGGGAGATCTCTGCAATAAATATCTAGTGAGACATCAAAGCGACGTCCCACGTCCCCCTAGAGTCAACGAGGGCAAGCAAGAAGTCGGTACAGGAATCAAGAAAGGGGTGGTTCGCATGGAAAGGGTTAGGGTTATAACATAGCATGCATTGAAGTATGGCGGGACTGCCAATTATGTAGGACCGCATATCTGGAATAAGAGATAATCTCAAGGAGTCATACGGTGAAGTGCTTGACTTGGCAGTGTTTGTTACCTACCTTACCTTACCTATCAAGCAACTTGATGAGGTGGTGACCACGGGCACTTGTCTAGTGAAGTTTTCGATAAGAGCGATAAGAGCGATAAGATGTCAGGCGTCAAAGTTGAGACCAGTCACCCCACAAAAACAGGGCTGTGTCCAGGCGGTCGCGGGGTACGTCGCGCGTTGTGCGGGGTTTTGCACAACTGAGGGCAGCTCAATCTCAGATCTCAATTCAGACATCCGGGGTGGTGAAATAACTGTAACATTGCTGTAATTGGCCCGCATTCTTCCCAGTAGCGCCTTGGTCGACGCGAACTCCCACGTAATTGCCCCAGAGTTTCAGTACTGTAATTTTGTCCTGCTTATAAAGGGCAGCTATGACGGAGAGGGCTCTTTGATCCGTCGTAGCTCCTCAGTCCCATGACTTCAAGTAGCATCCAACATCATCTCTTGAATGCGATATCTCCCACGAGAACCACAACGTCCGCGAGAACTACAAACTCACCGAGAATCTCACAATTAAACCCCCATCACCGCAGCTCGAAGATGGCACCCAACAACCCTCTGAGCCCCGCGTCCATCGTGGCGCGGATGGCGGAGGCCCTGCCGACCCACGACAAGGACGATTCGACATCCGACCTCAGCAGCTCACTCGATGCCATCGCCCTCTTCACCCACGCCTGCATGGCCGCTCTTGACTTCAAGCTCGTCAGCCTCGACGAAGAGGACAAGACCAGTATGGTGCTCCCTCGCGACCCCAGTCCTCCCCACCAGCCAGCTAAACTCCCCATTTCCAGGTGCCGACTGTGCCAGCGTCGCCCCCCGCCTCCCACACACTTGGAGTGCAAGTCTCAACTCGCGCAACTTCGTCTACTCCCACATCCAGTCCTCCATGAAGTTCGTCGTCCGCGTGGACCGCCTCGGAAGCAAGGTCGAGATCCGTGGCCTCGCCACAGGCGACGAGCGCATCGCCCGCTTCGACTTCACAGCCCGCGAATACATCTCGCCATCCGCCCTCCCGCTACGCATCCCCTTCGTTAACCAAGAAGACGGCAGCCCCGCCGAAGACCGCGGCGCAAACCTCCACTCCAAGCTCCAGAGCCTCTTCATCTCCGAGTCCCGCATCTCCGACCTCGCCTCCCTCTTCAAGATCTCCGTCATTCAGAAACTCGCCCCCTCCCTCGTCAAGGAAGGCTACGAAGAGGATCCCGATGACCGCGCCGCCCGGCAAGACGCCGAGTCCTCCGCCCGATCCGGCGCTCGCCCGGTCGCGCCCCTGTTCCCCAGTCGTCTTCCCGAACCAGCGCGGCCCAGCCCTTACCCGGCGCCAGACAACTTCGCGCCCCCACCACCGCGCCCAATTCCCGCAGGGGACTTCCCCCCTCCTGGCTTCGAAGACGAGTACGAGATCAACCGCCCGCCGCGTGGTGGAGCCGGTTACATCGACCTACGAGACGGTCGAGGCATCCACAACCCATACGGCATCGGCCAAAGCGATCTCTACCCCGCTGGTCTGGGACCCGACGATCCGCTTCGCAGCTCCTTCGTGCCAGGCAGATTGCCGGGTCAGGGAGGCTCAGGGGGAATGCATCCGACGTTTGACGACCCGCTGTTCCAAGGCCTACGAGGTCCCGAGAACCCCGATTTTGACTCGCAGGCTCCGCCTGGTGCACGGTGGGATCCGATCGGGCCTGGCGGTGCGCCGAGATTTGGAGGTGGACGGCCCGGTGGACGGGGATCCGGTGGCTCGGGAGGAGCCTTTGGGAGTGGCAATTTTGGAGATATAATCTGAGGCGAGCTTCGGAATGGTAGCGGCAAGCTGACCTTGGAGCTCGTCGTTTGGTACGGTTATGATGCGAGAAGATGAAACAACTGAGGAACGTGATACGATTAGAGAACGGATGAGGCAGGACCTTCGCTTGCTGTAGTGTAGATTATTGACGAGTCATGATAGATGACCTAAAACAAGCAAATACATAAAGTTTTGATGATCAATTCCTACTTACTGTCCCTTTTGTGATATCACGTCAGGCGCCTAGAATTGAACTTCGCTTGATCCTATCTAATGCGCTGCTCCCTTGAACCTGTTTTCTAGTGTTCCTCGTATTCATCTCATACAAGCCACTCCAAGATATCAATCAATTCCATTATCGACATTCTCAAAACTTTGCTTCACTCCTCCACTACCCCGTGTGCGCCCTCGCGGTGGCCTGTCTTCCTATGCTTCATCAAAGGCTGTTCATTGCCTCAAACGTCTGAAACAAACCCCTTTCTGTTAACTGTTCCTTCGGGCTGAGCTGCCTGGAACTGCTATTTATCGCTACTGCGCAAGTTCCCGAAGCTTGGCCTTCTCATCCTCGGTCAGCATCTCAAACAATTCATTGAACCCTGCCACGTTGTCTCGTGTGGCGCGCATGAAGAAATCGATCAAGTAAGCCTGAGTCTCGTCATCACGCTGCCGCGAGCTCATACTCTCCCCCCAGGCCATCAAGTCTGCCTTTGTGCTACCAAGCGCTAGATCGAGCGTGTCGCCATGCTCGTCTTCCCAAGTGTCGTCGCCGTCGTCGCTATCGGCGTCGACGAAGTTGGCCGTTGCCACCGCGGATGCCGCGTTCGAGGCCGCATTAAGGCCAGAAGCGGAAAGGAGTTCCTCGATAAGAACTTTGAGAATCTTGAGCGACGCAGGAACTATGGTAAACTGGTCAGGAGCTATTGGGAGGTCAGCTTGCAAATTTGAGGCAGCTCTCGGTCTGGAATGGGGATAAAAGACGCACTTTGCTTCGCACGAGACCTCGTCATGATCCGGTCGCTAGCAGGTATGATCATATCACCCTTGACCTGTGTCTGAGTGACGCGGGGGTCGTTGAGCTCAAAAAGCTTGGAGAGAGCGATGACACTGCGGAGGTTAGACGGCGAGCACAGCAATGTGGGGTTGTAAGGGAAACTCACTTTTGTCTGATCTCATCATAGCCCGCAAAACTGACCGAGTGTTCCAGCCACTTGGCGAGGACAACTTGGAGTCCGCTCTGACCGTTGACCTGGATGCTGCTCAGGAATTCCACAACATCATGGGCACCACCAAGGGACAGGCGGGCGAAAACGATGATGAGTGACTGGATGAAGGACTGCGCCTGTGCGGTGTCTAGGCGTGTAGCAACAGCTTGGAGAAGCTGTGGCAAGAAGGGACCAAGCCTCTCCTGTCCAGCCTTTTCGACGAGCTCTGCAGCCAGGCCACCGACCTCCGATGCGGCATTATCTTCAACCGAAGACCCCAAAAGACGATCAATAATGACCAGGCAGACCTCAAGCCCGGAGCGACCGCTCTCGTCGTGCCACGCAAACACCTGATGGTGGTCGTGCATGAGCATGTATTTGACTGCCTCGGCACCGGGGCGTAAAACCTCGCCCTCGTTGGATTCTAGCAACTGTTTTGCCAACCTTGGGAAAATCGCCGCAACGAACCCGGTAGGCAGTGGCTCGGAGCCATGCTCGACGAGCAATACAAGCAGCTCGACCGCTAGCTATTTCAAGTTAGCATGGGTTATTTCTAGCAGATGTTGGGAGTGATCTCATGTTAGTACGTACCGTGGTTAGCGGGTTTTCGTTCATAACGTTACTCGCATCAATGCTATTGGTAATGAGAGGTAGGGCGTTTGTGCAAAACGCTGTGTACGAGGCAGGGTCCGTCAGGGTGCGGGCAATGTCCTCAAATGCCTCGCAAACAATACCGGTGACCTGGAAGTTGGCTGCGCCGTGCTTAGCGACCAAGAAGAGCAGATTGAGAGCTTGGTTTTCGGGCTGGAGCGCGATCCGAATATCCATGTTGATCGTAGCTCGTATGGTCTCAAGGAGCGTCGCCAACAGATCGTCTGCATCTTCCATTTCCGTCATATCCCTAGCGTCCAAGAACGCCTTGATGGCAGCAATAATCTCGCCTTGTCGATCAGGGGAAACGCCAGCCTTGATGAAGCCCTCAATTGCCTTGACGCATGCGACCTGGACAGTTTCAGACTCTGACTTGACCATCAGGCTGAGAGCATTGTTGAGAAGATTTGCTGTTGGGGGATAGCTTTGGGCCAAGGTACCTGCAGCCAGGAAACCTCGGGCTTGAAGAACGGGTTCGTCCTCTCTGTTGGTTGCGTAGTTCACCAGCTCGGAATACGCATGTCCGACCTCTGGAGGGACTTGCTTATCCATCTCCTGAAAGTCACTAACAAGGGCGTTGAATAGGTACAGCGACGCCTCCTGGCGCCGCCAATCACCTGCGTCCGTGAAAAGGGTCTTCGTATAGGCAAATAGGCCTTCGAGAGCCCGGATGTTCAGCCACTCCCCAATCTTAATCAGGAGGTCGCCGCATGCAGTCCTAGCCGTGTAGTTCGAGGAGACAGATGTTTCTTCGGCAAGATAGAGGGACACGTCTATTTCCCAGAGGCCCTCTTCTTCCTGCGTGATCCGTGAATAAGAGATAAGAAGCTCCATCAACTCTAGAACCCAGGGTGTCTCGTGAACGACATTGGCGTGCTGGGCGATGGCGGCATCCAGCTCCTTCTGTACAGGTGGGGCTCGCATCAACTGGTTGAGCAGGTCTAGTTCGTCCAGTACTAGGAAATCCAGCGTGAAAGGAAGGCCGTCGATATCTTCAAGCCGGCCTTGTGCGTCAGCTTCCACGAACAGCTGCCGGTAAGAATCTTGAAGTTTCGAAAGCTCATCCCACGTAGCTTTGAAGAAGTCGACGCTTTGAGCCTGTAGCAAGGACCTGAAAACCAGCTTGATTTTGATCAAAGTTTTCACGGTCTGGACCTTCAGGGCGATGGGGCCTATCCAGCCCTGTGGCTGACTGTTGCCCGAGATCACCACTTCCTGTACCGGCAGTGGTGACTGTATCACCTGCAACAGAAACGGCAGCCATGTGGTGAGGACGTCCTCGGCAAATCTTTTGACCTCGACCTTGTTGTCATCCTTCACGATGTCCATGAGATCGAAGCAGCTCCTGAAAACAAGGACGGCTAAGCTGCGGTGCGTGAATTTTCGATTTTCGTTGAGTGCAACCGCATGGCATGCATTGATAATGTCGCGGGCGACCTGAGTAAACTGCGTGTCTGTCAAGCTTTCCTCCACGAGATCCTGCAAGATACGCAACGCTCCATGGAGCTGGGCATCGGCACCGTTGGGCATCACGTTGAGGACAGCCGGGAGTAGATCGGGCCATTGATCGGGAAAGTCGACGATGGCAATCTTGGAGACGACGTAGCTGCGGAGAGATATGTTAGACGTGGTTTCCAAGCTGTACAAGGCGGGCTAGGAGATGTCTCACCTCGCTGCTACCTTGACCTTCCGCTCGTCCTCGGTACTCAAGACCAGCTCTAGGATCCCTTGACGGAGCTGAGCCTTCGTCTCGAGTGAGATGGGAACGTGTACGCCATCGCTACCCTCGGGGCTCCAACTCTCCTCAATAAACTTTCGAAGAGTAGTGAGGGCCGATTGGCGGATCTCGACAGGCAGTGCTGTGTTCCCACCGATCCGTCCGAGGGCTAGTGGGAAGTCGAGGTTGGTTTTGGCGCGGATGAGGTCGAGCTCAGCTTGCTTGCGCGGGCCTTCCTGGGGGAGCTGCGTGTTCGCAAGCAGCTGCACCAACTGCGCATCCATCGTGGCCAACTGCTCGGGGGTGGGAATCCGGCGAGGACAAGGTGTAACAGAGAGAAATTGCGTTGTTTAAGCTTAGATTGTGCGTATCGGGAGCGGTGCGGTCCTATTCTATCGATGGGCTGCCGTTTAGTTGGACCGATCGATATCAAAATGGCGGTATGGTGGAGGGCGGAGTGGTCAACCGGTGGAAAACAATGTGGACGCGCGGGACTGGAGGGGTAAGTAGGTGCTAGCCGCGCTGTACAGATTATTGGCTGGCAGGTGAGAATTGAGGGTTGCCAGTCACGGTAATTCTGTTCAACCCCTTGGCAATTTCAGGTCACATGCTTTGGCGTTGTGGAGAAAGCGCGTCAACAACCCCGCGATTCCCACACCCTTGCTCCGTGCGGCAAGGTGTCAGATGAGCCCTTGCACGGTGTGTAACAGAGCATCGCTCCAGTCCAAAGATCAAACGGGACCCCACATCTTCAGCTAAGGCTTCACATGCATTATGGTAGGGTTTCTTAGATCGCTAGAGGATTTTTAGAAAACTGTCCTATAACCTAGAAGAAGTAATAAGGCCTTGAGTCAAGGCCTAGGCCGAGTCTCAAACTTCTTTCATGACGCGTAGCTATGAGAGCTAGATCAACTCAATTCTGCGAGGCGTGGAAAATCACCTCGCGGTCAGCAACTTTGAAAGGGGCTCTAAAAAATCTATGACATAAAGCCTTTTGCACATCGGTAGCCAAAAGGAGAGAATTTTGACAGCTCACGCTAGGTAGCAGTCGGGTTGTGACATCCAAACAGTAAAAACACCCATCGCGCACTGGCCATCACGACTCTCCCCCAACTGCCTTACACAAAGCTCATCAACTCATTCACCTCGCCACCACCACCCCAAACAGCCATATTCACAACCACAGCCACCAACCACCCCCAAAAAACAACCACAACCAACAACCATGATCCGCCAACAAGTCCTCCCCCAAGCCACCCCCATCTCCCTCACCCTCGACCAAGCCTACCCCCTCCTCTCCTCCTTCAACTCCTTCCTCACCGTCGCCATCCACAACATCCTCTTCTACCGCTCCATCTACCCGCCCTCAACATTCCTCTCCACGCGCGCCTACAACCTGCCCGTGCATCAAAACCGGCACCCAAAGGTCTGCGCCTGGATCCGCGACGCCGTCAGCTCTGTCGCGACACAGCTCGCCACAGGGAACGTCGCCAAGATCGCCATTGTCATCCATGCGCCCTTTTCCGGGCTTCCTAACAGCAGTGATAATGGGACTCTGTACTCCTCGCTACCAGAGCCGGGTGCGGTGCTAGAGCGGTGGATGTTCGACGTGAGTCGTTTTCCCGCATGGTCTAGGAAGAGGCGCGACCAGACGGCGGCGAAGGCGATGGCGGATTATGGGAAGATGTTGGGGAAGGAGGCTAATGACGAAGCGGTTCGGGAGAAGTTGGAGGGGGATGAGAGCGTGAGCTGGCCGGATGTGGATGAGCAGTTGCGCGGGGCGCTGCGGAAGATGGCGATTGCGGCGGAGAGGCTGGATGCGCTGCCGGAGAGGTGTACGTTTACGGTTGCGGTGGAGTTGAAGGGCGAGGGGATGGCGCCGATTGGGGTGAGTTGCTGCTGCTGTTTGGTTTGCTTTTTGAAGGGGGTGATGTTGACTGAGTGTGATAGCATCCGCAGGCTTGGATTCCGTCGGAGCCGAATCTTCAGACTGCGTCGAAGAGTAGGCTTGTCGCTGGGAGCGACGTAGGTGGTGTCAAGACAACGCCTGTCCGCTCGGTGGGAGCTGGTCCGTTGTTTTTTGAGTGCTGGGTCGAAGAGGGCAAGGCGAAGGAGTCGTTTGTGTCATCACTGCTGGATTCGTCGATACCGGATAGCTAAAAGAGTGAGCTATGATGACTGGCTTGCGATTTCACACACTTCAAAGTTTATGCATCTCATGTGAAGCTATGCAATGCAGTATTGTGCATTCCATACTCATCAATTGCCTGTGCCGTATGTCTGTAAGACGTCGAACCCAAAGTTCGACCGCCCAAGAAGAGAAATAAGATGCAGGAGCTAAAATACAAGAGGCCGCGTCCCTCGCAGACCATAATCAGACACATATACACATACAGACAGCGTTGTATGAAACTCATCAACCATGAAACCAAAGACGCCAGCCAGTCCGCGATCCCGCAAGACTTCCCATGCCATACCCCCCCACCCACCCATCCGTCCGTGCCAACCAATGTTCAACCCGTGGCGTCCATTCCTTGCCGAAACACCAGTGCCATCCCTTACTCCGCCGTGCTATTGGCGTTCCCTCCCTTCAGCAACGTCCTCAGACTTACGATTTCCCTCCTCAACCGCGCATTTTCCTTTTTCACCCTCGACACCTCCTCGCTGCTCTCGCGCATCTTCACCATCATCTCCTCCTTGTCCTCTCTGCCCTTGCCCTTCAAGGCCTTGACGATCTTGCCCAGCTCGCTGTTAAACTTCTCATACAACAGCTCGTTCTCTGCCGTCGCCTCTTTATATAGCTGATCGATCGAGCGCACCTTGGCCTCGCTCGCCTTCAGCGCCGCGTCCACGTCCCGCTGCACCTCAGCCTGGCGCTCCTGCAGCTCGCGCATCGCTTCCGGCACGCGCTCCTCCAACGCCTTTACAGATGCGCTCAAGTTGCACAAGTCTGTCGTAGCCGAGCGCGGAAGCGCAGAGTTGACACGCGCCATGTCCTCCGCGATGCGCGAAAGTTCTGTCTTGAGGGCTGCATCCACCTCATCGACAGCTTTCTTCTCGGTCTGCAGTCGTTCCCGCAGCTTCTGTGGCGATTGAAGACGGAGCCTCTGGCTCGATGCTGCGGTCGACGAAGCTGCAGGTTTCCCAGGGCTGCTGGATGTGCGAGTGGGCGACTCACTGGGATTGGTCGGAACCCGGCCTGGCTTAAGCATAGGGATCTGAGAGGTTGAAAGAGTCTTGGAATGCACCTTGTGGGTTGGCGTCGTCCTCTCGACTTCTGGAGACTGTACCGGCTTCTGGAAGAGATCTTGGACGTTCTCCTTTTGGCGGGAAGTTCGCAGCGCTTGCGGCAAGGATCCCGGACTTATGGGGATCTTTGACGGCGAAGGGGCTCGTGGAGCAGAGTTGAACTTCTCGCCTGTCTGCTTGTTTATGCGGAGAGGCATCAAGGGGGGATCTTCCAGGCTAGCGGCCGCCATGAGATTCTTGAGATCTGACAGAGAGCTACGCCGCTTCTTCTTAAGAGATTTCGCCTCGACCACTTCAACATCTGGCTCGCCGATTGTCTCAAGCCTGTGTGAACTTGTTGGGCGACTTTGCGTATCATCGAAAGCGCCAGCAATTGGTGGCCTGTCGCGCGACCCGGGCCTGTGAAGCTTGTTGGGACCAGGCAGCCCATGGATTCCCAAGTCTACAGACCTCGACCTGTTTATGGACGCCTTGGATAGACTGCCACTCTCCCCAGTGCCAGCGTGACGGCCATGTTTGCTCAGGCTTCGCCACATCGACGGTTTCTCGTTGTCGTTTTTGCTATTCTGCCGAAGAAGCGAGTCGAATCCGAACTTCCTCCGAAGGGACGAGGTGTTTGAAGTCATGGATCCGGAAGCAGACTTGTGACTCCGACTGCTTGCATTCAACGAGTCATATGCGGAGCCTTTCAGACTGATGCTAGCCCCAAAGCCCCCATCATCAAATATTCGATCACAATCTTCGACGAGACGATCGAGTAGATTGATGTAATTCGGCGCACTGCCGTCGTCCACCAGCAATTCGGCAAATGCAAGTGTCAACGCGCCTCTATCGCCGTCGTTTCCACATCCATCCAGAAGATCTGCAAGCAGCTTGATGAGCGCGGTGAAAGCCCGGCGATTTTGTGGTGCCATGTCACTGAACAGGTAGTTGACGAAGTCGCCAAAGTCGCCTGGAACCCTTCTCGAAGCACGCGCCTGAAGAGCGTCGAGGGCCTGCATCGTCATAATCAGGCCGATCTGGTCTCGCCAAGCAATGCGGATGAACTTCTCGAATGCCGCAAATATCACCTCCGTCCCCAGCTCAGCAGACGAATCAAGGTCATACGGGAATTCGATAAGCCGGTTATACAAATCGTTGACGGAGAGCTCATCGGTAAATGATCTGTTGAGCAACGTACGACCAATGAAGTAGCCCTTGCGAGCCTGTAAGTTTGCGACGTAGCCCGTAAATGTCTGCTCGAGCCGGACAAGCGGGTTCTCGGGGCGATCTTCTTCACCAATCCGTGCCCCATCCCTGCCTCGGATCGATCCCGATATTACGGTGAGTTCTCTCTGGTTGCCCGAAGCCTGCGGAGGGAACAAAGTTGACACGTTCCCAAGGGGAGTGCGTTGGAGTTTCGACCCTCCATTGAGAGTTGAGTTGTCGGTAGTAGAGGCGCTGAAGGACGTCGTGCTGCTGTTTCCGGCCAGAAAGTTGGAGAGCATTTTCACGGGCGAGGAGCCTAGAAATGACTTGTTGTTCTTCTCGACCTTCGACGTGACGCTGAGACCCCGCAAGATCTTGGTGTAGTACGAGACTAATGCAGGAACGAGCTTCATGTTGGAAACACCAAATTGGTGGCTTAGCAGCTGGATGATACGACGTGAGACTGTGGGGATGAAATCCTCGAGCGCGATATCATCCGTATACTTTTTCCCGTTCAAGCCGAGCGTGTTCATGGTGATTCGCTTCATGTCTCCCGTTCGTACTTCGATGACCACTTCGACCCCGTAGTGACCAACAGGCGCGCCCTTTGTGCCCTTGTCGTTGTCGAGTACGATTCGGATCGGAGCAGGTTCCCTGCGACCCTCGATGAGTTGCTCAGCAGCTTCTTGGAAGACGGCCGCGTGCAGTCCGAAATTGTTATCTGTCATCTTCACAGAACGCAACGTCCAGGCGGGGTCCTCACGTTCCTTCTCGCAAAAGCGTCCCTCGATGCGAGCCTTGACAATATCCTCACTCCATCTGGTGGCCTTGCCCTCGTACGATTCCTGGAGCAAGAAACATCTTGACGTGATGGCTTTGCTGGTGAAGTATTCGCCCGAGTGAGCGCCCTTCATATCTTGGGTAGAAGTCATCCATACCATACGGCCATCGGCAGACTCGGTAAACCGTACGTCAGCAAGATTATGCCAGCCAGTAAAAGCAAAATCTAGATTGCTCTGACCTCCCGCACCGTTAGTCATGGTCGCAAGCAAGCCGGCAGGTGAAGGCTTGTCAATCTCGCGCAGGAAATCCCGGCCAGTGGGGCCAGGGCTTGATTTCTTCTGAAGAATGACGATGCAGTCGGAAAAGAGAAGGAGAATACCCGCACGTTCTTGCGGACTGGGCGCACTCGAACTGGTGCCGTATGGCGCAGCAAGTTCAACAAAGTCAACGGCCAGAAGCAAACGTCCTTGCGGCTCCAAATCCATCGGCCAACATTCAACCATGGCGCGTAGACGGTTCGTAACGTGAGGCTTGTCGGGTATTGGATCATCCATCGAGCAAATATTGGTGATAATGTCTCGTGCGCGCAAGAGAAGCTGCAACGCAGGATGTGTGATCGGGAGGCAAGTGACAATCTGATCAATGAACAAGCTGTAGCGAGGAAGCCTCTGAACCGGCTCGATGAGCAGCGAGCGGACGGTCTGCTCTCCGGTTTGCGCCACTCTCTGTCGGAAGCTGGATTGTTTCTCGAGGAACGAGTTCAGAAGCTGAGGGAAGTTGTTGCTGGCGCGAATGTAGTCTTGGTAACAGTCCGTGAACTTGGGAAACCATTCCAGAAATATCCGTGCCATAGCCAGTGTCCCGCTGGGATCTTTGACCTTGGTAGATCCTCCTAGGCGCGGCGCGGGAATTGGGAGTTCCATGTCCCTCAAAGCGTCGTCCTCGGTGTCATCCATCACTCGCCGAATTTCATGCATGAAAGCCGTGTTCATCAGCAGGATCTTGTCCGCTGACCTGGGGAACAGCTTCTCCAGGTCTTCCTCGGAAGGGCTAATACTTCCCGAAGACCTCTCCCTCGCAGATTGCCGAAAATCGTCGGCAATGTGCTTGACCAACTCGTTCAGCTTGTGGACATACCGCTCTTCAGTATCAACAAGCTCTCCTAGCTTCATGCGCAGGTCCAATTTCTGGTTCTTGGTAAACGACTTGCTCCGATTCAGCGATATTGGTCTCGAAGGCGCCCTCCGCAGTTTTGTGGTTGGCAAGAAAACTGGCTCTCCAAACAGCTTCACCAGCGGGGTGTAACCGGTATACTGTCTCAAGGTGGGATCCAGGATGTCGTCCTCGTCTTCTGGTATCTGTTCGAGTTCGGCGGGCTGCAATGGCACTATAGAACCCGGAGGCAGGACCAAATCGATATCCACATTGCTAATATGCTGGGTCTGAAGAGCCGATTCCAAGATGCGAATCACATCGGCCGTGTTCTCGGCCTCAACGGCAGACTTGGCAAGGTCTGCAGCATGCTGCTCGCTGAAGAGCGAGGGCGCAGACCCGGGGCGGCGGGCGCGGGTTGTGGGATATTGGTTCTTCAGGTGGTTCTTGACGACCTCGGGCAGCTCGCTGAAGTATTTGTAGAGGCCAAAGGCCAGTGCTCGGCAGATCTCGTCTCCTTGGAATTCGCGCGGAAGGTGGTCGACAACGCCGTAGAAGGGGGAGTTGGGCGAGATTGTTATGCGCGGAAAGGACTGGAAGCCGGCGGGGCTGTAGACGTGGATCTGGACGCGCGAGCTGTTAAGGGTGTAGTTGGCCGTCGTCGAGGCGCCGTGGAAGATCAGGACGGGGAGGTGGCCGAGCAACGGGTCGCTGGCGTAAAAGAGGGTGAGGTGCTCTGGCGAGAGCGCCAGCTCCTCCGTAACACGAACCATGGTCGCTTCAGTAGGTCAAGTCGTGATCATGGCTGTCGCGAGGATGGGGCGAGTTCGCTGTCGAGCTGGGTAGACGATGCGACCGGCACGGACGGTGGGGGAGGCGGGGGAGGCCGAGATCTATGGGTCGCGGAGGACAAGCGCGGGTTTTTCGTGCGAGTTTGTCTTCGGTCGAGCGAGTAAACAGAGCGAGAAGCGATGCGGCGCGACGAGGCGGGATGCTGCAGATTGCCGAAGGGGCGGCACAGCTGCCTCGCACAAATTGCGGCGGACTGCAGCAAGGGCGCATCCAGCTCAAGGTTTTCCGAGTCGCAACGAGGAAGCCGGCAGGACGGACAATTGCGTCACCAAAAAAGAAAATAAGGCGCCTTTACCCTGGAGGAGAGCAGGAAAGACGGCACCTGAGAATATGTTGCCGATGCAATGCGCAGCTCGAACGGAATGGCGGGCAGCAAGATCGGTGAGCTTGAGAGCGGTCCAGGTCAAGCACCTCAGCCAGGCGGTTTGGGAGAGCTGCAAATTGTGGAGTGCGTGCTGGTGCCAGGATCGGGCTGCAATGGGCGGCAGCTTTTGGCGGTGAGGAGGCTCGGGTCCTAACGCGTCCCGCAAGCGCGTGTTGTGGACTGTGCGCTCGGATCCCGTTGCCCCCCTGCCCCACCTCGGAAAGTAAACACACCTCGCTGAAACCCCGCCGAGCCCGCCCCACCTTTCCCCTTTCCATTCCCAACACCCGTGGACCTTGGTTGTCGAAATAATGAGTACAATATGCATACAACAAGTTACACCTTCATCACCGCAGGTCAATACATCAAAATGTATTGACCCGGCGGCGATAGTCGTCCGGCCAGTAGTGGACATCATGGTTGATGTCCACTACTAAACTAACCCGGACACGAGTGCCGGTGAGCTCAGCGGCACTTGCTCTCACTCTGCGAAGAAATGGGCCGAGCGCAGCTGTATATTCGGCTCTAAACGCGGCATCCATTTGGCCGGTACGGTGTGCGGTAACTGGCATGAAGCCATGGATGTCTCTTGCTGAATTATCAAATCCAGCAGGCCAGGACGGCCACGACACCACCAGGAACAGTGTGCTTAAAGACGTTAACGCCCCAAAAAGGCGTCTCAGGTCCTCATCAGACAGCTGGCCCCCCCAGAAACGGGAGGGTCCATCGGCCACCATGATGGCCAGGTTCTGTACCCTCGCTGCCCTATTGTAGATTCGGTTGTAAGCCATGATGATCACGTCCACCAAAGAAGGGCTTAAAGCAAGCACTCACCACGAGACCGTCCCTGATGCCAGCACCATAAGGGGCACCAGATCGGCCACCCCCTCCAGCCCAAATGAGCGCTGGCATAGCGCCAGATAGACCATGTCACGGTGGAAATTTACCACTGTCGAGGTGTGTTGTGTAGGTGTAGGTGTGGCAGGCCCAAAGGCCTGGCCAATATTGATCGCCGTAAAAGCCATTGGCGACGCCCCCGGGGCAAATGCCCCGTCAGCGATGGCCTGCTGCCAAGTCAGGGCAGCAGGCCAGTTGCGTTCGCCGTACGCTACCTCACTCACTGCGCCACTGGCGTCGAAGTGGAGGGCGATAAGGTACCGGGGGTTGCCGTCCCCGCCGGCGACACCAGAGCTTGCTGGCTGGTTGTCCATGTTCCAATTAGGTGTCGTATAGCAGCGTGAGAGGCTCGGTTGCTTTGAGAAGGGAAATGCGGAAAGAGGTTTCTGGGTGCTTCGAGATTATATAAGTGACTGATGGGGATTATGAGTCGGCAGTGGTATGAGGAGAAAGTGAGGGTGATGTAGCAATCAGACAGGCCCAGTCACCGATCTGCTTGCGAAGGAATTTGGGTTGATGTGCTTGGGGGGTTGAGAGACGAGGGGAAGGTGGGAGGAAGAAAAATATGGGCCTCGAATTTGTGTGAGTGAATTCACATACCTTAGCTTCCAGCAGAGATCGTAAAAGCGGGCCTTGGTTCTTTTTTTCTTTTTCAACCCCCACGCTACCTACCGGCCGGTGTTGTGTCAAGAGGGCAAGTTTCTAGGGCCACGGCACTAGTCACTTCTTCGATCTCGCGCCCTGGTCCCGTAACCAGACCACCCGTAGATAGCTTCCTTTTTTGAGCCTAGCAGCTTCATATCACAAATTCAAGTATACACTCTCTTGTCAGAGATTTCATCATCGATGCCCTCTCGGCTGACGAGATTCGCGCATGCGAACGTTGAAGAGGAATCATCAAGGATGACATCGAGGAAAACCCAATAGCTTTTGCTGCCGACAATATTCTTGCGCCAACAGCATGGGAGACCGAAGCTGGTGTCAGCGCCTCACAGAAATCTCCGTATTGCAGCGCCCCCATCTACAACTCGTACCGACTTCTTCAATAATTCTCATCTGCTTATAGCAGCAGCTCACATGCAACCCTACCATCCTACCTGGTATCTCACAGAACCGCACGCGTCACCATTACCCCCGACCTCCCCGACAGATATGAAATCCTCGAGAGCTTCAAGAAGCGCGCAAGGGAACATTCTAGATCTACAACGGACCTGCGAAATCTGGGCTGCATGGTTTGGGGTGCGCAACGGCGGGAACATGTCGCAGGATATGGCGATGCGGCGCAGTTTCTGTTCCAAGGGGGCTAAGTTGTAGCTGAGAGCTGGAGCTGAGGAGGATGGACCAAGAAGGATTCCTTTCTGTTGGAACACGGTTGTAGAGACGAACGATGACAGCAGCGGCAGTTGCTGCTACGAGTGTTGCGTAGCAGCGATGTCAAGGTGGTGCCGGTGATATTTAAGGGTTCGAGTTCTTTGTCATGGCTGCTGCTTTCATGCTCAAGTTTTCTTCTTTGTCTTCACTCGAATTAAAGCAGCTTCTGAAAGATGCGATTGTTTGGCTTACGGATAATTCATTGTGTCGTGAAGGATTTAAGGCCTTGTCGAGGTCGGGTCATGTCCGTTATCGTGATCATGACTGGTGAGTCGACTGGACTGGATGAAGCCGGGGTGCTTCAGCAGCTGACTGGAAGCTTTCTTTCGACGACGTCATCCTACCGGAAGTCATGTGAAATGGCACCTAGGTAGGTACTTCACGGAATGCTCCGGACGTTGATCCGGAAATTGGTAGAGTGGGGTGCTGTCCTCGGTCGCGCCTCCCTGTCCGCCTGCCCCGATACACCGAACCACCACAATGCATCATCACAACAGACCACGACGCAGACTGACAGACTGTTCTGAAACCGAGGATTCGGGACCACAAACTGATGAGAGCTCCAATCCGGGCGATATACCTCGCAAGTACCTACGAAGACGAATGCGGCAATGCCAGCGCACCGTAAAGCAGGGCCCAGCTGACCTCTGCCATGGCAGCAACAGTTAGAACCAAATATCACGAAACACAAGTCGTCGGATTTCCCCTTTTCACACCATTGCGTATCCTCAACCAGTTCGCGGAAAATCTTCGGCAGCGGCCTTACCTGCTCCGAAACTGCGAACACACCCTGCCTCCTGAGGGGGCTTGCCCTCGTCGCCGGAGCAAGGGTGTACATTCAGTCTTTGCGGCTTTTCCACCCAAATTACATGAAACACACTCTGCCCCTTTGGTGGAGGCGATAGCGCCCTGGGAACTCCCCTTTGGAGGTGAGACGCGCTTCAAAAAACTGTTTAAACTCCAATTTGCCGCTCTACATGTATGGCTTCGAGGTGCTGGTGGCGTCGAGTCCGGTGGGATGGCTTTCACGTAAAGCTAGGCTGCATTATGGTGGTACGTGCCAGTCATGGTCACTCTAAGAGAAATATGATCACTGACACCTCGAACAGGGGCATGATACTAGAGTGGCGATAATGGAACAGAGTGACTGACACTTTTAGCTTAGATACCTTAGGTATGTTGGACGTCAAGGCAGGTAATTTTCGCGGCGACTTTTGGCAATAAACGGGACGAAGTGGCCATATGTATAATGGGAACCAGAAATGCATTGGTGAGTAACAGGATTTCACATAAAGAAAGGGATGGAATGAGAGAACAGGCGTCAAATGACTGGAACCGTATATTCAACCTTGATATTTGGGCACCGACTGACTCTCCATACGGAAGAGGGGTCATCTAAAGACACTGCTCTGTTTTGGTTGTCATGTGGGCAGATTTGGTGCTGGGCGCCTGAGGACTCACCCTTGACGGCTTGACTATGAGTATCTCGATCCTCCTGCTGTAGGGAACACAGCTTCTCTCCCCAAGGTTAACGGCCACGAGCCCTGGGGACTCTGTGGGCAGATGCCAGATTCTCCTTCTCACCATGAGCTACTATATCGACCAGGAGCTGCAACGGCTGCATGATTAGTTCAGCAAAAGTCGCATTGGCCGAAATAGCGCGCCCTCCCAGACATTCACTTTTCCAGTAGACCACTGCCCTACACCCTAGGGGCCCCAGCTCCGGAGCATGGCTTTCCACCAGGCACAAGCTATGATCATATCAGTACACCGCACAAGGTCCAAAGCCTCACACCCCGAAGGCTTGAGAAATAGAGTCTCATTTCAAGAATAGCCACACGTTTCCGCACCCTTAGTCGAGCTAGAACTGTACATATCCGTCTCGATGTCACGACACACATTTCACGCAACAAGGGGCACTCGAATCGTTCTACCGCATGTCCCCGCCCTACCTCGCGCAATCGCCATAGCTCGCGCCGTCATCCTACCGCACGTCATCGTCCTTCTCCTCATGTTGCATCCACCACTAATCTCCATACGTCGCAACACGCAAGGGCCCATGGTAGAATAAGGCCGAACCCAATAGAGGAGAGCGGCTCGAGAGAGTAAGTCGGTATGGAGACCGACGTCGTAGACCTCGAGGACCTACAGTACCAGGTCACAAAAAACCAACAATCAACCTCGGCTCCTCCGTATTCCAAAAGTTCATGAACACTTCCGAGGTGAACTCCCTCTTCGTCTACGCCGAAAACAACTCCCCCTATTACGCCTCCGGCCTCACCCAGTTTTGCCTCGACCTCTCTCGATACCTAAAACCAAACAGTTACCGTTACATCCCGTTCACTTACTTCTGCGGTCGGAACATGATAAGCCAGCTGGGGATTGCTGAACCTGGCCTGCCACGGATTGCTGAAAGTCTTCTGTACCAATACAAAAGACTTGACGGGATCGACGTAGACAGCATGTACAAACTAGTATATGGGTACGCCCACTGCCACACTGCGAACGTTTGGGACGTCGCCGCGCTGGATACATTCATCCAGTACTGTCGAACGGATATTAAGTAAGGGGATACTTTTATCTGTATCATAGATGGAATAGGATACTACGAGCAGGGCAGACCGTTTTATGCTGACGGTGGCATGTTTAACCTGGGCTGCGTGATCGGTTCAGCAGCACCCGCGTCGACCGCGGCGGGTACCTCAGACATCCACCGTTCGACCGCCGCCTCCCACCGCAATACAGCCACACACTCAGAATGTGTTTTTTGAAAACAGTATTCCTGAGCCCAACAGCTGGGAGCGTCTAGCTCCGGGATATGGTACTCCGCTAGGCACAGGATACGGGGACCTCCGTGCACTGCACAACATTCAAAACAGCGCACCCCAAAAGCAGGCATACCATCCCGATGGTCCCAATCTAACCCAGCCGGCACTTCAAGACTTGGAGTCTCGCCAACACCCAGTCTCCCACACAAGGCGATTTGTTCCCAAGGATACCAGGGGCCCCATCCCCGAAGGCATAGAACGCGGTCGTCCCACAGGCGGCAAAACTGCAACCGCCGCCGTTCACAAAATGCGACTAAGGAATGAGATCCTGCAGCAACAGTTCGCCAAAGACTTCTTCAACAGCCTCCCGAATTCCCTCCGAGGACTCAACGAGCGGCTTGCTGGGTCCAGCGACTTCTTCCAATTTCTTACGGATCCCCAGACGAATTCCCTCTTCATCCAGGCCGACACCAGAGCCGGCTTTGCCTATAATACCAGCTGCCTTACCGAGCTCTGTTTCACTCTGTCACAGACCCTGGACTTGGACACTCGGCGTCCCCGCCCGCTGATATACGTCTGCGGTCACAACATGACACCTGAAGCGAAACACCTCGACCCTGGCGCGCAGCGGATCATCGAAAATATACTGTACCAATGGAAATCACACGACCTCCTCAGCGTGGGCGAACAGCGCCCAGACACTGGCGCATACAAGTTCGCCCGCGCCTGCTTTAAGGCCGAGCCGGATCTCAAGGCGCTTGGCAGCACCTTGGTCAAGTACTGTCAGGAGGCGAATCGCAGAGGGAGAGCCTTTGTGTGTATGATCGACGGAATAAGGTACTACGAGAACGAACCGTTTGATACCGGAAACATGCTCTACCTGCTGTCGCAGCTCCTGGGCCTGGCCAATACATCACGCGGCTGCTTTAAGCTTCTCGTCACAAGCCACGTGCCCGCCCCGCGTGTGGATGAGGAGTTTATGAAATTAAATAATCAAGTTATCGACATGCGAGGCTGGAAGGTTCCGGGCAGCGGCCCGGACAGAGCGGGGTTTCAAAGGCAAATGGAAGAGCTTGTGAGTAATATGCCGCTCATGAGGGAGTCCGTTGCTTTGGATTCGCCTCCTAGCAAACCGCATCGGCGGGAGGAGACTATTCGGAAACGCAGGTAGAGCGATCCCAAGGATATATTGGCGAGACCAATAGCAAGAAGGGGGATGCTTCGATTCGGAGGAGAGGGGGGGAGAGTTCCATTGAGAGCATGGAGAGGCTGATCCCTCTTGAGCCTAATTCCAACACCCAACCTACGGACCAGTGATAGTTTGGGGCATAGTTAGATAGCTCGCTCAACGACAGAAGCAGTAAATTTCAAGTAGTTCTATGAAACCCCACAGAGACCTGCTAGCCAGACACTTGCTCGCTTTCAGTAGTGCTTTAGTGCGTAGTTACTACCTCACACGAGAGCAATACGTGCAAAGTTTTTCTCAAACTCCTCCGTCATCGCCTCTCCGTTCATAATACCATGGACATAAGCCTGCCCCAGTATGAGGTAGCCGTCCCTATCAGTCGCCCTCCTCAACACCACGGGAGTTCGACACCCACGAACAATCCAGACCTCGTCCCCAGGCAAAGCCTGCCATGTTGTGAAAGCCAAATAGCCTCTTTTTGTCTCGTACACCGAGCGGCCTTTTGTTGTATGGTCGCCCACCGAGTATGGGTGGCTCTGGAGCAGTTCGCTGGCTGTACGTCGACGAATCTCCTGTTCGTATTTCATAACTGCCTCGAATGTCGGAAGCGACTCCCGCGGTTGCAAAGAACCGAGCTTAGATTCTAGACGCGACCAATCCTGCGACGTCGGGTCCCCTCTCTGGAAGCACGAGGCAATCCAAAGGGCGAACCATTCGCTATTTTTGGTGGCCGCATCTCTATAGGCCGTTGCTTGGTCTTCCAGCTCTGGACTGTTGACGCAGTCGGCAGTCCAAGTCCAAAGAATAGCCTCGTCACGGCTCTGACCATTGCCATGTGGGTACTTGCCGCTCTTCGCCAAGTACCTTAGAGTCCAGAACACGTGGGTCGGAGTTTGTTTCCATCGCCATTTCTCTCTCCGTCTCCTCGATATTTTTGGGCCATCTTCAATGACATCAACTCGAGCACCTCGCACAAAGAGCACATCTTCGTCAATCTCACAGATAGACTCGTCTGTCGATTTCGTCCCCGCTGCGCTGAATCTTGGGAAGCATTTGTTTGACCTCTTTAACGAACGTTCGAGCCCAGCCTTGTTAGGAATGCCAAAGTCTGGGACCCATGACGGCAATTCACCGCATTCCCTATGATGGATTTTGTGGTATACCAACATCGAGAAGACGAAGTCGAGCTCCCGCGCATTGTTATAGTACAAGGCAGCGGTGCTAGTAAAGACGTCTCGGGTTGTTAGTGTGTAATTAGGAACCAACAGGTCCTGTTGAAGTGACCGGCTAAGCACGAGCTCCACTAAGCCCAAGCATCCGTATATGTGATCTCTCGGGTCAGCGAAGTCGTAGTCGGCCATCGTGTAGAGCAGTCTCAGGATCTTCTCCCATTCAGTGTCTTCTCCTGTGGGTAAATCTTTCACATCCAACTCGATATGCCGACGAACTCTGTTTATCGACCTCAGATGTTCGAAGCAGTATGTCTGACGCCGGTTCCACAGCGCATCGCTCTGGGGCCGTTGTGCACCAACCCAGTTTTGGATGGACAGGGAAGCATTGAAGGTGTTGATGATGAGCCTGAGAAATTCCATGAACTGCCTAAAGTCAAATATCTGGGAGCCAGCCAATATGACGATCTGATCCGGCGGGAGACTGAAGACCTCCTGGACAACCCAGCCGCGACCGCTACCGCGTAATGTTAGCATATCCAGCGTCATGTTAAGGGGGATATAACATACAACCAGCGGCTCTCCACAAAGAAAGCCATCAGGTCGGGGAAGCTGCCTTGCCAAAGTGCGCACTTTTCCTTCCCAAGACATTCTTCAAATAACGGATCCGTCAACTTGATGCTTTTGTCTTCCAAAAACGGCCGCCCCATTGTATTTTGCAGGTGTAGCAGTGGTGGGATGACGTTTTCGAAGATCTCAACAGTTTCGCGTTCCGGCTCCATGGGACCGAGCCATACGAGGACTCGTTTGGCAGACTTGTAAATGGTGCCCATCAGATTGACTTGATGGGAGCGCTCTGTGACATTTTCTTGATCAATGCAGAGGGCGTCGATCCACAAGTACGCCAAACGACCATCGGCAGAATTCGTTTTTAGCCCGGGCTCTGAGGTATGTTCGAATGGGTCCCTCGATATTACCTCTTTGACATTGGCAGTTGATCGTTCCCGCGAGATGAAAAGACCCCGCTGCTGAGCCTGGACGAGGAAATCGAAGAGGTTTTCCCCGATTTTCACTTGTTGACCGTTGCATTCAATCGTCCTCAAGACCGGCGTATCTTCGCCGCGCTTACTATCGGCGAGAGTGTGACGTGGCTGTCCCCAGGTGTATGATAGAGCCCAATATTTTGGGACACTGTCGATCGCGAAAGTTGACAGCTCGACCGCAACCCCTGGCCGAGAACTTCGGCTCTGCTCACTATGGTAGACGATCTGAAGAAGCCTGATATACCGCCCCTCAGGGAGGCGGTCGTAGTGCTGCCGATGGGTCAGAATGGAGGAACCCCCCACAGGATCCAAAGGATCGACCATCCCAGCCGACGGCGGTGGATGCGATTTCTCTGTCTCGCGTATTGGTATTGGTTGGGTTGAGCTGTTCATCATTGATTGAATCCGGTGCTTGGGCTATCGCGACGAAATGATTAGGATCAACGTGCGGGCCTGGTCGAACGCGGGAGTCGAATTTGCAAGGTGGCTGTGTCGCGGCTATGTACCTGGGCCTCACTGAAGCACGATGGGCTGAGCTAATGCAAGCCAAAGCGAGCCGCCCGGCTCTCGCAACCAATCGACCAGTCCTTTTGCCAATCCTAGGGGTGAGAGGGCAAGACTCTTAAACCGGCCTTTTTTCTTACACAGTTGTGCGAAAACATAAGAACAGATGCTACTCTTTCCGGGAAGAACCATTCTTGTATGGGTATGGGTTTGGGGGCACTGGTTGAAGTAAGTACCTGTAGCCAGAAACTTTTAGCTGGAACAACTGTGAAGGGACCAGCACCAAATTTTCGAGTGCCGGCTTTTGCATTCCCATCCACTGGGGCTCAGAACACGCTATAGGTGCTCAGGGGTAATCGGCCAGAGAGGGAGACCTGGTCAACCTGAAGTGGCCCTGTTTTGCTTTCGAACTCCTTTTTGATCTGCTGAATGGTTGAAATCATGCTTTGGCGGCCATTATCTCCTCAACGACGCGGGCAGTGGCCTCTACAATGATCTTGTGCTCGTTTGCGTGGATCCTCTCCTTCAACTGGTCGAGATCCTCGCCTTGTTGGACCTCAATCTCTCTCGTCAGGATGGTCTCGCCACGGTCAACCTGCTTGATGACGTAGTGGACCATGATGCCAGTCTTGTTGCCCTCGAGCTTGCCAGCCTTGAAGTCTTCGTATGCTCTCTCGATTGCATTGACTCCATCGTATTTACCTAGAGTCGTCTCAGCTCAGGGCTCATGCGAGCCTCAAATCTCATGTGTTCAAACTCACCTGGAAGAGCGGGATGCAAGTTGATGACTTTGATGCCGGCGGCGCCGATGGGGTCGAGGAAATGCTCCCCGAAGATGTGCATCCAGCCGGCGAGTACGATGAGATGGGGGCGTTTGTCGCTCTCGAGGATCTTCTTCGCTAGGGCGGCATCGTAGTTATCCCGCCCCTGCTGTAGCTTCGCGGGATCGGTGTCGGTCTTGGCCTGGAAGCCGTGGGAGATGAGGTTGAAGTACTCCCAGGGGATGTTGTTGGCCTCAGCGCGTTTAGTCGCATAGGCTTTGCCCCTGTTCACGATGAGCCGCGTGATGCGCGAGTTGGGGATCTGCCCGCCCGCGACGGCGTCAATGAGGGCCTGGAAATTGGAGCCATTGCCGCTGGCCATGACCAGAATGCGGCATTGCTCTGACTCGGTGGTTTGGGCCATGGCGGGTAGTTTAGTTGTGTCGATCAGGAATCCCGGATTTGAAGTGAGCGTAAGACGATTGGCGACGAGTGACGAGTGAGGAAATTTTAGTGGCTCTCACCTCCTCCGGATTGCGGAGGCGAGCACGTGGAACCGTTGCCCCACAGCTGGTGCTCCCGGTACAAGTGCCAGACTTTCCGAGACACGAGGGGGGAACAAAGTTCTTTGGAAGAATCCCATGCCATGGTTTCATTTTTTCAATGCCTAATACGAAGCGAGAGCTACACCCTGCATTCTTATCATAATTCTACCTAAGTTAGGCCGTTTCTGCTGACCATAACCAACTTCCGGCGAACCCTTTCACCACAGTGAGAGTCTGGCCCGCACTAACTCTACAAACCTCAAGGTTTTCAACCACGTCGGGTGTGACAAAAAACGTAAAAAGGACAGTTACATATGCCCAGGTGCGAAACAGAACGCCCCGCGTTGGAGCATCTACGCATCTGACTTCCTTATGCCAACTCCCGTCTCCACCGGTCTAGCCCCCTCGCCATTTCCGGCGTCCCTTGTGCCTTCCAGATGCTGATCGCTCAAAGTCTCCAACAAAGCGTGAATCACCTGCCCAGCCCTCCTCGAGTCAGCTCGCATACCATAATACGCATGCAGAAGAACCATGGGCAGCAACCAGGAGAAGGCGGCAGCGCTAGCAATTTTTGCCCCTGATGGCGGTTCTGATGAGTGTTGTTGAAGCGGTCCGATGATCAAGAACAAAAGATCAAAGATGCAGACGGCCACAGCAATCCACGCTGCTGGCGCGCCTCGTGTGTGCAGCGAGCGTACAGCTCCTGCAGTTTCAAGGAACGACTTGTTCTGATCCTCGTCGGAAAGCTGTGACGGTTGGCTCAGAACATGGCGGAGAGCGCCTTTCGCAGACTCGGCATCCTGGATTATGTCCGACATTGCCGAGAGGAGCGTTCCGAAGCTGTCGGAGAGCGACTTGGCCAGTTCTGCATCAATTTGTTTCCCGCTATTCCTTCTCTTCCCCCTCAATACCTCCATCATTTCTTCCCCCGCCCTCTCACACAACCTCTCGTGTCTCACTCGGCCTAGAAGACCATGGAACATCCCTATCGGGTCACCCAGCGCGAAGAAATACAACATCAGAGCCGACCACGCTGCTGTCAAGGCAGCCGTTGACTCCAGTGCGACGAGAAGAAGAAGAACCGGCCACATCCACTGTCTCGTTTAGCCGATGTTTCCTGCCACGGAGAACGTTTGCACCCGGACAGAAAATCCTCACCTCCTTGACACGCCCGGCGCAGTCCTGCTTGACCTCGAGCCCGGACCCACAGAATATCTTACATGCCGAGACGCGCAGAGTTGGGTTAGCCAGGTCACCAGGCGGGAAGAGAAAAATGCTCTGATCATATCTGGAGATTGTGCCATTGTTGACGAATGTCTTGATGTCTTCCAAACATTTCGTTTTATCTAGGGGCCGGTCGCAATTGATCCCTGGAATCAAGGAAAAGAGAACAATCACGATCAGAACAGTAATGAACCTTGCCATTCTCGTAGGTTCCAAATCGTTGGCTCACAATTCTTTTAGGTTGGCAAAAGAGAGTTGAAAGTGACGGCAATGATGGGCTGAAAAGACTGGAGGCCCCCTGCACACCAAGTCCGTCTTGCAACCCAGCAGCCATCTTTGTTGGGGCGTTTCGCCCAGAGTTAACCGAGTCGAGCTGAAAGCCAATGCAGAGTTGTATCAGAGTCAAGCGTGCTCTGCCGCGGCGTTTTAATTGGATGCCACGACGCCCGCGCCGATATATTGCAGATGGCTAGCAACTGGTGGTGGCTTAGACCAAGAAAGGGCGGGAGCGTATCGGCCTGGCCAGACTATCAGCAGATACATGCCCCGCAAACCGCATGACATGATCCAGCTAATAGGGGCATGTCCAGATACTACTTCAACCCCCACCCTACCTTCATCAGAGTCCATGGGAAAGGATCTCGAAACACTATCATACACAGTCAACCCCAAACACGATGGCGAAAACCCGGCAAGAAGACGAGCACAATTACCAAAGCCTACTGTTAACCCTATCAGAGAGATCAACCAGACCCCCAACATCCTGGTCGTATAATCTCGTGCTCAGCACCCCCACTCAACCTCCGGGAAATCCCATTCTCTTTCACCTCCTCTCCGCCCTTCCCGTCCTCGCCGCCATCACCTCCGCAAGCGTCGCCACCGCAGCACCTCCAACATACTTCAATACCCGCCACTTCATCCTCTTCGGCGTCCTCGGGAGCTGGCTTCTCAGCAGGGCGCTTGGAATTGTACTTGCCAAATCAACACGCGAACGCAAGGCATCTGCCAGCAAAAACCCCTGGGCCACCGGCCATACATCAAGACCCAGAACCTTAGCCGTCATTCTATCTACCACCAAAAATAGTATCCTAGGCCTCGTTCCCCCTATCTTACTAGCCCAGCAGACATGCGGTCTGTTTAGCACATGTAGATCTTGGGCGCCTATCAGACTAGACGGCACGGAGGGAGGAGTGGAACTTAATCCCCAGGAGCAGTTTGATTGGAATGTTGCTGTTCTCTATCCGCGTCTTGTGGGGGCTTGTCTTGCTTTTCAGCTAGGATATGCTTTGGTAGTCGTGTGGAGATTTTCATCTGTGAAATGGGGGTGGGAGCTGTTAGGGGGGCAAAAGAGAGCTGGAAGAGGTGGTGTTGGTGAGGTTACGAGGGTGAATTTGACTGAGGGTGTGGTTGGGGATGGGGATTTGCCTTGTGAAGGAGGGACCGAGGGGTTATCAAAGGTTGTAGTTGTGGGTGTTCGTGAGGGGGATCTGTCTGTCTGAGAAAGGTTTAAGTTTAGAGGCTGCGGGAGCTTCGGACTGTGAAAAAGGTATGTCTAATTTCTCCTCCACTCGTCGTTAAAGCAATATCGCTACAAAGGTCCCATCTTAGACTAGACTGACGCGACCAGCCCGATGGGACGAAACTATGGGAGCATTGCTCATCCGTTACTCACTAAAATGCGGCCCTCCCCCTCAAATGATAATTGTCCCGCCATTTACACTCACCGTGCTGCCCGTCACCCATCGGCTGCCCTCCCTCGCTCGCCAAAAAAGCCACAACCTGAGCCACATCGTCGGGTGTTCCTGGCCGCGGCGCAGCTGCCACTTTCCAAGCGTTACCCTCCAGGATTTGCTGCTTCTGTTCTTCTGGCATGGCCGCGATGAGGTCCGTCTCGATGAATCCAACGGAGACGGCTGGAAAGGGGAGAAGAGTCAGCAGATAAAACATGAATTCAGGGGCTAAGGGTCCCTACCGTTGACAGTGATACCGCGCGACTGGCCGAACTTCGGAAGGGAGTTCAAAGTCAGTTTCCCATATCATATTCAAAAGGGGTCGCTTAGGGAAGTGTTACACACCTCGACAGCCCAGTTCTGCGTCAGCCCTTCGAGGGAAATCTTGCTGGCAACATACAGCGGCATAGGCGGGATACCCGGGCCGATGTTGACCACGCGCGTGGCAAAGCTGGAGATGTTGATGATACGGCCGCCCGTGGGCATGTGTGGCAGCACAGCCTGGACAAGCATGATGGGTGCGCGCACGTTGGTGTCCATGACGGCCGCAAAGCGTTCGAGGGTGATGTCTTGGGTTGCCGTCCAGTCGCCTAGCGCAGCGTTATTGACTATTGTAGATATCAGAAAAGGCCCAGACGCGGGTGTCACTGAAAATACGTACCGACAATATCAATTCTTTCAACATTCAGCTTCTCCAGCGTCTCCTTGACGATCAGAGCCGGGGTCGCGGCATCAGCGACGTCAGCCAAGATGGCAACGGCGCGTCCTCCGCTGCCGAGACCCTCCAGCTCTCGCGCATACGCCTCGGATGTGGCAGATGTCGCCGGGTTCTGGTAGATCATGGCGACGTGGGCGCCACGCAGGGCGAGTTCCTTGGAGATGCCACCGCCAATGTTGCGGGTGCCGCCGGTCACGATAGCAACTCTGCATTGAAACAGGATTTTATGATTGTGATGGGGGTCTCCGAGGTCTGGGAGATTCAATTGATTGTGTTGGATGATTTCATTGACGATTACAGGGTAGGGGAATGTCTCCTTTATACAGCTCAAGTCTAACATTTACAATTCCAGACCTCCTAACGGTTTTCTCTTCTCGCCCAAGATTCCAGCGAAGAAAGGCGCTATATCCTGATTCCTGACATGCCTCCACGGATGTCAGGATTTGGTCTGTGTGATATTTACTTTTGAAGCTGACACTTCCTTCGAGGTGTCAGGGGTTGCTGACACGACGCTAAATCCTGATAATGGTACGTGATACAACATCGCATTCATCGCAGGGATTAGTAATCGCCACTAAAATCAAAGAAAAGGTCAGGAATAAGCGCCCTTTCTACCCATCAGCGGTTTTACGGGTCGTGCTAATCCCGATCCTGATTGCCATTGACGATTCCATCCTACCTCTCAACACTACCACCAAGCATTGAAAGCACCTAGTCATGGAAGAAATCTGGCTGCCCCATATCCGATCGCCTAGCGACAGCTGGGTAGGCGTGACAGAAACAGACAAGCGGCGACGTCTGCAGACCGTCTAGCGCAAAGAGCTCGACGTATGTAACATCCCTCCTTTGTCCTCAGATCCGAATTAAACCCAAACAATGATATTGACCCTTTCTACCAGGTGCGAAGAAAAAGGCAAAAGAACACGGCACCGACTCCAGCTCCTCCCTCACAAGTCCCTCAAGCCAACTCAGCCTGCCAAGCCAAGACACCACCCTAGAAATTATCCTCTCGGCCCCACCACCCGCCCCAAAACCAACCCAGCACCTCTACCTATCCGGAAGCTTGGACTGGTCCTTCATCAACCCCCCACCAACCATCTCGCCCCCTCCCCTGACCATCACTTCCTCGACCTCCCTCCAAGACAGCCACACCCTATTTCCCCCCTCAACAGCAGACCTGCTCAACACCTCCTACCCCCCTGAATGGAACAACAACAACCGCAACTGTCCCGTCCGCGCCACCCTCGACGGCTCCCCTCTGTCTGGCTCCGATGATCCACTATCAGCACAGGACTTACCACCACGATCACGGCAGCGACCAAACATCTCAATCCCCATCACCATCACCCTCAAGCGGATGCACGTCTCCGCTGCGTTATGGCGGAACGCAGATGCTTTAGGTCTGACATGCGGTCCGCTTGCTGCGCTTAGTACCATTACGATTGGGTCGCTGAGCGGTAGCGGTCGTGGTGGTAGTGGTGGTTTGATGGCAATATCAACATTACCGGCGTCGCTACGGCCAACCCCCCTCCAAGCAACCGTCCTTCACATGCCGATAATTGACTGCCTCCCGTTCGCGACAATGCGAGACCGAATTCTAAGCGCTGCGGCAGTGGTTGATTTGGATGTGCTGCGCGGGGATCTTCTCAGCATGGGATTCACATGTTGGGGGCGCCGGCCATGGGACCCCAGGGGGTGGGAGATTCCTACGGCGTTTGTGGAGAAGTGGTGGTGGCTGCTGGACGAGGATATCGTGACCATGACTAATTTCTGGCGGGAGGAGCGCGCTGATATGCCTCTTGTGTGGCGCGGTTCAAATTCAGATAATATCTCACATGGGTTGGGGAGTTTTTGTGTTTAGGGGAACTGGACTTGAGAGCTACCTAAGGTACATTACAGACCCATTCCAAGGGTTTCTTTGATTCATGTTCCTGCCCAGACATAGAACACACATGACTCTGAATGTCAGGCAGGTCATGGAAGGCCTACCAACCTTTGCTTGCCGTGACTTTAGCCCAAAATCAGGCATTATTTTGATTGTCCACCGTCTCCTTCGCGGATCCCTCCGCCAGTCCAATCTTTTCCTTTCTGCGAGGAAGTACGTGAACAGCCCGAGCAACATATATCGTCTCGTTGTATTCCTCTCCCATGTCCAAATCCTCATCGACCCACTCTGTGATCTTGGGATCGCGCATGACACGTTCCATAAAGGAGTACGCATCATTGGGCTTCTTGATGTCTGCACCTCGGCTGGCCAGATACTTGAACATATTGGCTCTTCCCTCTTCAAAGCTTTCTCCTCTCAAGGCAGCCAGCGTTCCAAGTCTATAACCTTCCTTTTTCCCGGCTTCCATCTCCTCGTCGATGAAGCGGAAGCCTAGCACATCTACTAAATTTTCCCAACACTTGGCGCCCACAGGTATCCGAGTCTTGGCTTCCGAATGGCCGGTTCTTCCCTTGCCAGGGCCTTCCTCTCTGATGATGGGCAGCTTGCAAGTTGGCGGAGGCTTCGGCTCGCTGGCCCACTTGTCTTTGGGGCGCTGGGTCTCTTCCTGGGTGTAATCCGCAGCACTCATGTAGAGCGACCGTTGTAACATGGTCTCTTCCCTGTCATTCAACTCCATGGCTTCCCAAACGGCGCGTCTACGCATATAATGTGCTCTCTGGACACCCGCCAAGAAATCGAGTATCTGGCGATCGCCCTGAAACGCCCCCAAGATAAATGCTTCTTCCTCTTTGGTACACGGCCCCGGGCATGTGACTGCAAGCTCCTCGAAAGCCCTCGCGTCAACGGCAGGGGGAACAAAATCGCTGTCGGGGTCGTGGTCCTCAGGATCTTGGCCGCAGAGTTGGCACCATGCACGGTGAACGGCGGTGCTAGATAGAAACGGTTATTTTCAGCCAGTTGACGAGAGCGCACGATCTGAAAAATGAACGCACTGGACGTCCGATTTGATCGGAAAAGCCCAGTCGGGGCAGAAGCCCTTGAAGGTCTCGTCTGAGATTGCAGCGTGCGGAAACATGGCGATTTCCTAGGTTGTTGTGTGGTCCCTTCCAGTTCCTGAAAGACGAGAGCAGGCGCGGGGGTCAAGACTGTTTGTTGCAGAGGGCAAGAAAAATAACCTCCTGCAAGCAAAGCCTGAAGCACTAAGATTTGGGCTCAGGGCTCCCAAACAGGAACGGGAGGCCATTGAAAGTTCGCACTCTCAGAAAATTGTTCGCAGTTGCGCCCAGACCACTCTTGTTCAGTCTTTGAGTTGGGTATCTGTTCTTTGTAGGTACGGATGAGACTTTGTCTTCACTCTATCTCTTAGGCTTGTTGATATACCAAACAGAAAATATATTTACTTCGCAGTTCAGGGTAAACAGGCATCGTAGAAACCGTCATTCTATAAAAAGTAAAACAGCAAGGCCTCAATGATCACATGGGAGGTCTCATCCACTGTGCCATGCACTGAAAAGGTGTCAGAGATGACCTTGAGGATCTTATATGTGTTTTGATCCCATGGCTGCTTCTGGCTGCTGCAGGTTTGAACAAACGTCGGGTGTGACGTTGGAAAACAAAGACTACGACTTCTCTTCGTGCTTCATAGCTTGCTGCCTGAGACAATATCAATCCAGCTCGGGCATATTCCTCGCCCTCCCGTATCAGCTCTGAAACTTAAGATGCCCCATTCGCACCATGCCACCTGATATGTCGTGCTTTTAATCAGTCTCTTCCATCTCAAAATTTAAGTTCAACAACCCCATCTTCGGCGGCGGTTTTGTCCTCAGTGGCCAAATCCACCGGGGTCATCACGGTAGATGCAGTTGATATTTTGGTCGGGCGGAGTAGCTCACTCAGAACGAAAAAAAAGAATCCCCTTTCTGTCGACGCAGCTGCGCGAAGTCTCAATTTTCTCCCTGCGCAAGTTATCCATTTGAAAGCGGGAGATACTCCCAACCGAGTTAGCCCAAACGGACACCCAGCCGATCTAGTGTGACTCGCCATCTGACCGGTCTCTGAGTCATACAGATAGATAGAAGTTACTACACAAATGAAGATTCTCCAATGCCAAAAATAAACCAATCTGGAAACACCTGAAGTAACGCTGCGCTGTGATGTTTTGCTGATGACAATGCGGCTCCGCCTTTGAGGTCTTGCCCCCCGATGACTGGCGTCACATCCCGCTGCAACAGCCCCACAACCTACCCTAACAACCCCTGCAAGCCTCACCCCGCATCACCCCGCATCACCTGCCAACGCGCCACGTTCGCACCGCGGGGCAGCATGGGTTCTGACCCTTGACATCACCTTCAACCGCGAACTTCGTGTGCTTGACGATCACCAGCCGCCAAAACACCCCCGCCATTTCGACAATACAGCTACCGACCTGTCCAGATACGAGCAGAGCAACTCATCTCCACCTCGCGCAGAGCCCCGAGAATCGAGTTGCCACCTCGAACGCACAACCCAACATGTCCACCCAAGACCCATCCAACAGCATCCCGCTTTTCCACTCCCCCGCCGACGCAGGGTACAAGCTCCTAGAGCTCCCCCCAGAGCTGGTCGAGCTCATTGAGTCAGAATCACCCCCAGCGCAAGTCAACGCCGTCCCAGCGAGTCATAGTGCACCGGCGAGACTGACACCTCTCTCTCCAGACTGACGCTCCACGCAACGCCCACGGCCGCGATCCTTAAAACCCCGAGTGGGAAAACCTACTCTCTGCGACAAAAAAACACATCCAATGCGCTCATTATCTTGTCAACTACGGCTGATTCAGCGCCGATAGCGGGTCTGCGCGCCATTGCAACGGTGCACGAGACGGTCGAGTTAGTTCCCGAGGCCGGAGAAGCACCCGCCCCGCGCGCAAGAGGAAAATGGCACGAGAAGTTTGGACGGGGCAGGTGATATGGAATGGTGATAGTTGGAATACCACTAACCCACGCCTAATCCTGAGCGGGCGTTGTGACCTTGGAGACCGGTTCTGTTCAGCCTCGGTGTCAGGCTTGTACAATGCCGCGCAAGGGAAGCGTGAATCGCCAGGATTGGGAGAGGGGGACTTCTGTTTACGTATGACTACACGATGCCTTTGCCCGATGAAGATACTACCAATCCCAAAGACTAGGATCACCCGACCGTGCGACATACAATACAAAGTAGATATGCAAGATGCAACTCCCAAACTAATGACACGTCTGAACCTCATCCGGAATGCTATGAAACCCTATGCCCCCTATATAAACCTGCGACTCGCACTAACTCCAGCATGCTGATAGTGAGAAAAAACCAATCCTAGTGGGAACATGAAGCTACGAAATAACCGGAAGTTATTGTGATATAAGCCCAAGTGGGACTGAGCCGGGTATCAATCTGGCTTTCGGTGCCAATCCCCATACCAATATATTTAATTATGAGTTGCTCCATAGAGTTTGGCCTCTAATTTGAGAGAGGCGCCGTTTAGTTGTTACCTGGCTGATGGTGGGACTGATGGTGGAAACCGTCAGGCTTAAGATGACCGTTTCCAGGCTGAGCGTTCCCAAGCTGAGCATTACCATTGTCAGGGAAAGTGTTGCCATGTCCGATAAGCTGGTTAGTGTAGCTGCTGGTCGACTGCTAAGCGGCGCGACTTTGGGGAACCGCTTGATACGGTGAGATACTGCTATCGCGCGTAAGGTCGATCACGGAGGAGGCCTGACGGGTAGAAAAGTGAGCCGCGCGAACAGGGAGGGCAGGAAGGAGGCCAGATCCAGGGGCGGGGCCCGCAACTGACTGCCCGGCAGGGGCTGGGGCAAACATTCGGGGAGCGGGTGCTCCGGCTCCGTAATGCATTCCTGGCAGGTCGGCCCACGCTGCCGGCGGGGGAGAGGGAGGGCGGGGTCTGGCTGGACCAACAGAAGGTAGCCGGGCTCGGCTAGCTTGGTGATGAGCCGGAGGAGCCGGAGGAGCCACAAACAATTGTTGAAAGGGCGCAAGTTGGGCTTCTGCATTTACTTGTGACTGTATTTGCGATTGCTTGGCGGCACGGACAGCCTGTAAGTGCGCCTGTCGGGCCTGTAAATGTGCCTGGACCTGGGCCTGTCGAGCCTGAGCCTGAGCCTGGGCTTGTGCCTGGAGTTGGGCGTGACGTATTTGAGCTTGAGCTTGAGCTTGAACTTGAGCTTGGGCTCGGGCTTGGGCCTGCTGTTCCTGTGCCTGTGCCTGGGCTTGTACCTGGGCCGGCTGAGCGTGGATCTGCTGTGCTTGAGCTTGGACGGGAAATACGTGAAAATTCTGGGCCCATTGGCCGCCGACGCCGACGGGCGGTGGCGGAACAAACTGCTGTGCCACGTGGGCTTGGTGATACCAATTGCCCGGCGGATTTTCTGTAAACTTTGTTAGCATCTGGCCCGGGTTGGAGTTACTTGGTTTCGTTGGAACAAACGTACCTCGGGCCACCCCCGGCATCGGGGGTGGAAGAACCACCATACCCGCACGAACGGGAGGAGGGTTTGGTCCTTTCCGGCGTTCCTCGTCCGATTTGACCTGGTCAGAGAACTTGAAGTTGAACACTTCGACGTCCACATTAGGATTCTCCTGAGCGACCCGCTCACGTTCTTTGAGCTCGGCAGCCTTGACTTCATCCGCATGGCGTTGCTCTACGCTGTCAAACAAGGGGCAGTTGCCTCTTTTCCCACCTCGTGACGCGTCGTCAAAATGCGAATACTCGCACGACTTGGAGCAAACGTAACACTGAACGTTACGGCATCCCTGAGCAGTGCAAGTCATTTTGTTGCAGCCATTTTCCTTGATAAAAGGTGTCCCGCCTGGTATGTGTCAGTAACACCCAGCGTGGGCAAATATGGGACGCCTTACACTTGTTGCATTTGCGAATCAGAGCTTGAGACATGGCCTCCTCGATCCTATGCCGAGCGGAGTGGCCTTCTTCAAACCGCGCTTCCTCGCAAGTCTTGGGAATGTGGGTTTCTTGATCGCATAGCCGACAGCTCACTGTGCCACAGCTCGGGTTGTCGCATCTAAACTCCTTGTTTTCTTCCACGGGGGGGTATTCCGCAGCGTAAGGGCAGAATGGGCACTTCGCTAGGTTCTCGATACAGGCCATGCGCAAGACCGCATCCTGCTCAATTCGCTCCAAAGCAACAACTGATTTGGGATCCAGAAACTGGTTTCGCTGGTCGAGGGAGAATCCCGCTTCGCATCCATCCATGGACATGCACGCCAGGTTGTACTTTGACAGCCCAATTTGCGTCTCGGCCATCTGCTTCGCGCAGTCGCGACAGAACCAGTGGAGAATGTCGCCTTCGCAGTGAACCATCCGGTTGAAGGGGCGCTCGTCGAAACAACACTCGCAATCAGCTGTTGTGCCTTCAGCCTTGGCGCGGTTGAGATTCTCCATTTCGGCATCTTCTTGTTGACGTTCGGCGATAGCCTTGGATATTCTGGCTTGCGATGCAGCCTTGGCCGCCTTGTACTCGGCATCGGCCATTTTTTCTGCGTCTAAGGTGCTCCTGTGGTGGACATCAGCCACTGTTCTCCGATTTAGGATATTTCGTTATGCCTGAGGAGGAGCCACTGTCCCAAGACTCCCGAGACAAGAGGAAAAAGGACAAGGCGCGAAGAAACCCTCTCTATTTAAGTACTCACTGGCTGAACATATCATCGGGCGCCGTGGTCTTAGCCTTGTTCTTGAGCTTGGCGAACGGATAACCTCCGTTCCTTTCAGCAGCGAGCGCTTTCTCCAGAGCTGCATATGCCGGATAGAGCAAGTTGTTGTTCGCCTTCAACGTGGCTTCAATGTCAAGGGCATAGACGCGAGGAAAGGCCGCGGCGAGGAGAGCTTTTCTGCAATCGAGTCAGCCGAAGGCGCAAAAGTATGTGGTGCTCGGGTTGACGGCTCTTGGCCGGGTGTCGCCAACTTACGCGGCCCGTGTGTAAACCCTGAGGAATACTGCATCTTTCCCGTTAAGTCTTTCTTGGTCCTTCTCATACTTGATCTTGTCTTCAAGAGGACTCTCTTCTTCAGGGCTGACATCCTGCCATTTTCTCTTTGCAAGTTTCTCCCACTTTGGGTATGGTTGACCAGTGTCTTGCTGGTCCAGGACATGGCCGATGACTCGCTCGTGGTTCCAGCCGAACTCAACGGCGAGCTTCATGAGATGCTCCGGACACATGTCGGGAAAGCAGTTCAACACGGCTTCTTGGCAGGCCGGCCAGCCCCGTTCCATTGCGTCCTGGTCCAAGCCAGGAATGGAGAGCGCGAGTTGCTGTTCATCTGGTTCTCTGTCTGGAAGGTTAGCCAAGAACGGGACGTCTTGAGGGTCGGCCATGGGCGAAACGCCTCGTATTGCCGAATCCTCCTTGTGCCTCGATCGACGGCTTAGGCGCCTCTTCAGTCTATCCATCAAGGATCGCCCGACCTGAGGCAGCGGCTTGATCCGTGGCGCCCAGCCCTTCCCCATTGTCTTCGGGAGGCTCAGCCCGCGAAACCGCACGATCATCGAGCATTCGGGCTCCGGTGGATATTCCTGATGTTCCATCTTGACAGGCCGAGATGAAGAAGGCTCAAAACAGATGTTGGTGGGATCGCGTAAGGGGCAACCCGGAAATGTTCCGTTTGAAGGAGTGATGGTAGAAGGAGACAAGGGGTCGGTGGTTGGTAGAGTATAGTGCCGGTGCGAAAGAAAAGAGCCGGGCTAGCCACTGGGAGCAAGTTGAGGCTCGTGATAGCACTTGTTCCAGCCCGGGAGGGCGCACGCCACCACGGCTGTCGGCCCACACAAATGGCTGCAATGGAAACGAAACACGAGATTTAAGGTATGCACTTACGGTACTAGGTACTCCATGGTCGGAGTGAGCGCTCAATGTCGGGCTTCACGGAGAGTGCGGCACAGTACTGCCGTCGTCGGCGTCGTCGTTGCCGCTGCTGTTGTAGCACTCCTGGTCCTCGGCAAACGGAGCCAGGCGAAGAGTGAGAGGTGAGGCAAGCTAGCAGTAATAAGATGCGCCTCAGGTTGCGCAGTGTTGGCGTTGAGGGTCACTGCCGTTGCTACCGGCTCAAAATTCGGGTGGAGGCCCTGGGGCAGGCTGTCGAGAGATTGATCAGTCGTCCAACAGCCCATAGATCGATCGTCTAGCCGGCAGCGAGCCCCGCGGGTGAGTCGCTTGAGGCGGGGGCCGAAGAGCACTTCCGTGCTGGGTCGATGCCCAAGACAAGGGTCGGGCTTCAAATGCCTTTTATGGCTACCCGGGCCATTGCCGTGAGGATGCTACGAAGTAAGCGCTGGATGTCGCTTAGCACAAAAAAAAAGCAGAAACATCTTTGGTGATAGCTGAAGGCAGTCGCGAGGCGGCGCGAGGCATCTCGTGAGCTACCTAGTCTTGGGACAGCGCAGCTGCACGGTCCGTTTGCTGCACCAATACTTCAACGGGGGGTATGCCTCTAACAGCGTGACAAGTAATTGGCTACGCACCCTGATAGTGCCGCTGCTGGGACGTTTGCAAATCACATCCAGTCATCCCTTTCCTTTTCCTGCTTTCCCCCGCTCGACGCTCGACGGACCAGGCAACCGGAGTGAGGGCGGCGACTGGTCATATCGCGCATCCACCAAGAAACACCAAACGGGCATTTCCCATGATTTTGCAAAAAGGTTCAGATAAAAACAGCGCCACTGCCTTTGTCCGCATCACAGGGAACCCACTTTGGCGAGTGAGGACGGTATTCCGTCTCCATCAGAAACCTTCTGCAAGGATACCCCTCGGCTTGTAGCCAATTGCTCATCAGAAACCGTTCATCCCCTTCCACTTTTTTGCTTAGCCGCACCGCTTTCGCTGGCCTCGAGTTCTTTCAGAAGGCCAACAGTAAGAGAGCCAACTGGCTGTGCCTATGGCTGTCAGGGGTGGAAGGGAGACCAGAAAATGTCAACAACAACCCTATTCACCAACCAATCAACCCACTGACCGCGCTATGGCTGGTGTCAAAGAAGGTTCAGAACAAGCATGGATGCCGCGGTCAGCAGCCTTCTAGAAAATCACAAGATGTCCGGAGCTAGGCCCCTAGTTACTATGAAACTGAAAATTGAGGCATCGAAGCCACAGCTGTCTTGGTATTGCAAGCCACTGCAAAGGGTGTCCCCCATGGTTAGTCGTCGGCCCGGTAATCATCCTCATCGTCCTCGCCCTTGTCCTCATCTTCGCTTGAGGATGGCCTTTGCCTCCTCCGCCTTGAGCTAGATGCGTTTGCATTCGTGGCCACCTTTCGCTTCGGTTCTGTGCTCATGACCGACACCTTCCCAGCGGTCCTTTGGCTAGCACCCTCGCCATGGTCGACCTCAAGGTCGTCATTCCCATCGCCTCCGTCTTCGTCTACAACAGGGAAGAAACCCGAAGTCAGCTCGGTAGTCTTCTCCTCGCGACCTTCGTAGCCTTCGGGCAGGAAGCCTCCTGCCATATCTTCGTCCTGAACCGCTTCCTCCCCTCCAACGTCAGACTCGCGGTCATCACCAATCCGCCCACTCCGGCCAAACACCTCAACATCGTCCCGCATATGCCCATAATCCTGCTTGATCCGCTCCACAATGCGCATTCCCATCAAGAACTTCCTCCACATACCTAGCGCTGCTTTCCTGCGTTTTTCGTCCTCCTTTCTACTCTTCTCTGCCTCGTCTTTGGCGAGTTCTTCCATGACCTGATCATGGTATTCTTCAGCTACTACTACGCCTTGAATGACGGGGACTGCCATTCTGTTCCCGAACTCGAAATCGACCACGGCCTCCGCATAATCGATGCCCAAACGCTTGCAGACTCTCATTGCACCCCGATACGGAACATGGACTGCGCCCTCGGGACACATGTGCTCGGCAAACAAGTCGATATTGCCATAGTCGTTCTTGGGAATTATCCCATCCCGTATTGGTGGTGGGATGATCCAGTCCGTCTGGTCGAAGCTATAGAGGCCCTGTAGAACCTTGGCACCCGTAGCGGCCTCCGCTTCGGCAATCTCGCGCCGGCGGTTCGTCGTCGCCGCACGATACGGGACTCTTTTTAGGGGCTGTTCGCCATCAATTGGGGCGCGTCCTTGTTTGTGCCAGGTCTCGGCACTCTTGACTTGCACCACATCCTTGCGCGAGTACACAGGTTCATCCTGTATTTGTGCCCCTTTCCCCTTGTTCCTGAACATCTTGACAGGCTTGGCGCCTGGCAGAAGCGCCTCTTCGCGTTTGAGATGGCGCTCGAGAGCAAAATCCTTGGATTGCTTGTAGTATTGTAACGTCTCGTCGCCTTCTTTGACTTCCTTCTTCTCCGGCTTTGCTGGCTTGAGGTCTGTCGAGTCTTCCTTGTCATCGACTTCGGTAATGGGGTGATCTTTATCGCCTCGCGCGTAGCCTTTCATCACCACCTTGAACCAGTCGTACATCTCGTACCGCTTTACCTTCCCGTTGCGGTCGTAAACCGGTATCTTCTCGATGGGTAGGCGCATACCCTTCGTTCGTCCGGGTAACATTTGTCGTTTGAGGTAGCGCACCGTGACGTCCTTGGCGGTGCCATCCTGAGAGAACCCGACAACGTAAGCCATTATTTGTTTGGCCTTGTCCGCCTTAGTACCGCGCGGTTCCAGCGATTCCACCAGCTCCCTGTTCGTCCCGATTACGGACTTGATAATGGGGTCTACGACAAGGTATTTGTTAGTTACTGGAGATAAGACTTCTGTCCAGTAATGTGGAAATTCAAGGTCTGTGTCGTAAAGCTTGGCCCTTTTCCGCAGTGGCTGGACTTCGATGGCGGGCTCCTCGTCGCTGTCCACGTCTGCCAAAAGTTCCGAGTCGGAGGCTTCCTCCCGCGCCTGTCGCGAAGGGCGGCCGCGGGGCTTTTTCTTCTTCGGCTTACCGTCATCTTGTCTCCCCACGTCCTTGCTGACGATTGGTTCCGGAGTCTGGCCAAGCGCGTCGGATTTTTCAGGCTCCGCCTCCTCCAGCCTATTCCAACCGAGTCCCAAAGGTTGAAGGTTCGCAACCATTCGAGCATCAAGACCCAAACCCCTCAGCAAGGCCACATATAGTTGCGCCCCGACATCTCGGCTGCCGGCACAGTCTTGCGCGCACTTCCTAAACTCATCCAAGCTTCGAATCCGCTCGCCAAATTTCTCGGGATTGTGGTCGTCCTTTTTGAATGACTTCATCAGGCGATCAAGCCTTTCCAAAGACATGTAGCCGTACTTTCGTAACCCCGGTGCGTTGATGCTAAACCGCTGCTTCCACCAGGCCGCGAGCGCCTTCATCAGTCTGAAGAGAGGATCACCATGGCTCATATCCACCACACCCTTCTCCAGACGTTGAGCGGCCTCGCCCCAGTCTCGAGACTGTCGTATTTTGCTCTTCCCTTTATTCCCTTTGATAGTAGCCTTTTTCTTGTGCGCCTCCTCGATAACCTCTAGCCCACTGTTGCGCCTCCACCGATCGACTTCTTCCCAGAGCCGAGGGGGGATATGTGAGAGAAGCATGCCTTGCACCTCGGGGTCACAGAGCCACGCATTTCGAATAGCATTGTGCCACATCAGAGATTGGACGTGGATGCAATGCGCCGCCACCCTCATCCTACGCTCCACCTTCGAAGGCCCCTTCTTCCCGAGGGCATTCGCTAGGGATATCCTCGTATCCCTTATCAGAGTAAGCTCCAGTTCGCCGCCGGAGGTTAACCCATCGGGAACAGCGGATTGCGGGACCTCCACATCTTCAAACTCGATGTCCTCATCTTCGTCTTCGTCCTGGTCCTCATCGAGAGCTGTGGCAACTCGTTGTCGCTTCGCAGGAGGAACATCTTCGAAATCGGCGTCCGATAGGGATGTTAGGGAGCTCTCTTCGTCTTGGCTGTCGTCGATTAGCTGGGTTGCAGAGCCGTTGCGGGTGGATGAGAGCGGAGTGGAGCCGGCATCCAGGTCATCGAAGAGGGTAGGTTTGCGCGGGGGTGCTGTGATCGCCTTGGCTTTGCCTTTGCCTTTGCTCTGCGCAGCCGGGGGGGATGGATCGCGCATGCGCTTGCGCGGAACATATGGAGGCATTTCCAGTAAATGAGAATGTTCTGCCAGCAGGCATGGTGAAAGCTGAGTACCTTTCAGACGCTTGATGAACTTCGGAAGTTGCTCGTTTAGACAGCGCTTGCAACCGCCCGAATCCAGTGGGACGCGACTGAAATTCGATGACGCGTTTAACCCTAACCCCATATACAACCCCTGGCGTCGCCTTGCCAGCCGGGAACCAGGGCTGATTGCCGGGACGAACCGTCCAGCCGGGATGCCCCGGCAGGGGGCACGGGCTTGTACACAGTAACTTTCACCGAACCCTCTCCTCAGGAACAGCCCTCGGCCGCGCTGAGGAGCATTCTTACTCTGCTGCGTAGGAATTGTTGCTTGAGATCTAGAGTGCAAGGTCTCTAGAAGAGATATTTCTGATAAATATTGCGAGAACTCTTTGCGCGCCAGGAAGCAAGGACAGCTGCCGCCAACATAAATTCCCTGGGATTGGGCACCTCGATCCAAAGCCTGGCATCCACGCATCTCGGGCTTGTAATTTCTTGTCGGCAAGTATGCCTAAAAACAGGAGTCCGGTCGGTTAAGTTTATCGGCTCTTAAACCAGGTACTTGTGCATCGAAAAAATGAAACAAAAAAAAGACCATGGTTGTCATCAAAACAGCTCGGTTTCAAAAAAGGGGTCCAAATTTCGGGGACCCTTGTACCTAGGCGAACACTCCCGCCAAGACGTGGGGTTGGTGGTGCGTTCTCGGTGCTTCTGGACTGCGGGGGTATTTCTTGCTCAGGCAACACCGCCTTGTACGTACTCATCAACCTCGGATCTCTTCGTCAGCAATCGGCAACTTTCCAGAACTTTGCCTCCCTCGGCCTACGGAGCTTTTCCCGGTGATCCAAGAGATCACCTCAGCAGAGTCACGAGTCTCGATTAGCAAACACAGCTTGCGCAAACAGCTTGCCGCCTTCCCTGCCGCAAATAAAGCGTCGCGTGAGCCTCCTTTCACAATGGCCTCCTCGAACTCGAACTCGAACTCGAACTCGAACGCAAAAAAGGAGCCTCCGTCCTCTGAAGATACAAGCTACGTCAAAATGTCCTCCGCCGACGTAGACACACGCGCCGGCAGCGACGCCACGCTGATCGGTTCGCACTGCCAGTACACCTACTGCAACCAGCTCGACTTCCTCCCTTTCGTTTGCCAGTCCTGCCGCAAGACATTCTGCCTCGACCACCGCACCGAGACATCCCACCAGTGCAGCGATGCAGGCGCATGGGCTGAGCGCAAGCGCCAGGCCGATCTGGCGCGCCACTCGGCCGGCGAGGGCAAGCGGATGCGCGACCTTGTGTCGCAGAAGCCATGCGCCGACGACGGGTGCAAGACAGTCGTCGGCACCAGTCTCGTGCCGGGCGTCCACTGCTCCGTGTGCAACCGCGACTATTGCCTCAAGCACCGGCTCAAGGAAGACCACGACTGCAAGAACAAGATTCCAATAGGGGCGCGGCCCACCCCTGCCGTGGTCGAGGGCGCAAAGAGCGCGCTCGCCCGGTTCAAGAGCTGGGGCGCCGCCAAGAAAGAGGCCGCCAAGGAGGTAGCAACGCGGACACTGCCGAAGCCGAAGCCATCTAGCGCCGCGCAGCGGATTATCGCCGTCAACAATCTCAAGAAGACCGCCAAGGGGGACGAGAAGCTTGCCCCTGAGAAGCGAGTATACGTGTACGTCGAGGCCGAGGCTGAGACTGCCAAGGCCAAGTTCCCGAAAGGCCAGTTTTTCTACAGCAAGGACTGGGTGGTTGGGCGCGTGCTGGATGCTGCGGCCAAGAGCCTGCAGGTACAGAACATCAATAACCAGTCCAACGATGAGCGCGACAGGTTACGCGTCTTCCATGTGGAAGGTGGTCGGCTTCTCGAGTACAACGAGAAGGTCGGCTCGTCCTTGGTCAGTGGCAACACGATTGTTCTCCTGAGGGGAGTCGGGAAACCGCCAGATCTTATTGAGTTGTAACGATGGGGGGAGCTTTTGTATATTCTGTGGCATTTTCTTTTCATGATCTTTACTTTATGTAGCATAGCGATGAGCATTTTGATGATGAGCCGGGCTTCATCAGTGGTAGATACCAATCTTAACAAGAGTTAGACCTCGGCAAGTGGGCCCGGAGAAGTAGAGTTCAGTGTCGTTCTTTTTTTTCTGAGTGCGAGATGCCGTGTGATACCAGAGTATGGTACCTACTAAAGCCACCACATCTGATCAAGATCATATGCCCTCGTTTAATGCCAAACTCAATTCCTAGAGTCGCGATGGTTCATATGTACAACACAGCCAGAGTCTTGAGTATCTTCCTCAAACCCACTAACCAATACTATCAGCACATTCATTATTCTCTGAGACTCAAAGCTTCTTCTCCTTCGGCCGCTCGCTCAGTTGCTTCTCTCTGCCAATGAGTGGCGCCTGTCCCACCGCCTCGTGCCCACCAAATGCCGAGAACCCCTTGTGGAAAACCCATTCGACCGCGTTCTCAACCGGCTTATCAAAGAACGTCGGAAGGAAAGGCACCACCGCCAAGCCCAGACCAACAGGTCCCCAGGTCCTGACCCTCTGGTTCTTCACGTTCTTCAACGCCCGGCCACTATAACGCACCACGCTGTGGATCGTGAACGCGGGTAGACCCATGCTAGCAATGCTTTGGAAGATACCGCGCTGCAACATCACAGTCCGGTAATCCTCGAGCGGTGTAACCTTTCCTGGCACGGGCGGCTCCTGAGTGACAGGAGGCATGGTGGCGTCGTTCACGCCAAGGATGTGCTGCTGCCGGGGGGTGAGCTGAAGCTGTGGGTTTAAGATCCTCTGGTTGTGCCAGTAGGACTTGTAGCCCTCGTAGCCAACGTCGCCGAAAATGTAGGCCCATGAAACGCCGTACGCGCCACGTACCAGCCAGGGGTGGGCGACGGGACGGAAGGACTCGCCAACTTCGGATGTGTAGGCAACATAGCGGTGGGCGGAGACGAGGATGGTTCGGAAGCGGGCGGCGTAGGCTGCGTAGCGGACGTTGGACTCGGTCGAGGGAGGGACACTGGAGGCAGGGTGGTCAGCTTGTGGCGAGTTAGTGGAGGGAAGTGAGGCAGACGTACTAGCCATCGACTAGGTCATCGAAGAAGTCATCCTTGTCTTGCTGTTCGATAATCTTCTGGAGCTTTGGCGGGAGCTTCTCCCTCTCTGGGAGTTTCTTGGGGTCAAACTCCGCCGCAGCCTTCTTCACATCGCCCGGAGTTGTTGCTGGGGCTTGCGTCTCGCGAGACTCCTTCGGCGCTGCCGGGGGTTTATCTGGGCCTCCGCTGCTCCAAGGCCACATGCTGATCGCTCGATCTCAGGTTTCTATGCCGTTTCGGGAGGAAATCGCAACTGTGCTGGCAACAGCGTCAGTCTTTCGTAGACTGGTTTGTCCCGGGAGCTCCCGATTCGGTCCAGTCGCTGAAGCGCACTTGTCGAGGTTTCACCCGGCGTTTCTTGCGTCGTTCGTCTCGGCGCCAAAGCCTAGGTATTCAATTGATTTGGGATGGGATTGTGTGTTCCTGTAGCTGGCAGCGTTTTTACCGTTTACTGAGGGGTCTCGGGCATTGCATCTGGCGCATATGATCAGTTGGCTTCGGTGACGTAAACTCCCGACCTGCGCCGAGTCGCCGGCTGCACCCGCCGATTAGATAAGCCCCGTTTTCTGCACAACAACCTGGGGAGCGTGACGCCCGTGCGCATTGCCGGGATCTGCGGCAAAACTTCGGACAGCCGCAATTGGAGCTTGGACAATTGAACGTTGCCGACTTTGCGTCGTTTTCAACTTCTGACAGCCAAACCACAGCACTCTCTCCAATTGCCACCGCCAGGACTCCCTACCCGCCGTTTCGAGCTCTCTCAGTCTTCGCCCGCCAAGATGGTTCAAATGTACAACATTTTCGGCCGCCAGGTCGGCTCCCACTACGTCAGTCGCGCCCCCGAGTTCCTGGCCCCGTCATGCTCCCCCCGGGGCAGCTCGACACGGCCCCCGCTGCCCCTCAGTGCGAACCATTGAGCCTCCTGGACTGATCCTTCTCATCTCTTAGCTCGCTATGGCTACTCTGGCCACAATATTCGGCACCACATACGCCGTCGCCGGTGGCGGTAGCTCGAAGACCCCGGCTACTCCCCCCATCAACGCATCAAGCTCCGACGAAGCCGACTTCATCAAGTTCGTTCCCGTCCTCTCATGGTCGCTGGTCGCAACATTGTCCATGTTCTAACACACACACAGGAAGTACATTGAGCACGCGGAAGATGACAAGAAGCCTACCCCGGCGAAGAACTAGACACTACTTGCTCACGAGCGCTCGAGATTCGGTGTGGACAGGAAGTCCCATGTACATATATATCCACGGCGGTTAATGGTAAAACTACTACCTAAGTGAACAACCAAGATTCTGCTGCTGCTTGGTGCTCGCATATCCCTCGCTGTGACAACGGTTCTCCCTACTCTTCCACTCCTCAAGATCCTCGTTCCAGTCAACCGCCATGCTCTTGTCCATCGACACAACTCCCAGTCATCCTGTTAACCCCGTCGCTCAATGTGTCTTCGTCCAATTTCTGGGGAAACCAGTTTTCTGCAGTCCGTATGTTAGCAGCATTCCCAACTACACCCGAAGCTCTAAAATATGTCTTCCATATACCTCGTCGAAATACACCCCGTTATGGGGGGGGCTGCTTCAGAAGGTAGTTAACCACACGATTGAGGTCACTGAGGGCCTGCTCGACTCTCGTCATACGCTGATCCGACTCCTCCAGGGCCTTGTTGAGCGTCTCAGCGGCAATGAGTCCCTCAGAGATACGCCTCTGAACGGTGGCTATGAGGATCTGCGTCCACTTCTTGCTCGCTCGAAAGCGGCGCTCGAGGAGTGCCAGCTTCCCTCCATTCTTTCGAAGCTTATCTCTCTCGCCCTGAGCAAACCGGGTAAACGTGTCCATCGACTGCGCCCAGGTCATTAGTACATGTGAGCAACGCATTAAGCAGAGTCATCGGGGCATTTGAGAAATTGATCTTACCCGGGCCAACTCCGACAAGGCGTTGCCCTCGTTTCTGATGGCCTTGACCGCAGGAACCAAGGCCTGCGCAGTTCCATTTGAGGCATCGGCGACGCTATCCAAGGCCTTCATGGTCGTATTCGAGGCCTCTTTGGTGTCGTCGGAGGCCTGCGCCGTGTCGTTCAAGGCTTCAGCAGTCGGAGCAGAGGCGTCAACAGTCGAAGCCGAGGCCTCGGTAGCAGAAAGAACGGCGTCCGCAGCCAGGCGGGCACGCCTCACGCGTCGAGCTCGCGAGCTAATACGTTTGCGATGAGCCATCGTTGCGGGGTCTTCTATGCGTTTTGTTGTTTTCGGTAGGCGTTAAAACGCAAAGTGAGGGTGTCTGGTTGAGCAAGTGAGGGGTGGGAGGAAAAGTTCTCAACGTCGTTTCGAAAACATGCTGGGAGCAGTCGGGGAGGAAATCAGCTGCCTCAGGTACCTAGGGACCTCTGATTCCGCAAACGCTGACCGTGGTACGCTTGGGCACCTCCGCCAGATTACTTCCAGTCCTGATAAGGCGAAGACTTCGAGTCTTTCAATGTGGACGAGGGCGAAGACCCTTCTACCCTAAATGAGAACAAAGGCTCCTCCAACCTTTCCGTGATATACGCACGCATCTTTAGAATCCTCATCCGTTGCGCTATCCCAGGATCGGTGCTTACAAATCGTACATGTCTTCACACACACTCTCGTTCGAAGATCGCACACCCGGCTGGCTTCATCTTCTCCGGCCGGGCTCAAGCTGAGATATCGGGTCTCAGGGTTTCAGAAGCCGCTTTATTTAAAGCAGCCATCACAGCCAATTTAGCACCCCAAGCAATTACCAACTAACTCCAGCGAGGCCTGCGAACAAGACAGCTCTCAGCTAGGGTGGCTTGAAGGACATAGCCAGATCTCTCAAAGTCAGCTCAGCCATGCTGTTGTTAGTGGATCTACAGCCACATAAAGACACGGATCAAGGCATAAAGAATAATCGAATGAAGCAGAACAGAATTGGATTTGCTATCTATAAACTGAGGTCTCTATCTAGCAGTGGGACAAGCCAGAGTGCCATTTGAGCAGTGTCGCGCAAGAGTTTCTTCCTCGCGTCCCAAGCCGAAGCTTGAGAGTGCAATGAAAAAAAAGTATTTTTGCGTCACCCAGAGGCAGCGCTACAGTCGGAAAGGTCAGAGCGCAAAGGAAGTGCTAGCGGTGGAAAGAGCAATCTGTGCATCAGTCAGCGGGGATGGCCACCAAGTAAGTCAAGTCGAACTGCCACGCGTAGGAAACATATCAAGCACCGTCCCCCCCGTAGGTAGGCTATTGAAGCCAGCTTGAATCGCACATATGTGAGGAAAGAGAGCCAGCGACGGACCAGGGACTTAGTAACTGTGGAACGACCCCAAGGCATGTGAACACCTGTGAGGGATGAACCCAACCACCAATCAATTGAGCAGCTTAGGCACCATCTGGGCGATGAAATCCCTGACGTCACCCGTGCAAACATCAAGACTGGGAAAAAAGGAAGGAGAGAAAGACAAAAGGGTGTGATTATGTTCCAGGAAGTCTGTTGCTCTTGCAGGAATCTGAGTACATGCTGGAAATGCGACTTTGATGCAAGAACTTACCAGTAATTGAGAGCGTTCGACTAGCATGTTGGTGAAGATGGGGGTGGAAGGGGTAAATGAAGAAGGCAGAAAGTTGTTTGTTTGTGGAAAGAGGAGGCAGTGGGTGGGAGGCTGAGAATAAATACTAAAAAGTAGCGGTCTGTGCACAAGCGCGAATTCTGGAAAATTCGCATCATTCTGGTTCTGATTGTGTAAAGGAAAGATGAGATGATGGATCGTGTTGTTTTTCTTGACTGCGAGAAGGTGCTCTGTGCCATTCTTTGATTTAGCCTGCAAAAGCCCACCTTTTCGGGTTGGCGATGGGACGCACCGTGCCCCACCTACCAAATCCTGGGACATGTAACCTGCCTTGGTGGGCCGCGTGTGTGCTTCGGGGTCAGGCCTTGATCGCCGGGCTGTTTCTGGACATGCATCGCGAGTTGAAGGAGACGTTTGAGAAGTCGGGACTGCCCGGCAGCTAGTTACAATTCCCTACCCGCCTTCATCAAGTTCCTCGCCCACCCTGTCAAGCGCGGGCACTGGGATTCAAAGTTGCACAGTTGCACCGGCAGGGGCCTTCCGCAAACCAGATGCGGAAGACTGGAGCTCAGAAGGTACAAAAGGCACCACAAGGTTTCGCTAGCGACGATATTCCAGAGCTACATTTAAAGAAGGAAAATATCACGAGTTGCAACATGAAGGCACATTTAGGATACCTAGTCAACCTCTCGAGGGCTCCAAGACCCGTTAACATTGGGTGATACGAGCGGTGCTAGAAACGGGATCAATGGCGAGCGTTCGCCAAGTTCAAGAAGCGCAACGAAAGTCACATTAGCCTAGGATTTCTAGATACCTTACCTGGGTCACGGTACTTCAGACACGGAACGCCATCTAGGCTACCGTTTTCTGCAAGCTCTCCGAGCCCTCATTTGTGGAAGACATCAGTTTTGGCCAGCGAGTTGGCCGCGAATCCTGCAAGTTCGAGTTGTTGTTTTGCAGGCATGGCTGAGTGCGGGCGGCAATGTCGAATACGCATCGTCGTGGGACGGCAGCTGTATCAGATACCTAGATCACGGTGTGGCACAGCTTGTCGACGTTCTCTCCCATCCTCGAAAGGTGTTCGCTGGCAGCGTTCGTTTGCAGCGTCCAGGGTCTTGTTCGGGGACTCGAGGACCTGCTCCGCTTCAAACACACGTCTCTGTACGGTGCCGCGAGTCAGGCAAGCGAGGCTGTTGAGCCCCTGCGAGCAGCATTTACAAGACCCGGAGACGGGAGCAGAACCGGTAAAGACGAGCGTCGGCGGCAGGGTGGAGGCGAGCCAACTGAGGAGGGGCACAGGCGAGAACGCAAAGGCGGAGCAAGAAGGGTGATCGGTAGCGGGCATGATGGCAAAGAGGGCGGTGTCGGTGCTTCTGTTTGCTCGAGGGCGACGCTTGAGGATTGAGTGCTAGGGTTCTTTGTGTCTCTTGCTCTGAGTATATTGGATGCAACTTGAACTCTCGACTCTTAATCTTGGCGGCAGAGAGGAGACGAACATTTTCCAGAAGCTTGCTTGGCACTGTCGCTGTCGATGTAAACAAGAAGCCCACAGCCCTTGTGACTGCTACTGCAATAACGCAGCTCCGAGAACGGGTTATGGCAGCCAGGAGGGCACAAACCGTACGTTGAAGTTGCGAGCCCATTATTTGCGATGGCGTTAAGCGGTAGTTGCGGGGCTTGAAAATATTTCGCTCCAGAATCAGGATGCAGAGGCGTTTTGTCAACAGATGAGAGGCATGCAGAAAGTGGAAGAGGTCACGATGCGCCAGTCTTACACGAAACAAACAACGAGAGGATCGGGTCACCGGCTCAAGTTCAAATGTAGAGAGTAGGAATCCCGAGAAGTCGCTCAATTTAGGCCGGTGGCTGCGTCACGGTCGCAACCAGACATCTTGTCACTCCAAAGCCCAAACACCACCAATGCCCAATCGGTTCCAAGCTAATCTAGCAGTTCAGATACTTGAGTCTATACTCACAAGCCGCTGCATTTTCTCTTCATTTGCTCAATCGGTGCAAGAATCTGGGAACACAATGTCAGCAATTGAATGAAGAAGAACCGGTAGGCAATAGTGACATACCTTGGCCCGATCCTGACTTGAGATCCATGACTTCGGCTATGACTTGGGACAGGTTTTTGAGTAATCGTCGAGAAGATCAAGAATCTTAGCTCGATTGGTGGCAATGAGCTGCTCCTTTGTCTTCCGCTCAGGGAGAGAAGGGGCGTCCTACATCAGTCAGCGGAATGGCCACCGAGTAAGTCAAATCAAATTTCGAGGCGAAGGAATTGTTCCAAGCACCGTCCCCCCC
>Ga0247760_1000253_pt1 | contig 60919 bp, 55 predicted proteins | sample UWRJL171409R4_FD_179936 | JGI IMG/M metagenome (GOLD analysis project Ga0247760, IMG submission 179936) | Plant litter microbial communities from Arlington Agricultural Research Station in Wisconsin, United States - UWRJ-L171-409R-4 | ecosystem: Environmental > Terrestrial > Plant litter >... | reverse complement strand
CCGGCGATACGCGCTTTCTGCTTCCTGAGGAGTTGTCGCTTCATGGCCCGTCCTTTCGTTTCAGCGCATTCTTGTTTGCTGCGGTCAGTCGCGAATTGTCATGAGCACTACGGACGGGTCCATGAGGAGCCTAACTTCGTAGTCGGGCGGTCATGTTGGGGGCAGCGGAGACGGAAAAGATGGTTAAGGCAAAGAGTGTGAAGTAGGGGGCTGGGAGAAAAGGCGCCATGTTGTACGTTGAGGATTGTGAATGATGGAAAAGGGTGCGTTTTCGAAAATTTTATTGGTCTTGCCAAAGAAGGCACAACTTGTTTATTTAGTGTCATAGAAACAGCTTTGCTAATCGACGATCGTCTTATATCTCCATCGTGGCCGCTGTATCCGCGAGGATGAGGTCTTCACGCAATGATATCAAGCATGTGTTTGACCTTCAAAACAATTTTCTCGAAGGATGGGCGTCACAGGTGACGATTAGGATAGCTGGTGGTCGCCTTGTTAGAGGTACGTGGCTTGTGGCTTGGTATTAGGTTATAAAGGTAGGGAGGCTGGTACTTGGCCAAGATATTGCCAGAAATGGATGGTATAGGATCTGAAAGCTTTTTATTACTTGCTCGAGTTAGATACTTCTTACCGGATGCGTATTTGTTCCACTTCTAGCCCTAACTCCATCATTTCCCCGTTCATAATGCCGTGGACGTAGCATTCCCCGACAAGCTGGAATATTTTCGAATCATCCATGCTATCCACATTTTCTAAGTGTGGTAGCCGACACAGACAGTGCGGCGTCTCGGATCCCAGTATCACCCAAATCTCATCACCATAACGAGCAGCATCAGGCACTGCCGCTATCCGTCGGTCTGCAGTCCCTGCGAAACGTCGTCTTCCAGCAATATCCACAGCTCTTCTTCGGATATCCTGATCACTGATGTCCACGCCTGATTCAGATCCAGCTGAAGTTTTGTTTTCAAGATTGCTCGTGTTTTGATCAACTCCCAGCTCCTGAATGCGCGAGCCATCGTAGTTCTCTTCATCACCCTCCCCGAGTTTCAGGGCTTGATTGAGGTCAGTGTAGCCGTACCGTGGTCCTACCATCTCCGGAGCGGGATATATGGGAGAGTCCCTGACCGTAATCCACTGTGGTGTTGTCGGGTCGCTAACACAGTCTCCAATCAGGGTGCGCCAAAAGGCCTCAATTCTCGTCTGCCCATTTCCGTAACCTGAAATACTGTCTTCTACCGAATCCATGGCAAGACGCAACGCCTCGTCGTGCCACGTATCGAATCGCCTCCCATCCAGCATATTGGGAGTTCTGTGATAAGCGCTCGTGACTTTGGAAATTGTGGCAACTCGAATGCCTTGAAGCTAGAGGGTATCTTCATAAACCTGCGCTCCCAAGAGGCTGTGGCTCCCGGAGGCCCAGTATGGGGAGTGAATCAGTGGTGATCTGAGCTCCTAGTGGGGATATGACCGTCTAAGAGCGAAGTCGGGAATCCATGACGGTAGGTCTCGCATTCTGTCCTCTTTTACACCGGCGTAGTGTAAAAAGAGGAGGGGGTCCTCCCCAGCAAGGAGATGCACCAGCACGTCGCGGTAGACATCCTTCACCGGTTTGGTGTAATCGGGCCGTAGCAGAGGGTCCTCCCTGTCAGCGATTAAGCCGAGGATACCAAAGACGGTATCTCGGGAATCTGTCGCCTGTGAGTAACCCATCTGCCAGATGACTTCGCGGAGATATGGAAGAGCCGCGGCATTGCTGGACCAGAGTTGAAATCTGGAAATATTCAGGACCGGGGTCGTGTAAAACATGATGGCGTTAAATTGGTCGGATGCGAGGCTTGATACGTTTTGGGTCGAAACTAGCTGCTTGATAATGGTTGCGAACGATTTGATAAACACGGTCTGGAATTGGTCCCATGTCATTCCGTGAATGCGTGACGAAGGTCCGTACATGATAATGACAGATTTTGCGACGGCAATCTCCTGAATGATCCATGTGCGGGACCAGTAGGGATTTTGGAGCAGATTGATGATGGCTGCGATGATCTTTCTTCAAGATCCTCCTGATTGATGCAGATGACATCAATCCAGACGAGACGAGAGTGCCACATGGACGAGAATCCGGCTAGCATCTCGGCCACGGCGACAAAGGCTGGAAAAGGACAGCCATCAATAGTAATGCTTGCAGCGTCATTGGGTCGTTGCCATCGGTAAGAAATAGCTTCGAACTTTGGAGCCGTGTCGAGGGCTACAGTAGTGAGACTGGCACGTACACCGTTAAGGGGAAGCTTTTGGCTGAGTCGCAGAAGACGGATATGCCGCTTCCCAGGAAGAGCTTGATACGGGGACGGTAACACGGATGACATGACAGTTAATTGTCTGGAGGGCCAAGGTCAAAAATCACAGCTGACTTTCTGTGTAGTGTAAGTGACAGATACTGAGTTCCAGGCGGAGGATGGGTCAAAGGATAGTGTTGAGCGAAGTCCGTGCGAGATGCATGGGGCTAGGAGAGATTTTGGGATAGTTTGCGCAATAGTGAGACTTTCTCAACCCTCCTTGCCACTCGTCCGTCGATAACGATAACCCTATCAAAGTCGCTCACTGACCCCAGCCGGTGCGATACGGCAGCCACCGTGTACCCGCGGAATGCACTCCTCACCAGCGCCTGCGTCACCTTATCCGTCTCCGCCTGCTCGATGAGTTTACCATCTCTCTTCGGGGACTTTAACACTACTACTAGGGTCTGCCTAGGCTTGAACTAATTGAGCCCCAGTGTTTTCTCAATGTAACAAATTGCAACCTTGAGCCTCAAAACAACAATAGTGCGTATAGAGGAAAAGGAGCCGGTTATTTAAAGCTATAACGTGCGTGATGAGCGCGCAACGCTTTTCCCTACCCTACCACAACTGTCCTCAATTATACAACTACAACACTAGGAGATAACAATAACTTAATTAGAAACAGATGAATCAGACGATTCTGCAGCGTCCTTGCACGTGCGTACATTATGGTCAGGCTTGCCGCACACACCACAGCACCGAATCTTCGTACGAGACGCCCCTGTCACCACCACCATTCTGTCGTATTGCTTGGGTTATCTGCTCTCCCACACACAGCCATCTGATCCTGTGCATCTTGTATAGTAAGTGACCCTCCAATCCGAACACGTATTTATTTATTTTTTAGCTCTGCGTCTCTTACTAAGCTCCTCATTAGCTTTGCGCAGGGAAGAGACCTCTGCACGTAAAAGAGTCCTTTTCCAGTTTGCCTCTCTAGCGTTCAGGTAAGTAATTCGAAAACGTAAAAGGAAAGCCAAGACCACTGGTTTTCAAATATGGGACTAGTTCTAGGCCCACTCGGCTAGAGTTGAAGCAGTTCAGTATGCTGCGGCGCAGTCTGCCGAAAATGATAATTAGGTGAGCAGCGGTGAGCGAGCAAACCCTGAGCAGGGACTGAGCCGAGTCTGAGCTAGGGTGAGCAATGTCATGTGCGCAAAGTACGAAAAAGGAAATCTCGTGTGCCCAGATTTGTCTCACATAACACGAATGGTCACAACAGCAAACCCCTTTTGATAAGGGCTCGTCTGTTTTCTCTTCCTCATGCCGACTTGGACCAACTCAAGACGAATAGTGAGTGAATGTTGGGACATTCGCCAGTGGGACTCGCAACGTGCGGCTGGTCCAACTGCTGCACCTTTTACCTGGGCGGGGGGCTGCCCATAGATCGCCGGATGGAAGAGTGAGTTGCAAGCCCCAAGTGCAGCCGGCGATGCCAACTGTGTGCAGACAAAGCCACACACGCCGGGTCTTGTCACGGCATGATTCGGACCGCTGCCCCGGAACCTCACCAAGGCCACGCTGCGGCACCGATCACACGAAATTTTCCAGCGATGGCGGCACCGGGATCCAATACGCCATGGGTGTCCGGTGCTGCCGTCTAATCCGCCCTCGATCCGGCATGCCAGCCGGGTGGAAGCATCTCTAGAGCTTTTGGACGACAGCCACTTGTTGGGAAGAAGGGAATAGGCGAGTGCGCTGTTGTCGACGGCAAAATCCACTACACGCTGTTTGGCCAGCCCGACCACGACCCGCATGCGCTGATGAAGCGGCCCGTGAAAAAATACTACACGACGGGCGCGGCCCTGGCGCTGGAACCGCAGATGGACCGCAACATGCATTTTGTCTGTCGATATCGTCGAGGGTCGAATGTGGGTCCATGTGCGTGGCTGGAGTGTCGAGATGACGTAGTAATTCCCAAGAAACGGATTCATGTCATTATGCATTATTTCAATGCTGTGATTCTCCATTTTGCATCATAAGAGATCAACGCGTGTCGGCAGCCAGCATTGCACTTAAAACGCGAAGACGGACGCTTGGAACGCCCGGCTGTGTGAGCAGAGGACTGTGGTGGATCTGAACTTTGGAGCTGGGGCCCGGATCTGTCTGGGGAAGAACTTGGGCAGTCAACCGGTATGACATGACCTTGGAAGGGGATGGTGGCTATGAACTGGAGGGTGGCTGGGTCAGGAAGCCGAAGAAGTTGGTTATACGGTTGGGGATTAGGGAGTAGGGTGCCGACTGGGCAGTACATACTGTGTAGGTACGCACCACCCAAGAATGATATCCCTGTGATCGGCTACAAGTCTTGGTATTTAACAAAGCGTCGGCACCTCGGCGGCGTAGACCATGGCATTGATCCAGAGCAAAAATTCCATGTCATAGCGGTCGCAGCGGCACCGGGTTATGTCCGTCTGCGGCGCAGCTCCTGCACGAAAGTGTCTTCCCACCAGCACTGACTTCTTGGTGCATCTGTGGACCACCCCATTGGCCCTTCCCCTGCGCAAGTGCGGCATCTAAACTGTGCCGCCAATCGCCAAGATGGGATTGCCGAAAGGAGTTTTTACCCGAGGGTTGAAGGAATTCTCGGTCTCTTTGGTAGGTAGGTAGTGTGACGGGAGTCTGGGTGAAGACGCACTTTCCTCTTCAATTCGCGAAAGTACCGCACTGCAACAGGATCCCCTCATCCCCGCTAATTCGACAAAAAAACGCACCATGGAGGTCGTTGGCGCCGCTGTTGGCATTTCTGATGTTGCCCTTCGGGCCAGCTCCAAGCTGTGGACCTTGTTCGCAGCCTGGAAAGACGCCCCGGCAGATCTCCATCGACTGCGCGAGGAGCTTTCAAGAACGCACCGCTTCTTGGGGGAGACTCAAGAAGGAATCGAGGCGCTCTACTCCGTCCAACGTGGCTTCCAAAGGATGACCGAGTCGCATGCATCAACAAGCGAGTTGGAGCTCCTGGTCAACGACAGCATGGTCATTCTGGAGAGGATTGATCAGTTCATTGACAGCTTGGTCAAACCTTCCGCCATGACTGGGCTCCCTGACATTGGAAAACGGAGAAAAATGGTCTGGATGGCTAGTACCAAGAAGGTGGCCAAGTGGAGGAGCGAACTGCGGACCATCACATCCGATGTTTGTCGGCTGCTCATTGTTCAAAACATGTAAGTACCACCATTCCACACCTGGGCACTTTTCTGCTTTCCTGTCTAGTGACACCGCAACCAGACCAGTCTTGGCCGAGATCCATCTCTCCTTGAAATCATCCACCGACAGGATGAGAATCGACATCGACAGCGCCCTCCAGGCACACCAAAACAGTCAAACTTCCGAGCTGGGCAAGGTCATCACTTCCCATGTCACGTCGCATCTCGATCGCCGGCTCGACACACTAGAAGCTCAGTTTGCCAAGCCGACAAAAGCACAGGTCAATTTTCAGTTCAACCTACAGCAGACACTGGTTGATCAGCACCAAATACACCAGCCACTGGTACCACCTGAAAAGGGGCAACTTGGCCCACCCCGTGTAACACGCCATCAAGGGTTCAGATGCGTTGAAACCTGCCGCTGTGCATGTCATATGTCAACAACCTTCGCCTGGCGAATGTCCTCTCCAAAACATTTGCTTGGTAGTATCGCCGTTCACCACAGCCAAAGCATCCAAAAATGCACATCCCGTGGGTGCCATTCGCGTCAACCATCCCGTCGCAACATACGCATTACCTACGCCCTCCCTGACTGGCTGATCCGCGCAACACTCTACATGTTCTACTCGTCCAACCTCCACGGAAGCCCACAGCTGGTGATCCGCGTGCAAAACCAAATCCCAGGCGAGGAGATCCACCCCCAGAGCATCTTCGGCCGCGTCCAGCACCACGACATCGAAGGCGTCAAGAATCTCCTCGTCGAAGGCCTCGCCTCGGTCAACGACATCATCGGCACCCCTGGGCTCTCCCCCTTAACCCTAGCCATCGGATGCCGCAACATCGACATGGTACGCCTCCTCGTCCAAGCCGGCTCCGACCCCTACCAAGAAGCCCCTAATGATCAAGGCAGTCCGCTCAGCGTCGGTTTTATCTGGTATCTCAACGGAACCAACGGCGCCGAGGCGCTCGCTGAGCTGCTGCCCATCTCCAGCTACATCGATGACATGGATTTCTCCCCCGTCCACCAAATCGTCATGGGCAACCTCCACATGGACCTAGCCGACGCTCTGGAGAACAACCCTTCCTACCGCAAGCATGTCAACTCGCACGGTCTAGCTCGGCTAACCCCCCTCGACATCGCCGTCCACCGTGGCGACCACGCCGCTATGCGTCTCCTGATCGCCTACGGCGCCGACATTGAAGCCATCAACGGAGGCCGCCGCACCACAGCCCTTCACCGCGCGTGTCTCAAAGGGGACTACGAAGCCGTCAAGATCTTACTCGAAGCCGGAGCGTCTGTCGATGCAAGAGAGCGGCACAAGTGGCATGCTCTCTGCTGCGCGGCGACATGTCCCGTCGAGGACCCCTCGAAGCTGCTGTCGTTGCTTCTGCGGTATGGCGCGGATGTGAATGCGGATACGAACTTCGGATGGCAGTCGCTGAGCCATGCCATCACGCAAGGGACGCTGGCTGCAGTGGAGTGGCTGGTTGACCACGGCGCAGATATTGATCATGCCGATTGGGAAGGGGATACCGCTCTTGCAGAGGCGATATTTCAGGGGTGGAGCGACAAGGCTGAGCTGCTGATACGGAGAGGTTGTGATTTGAGCACCGTGAGTAAAGAAGGAAGGACGTTGCTGCATTATCTGGCAAGAGATGGCGAAGTGGACATGATGCAAGTGTTTCAGGCGGCCAATGTACGTGTCATTGACCCTGGGAAGAGTGACCGAAGCGGAAAGACGGCAACCATGATATTTCGGGAAAGGAAGCCAGAGAAGGAGTTGGAGGTGGCGTTCGAAGCGTTGATGGCGAGTATGGAGGAGGGCTTTTGGGGGGGTAAGCCGGCTGAAGAGGATGATGTAAAGTGCCTTGATGGGGAAGAAAGCGATGATGAGTTTGAGGATGCAAGGGAGACACTGGATGGATAACTGTTGTGTTTCAATACGTAGCACTCCTCCAGATAGGTCCAGACTAGGAGTTGGGTCGGTGACGACCAGCGAATCCCTGGTGTTGTATGTTTTTGCCCCTTTTTGCAGCCCCTTTTTTGTCTGAGGCAGCCCAAATAATAGTAGGCGTCAACTCAGCGGCGCCACCCAATCATTCCCCCCCTCCCATTCGCAGCCCTTGATGGCACAAGACTGTTGACAGGCGAGGAAGTCTGCCCGGCTGTGCCTCCAGCGCCAGTTCCACTTCCCGTGGCCGTACCCGTGGCATTCCCACCTAGCTAAAAACCAGAGGGCGGACCTCCGGAACCACCAGGCCCACCACCAGGGGATCCTCGTAGTAATGTGCCGCTAGCGTGACGCTGTACTTGGCGGACGCGTTCAAACCGAGCCCAAAACCTGGGCCCGTGCCTTTCCGCTAATCATTTGTCGATGCAGCTGTGCCAGGTGTATACAGCTGTCATCCCTGTGCTGAGCGGAGCCGATCGCTCGAATTTCGTGGTTCCTTCCTGCCTGATCTGGCTCATGTTCGAAGAATTATCAAGACTGCCCAAGGCATTCGAGAATATTTCCCATCGTGACTCGCTTCTTGGGGTTTTTTGACTGCAGCCCTCCCCATCAATTCACCTCCTTGCTGCCGCCTCTCCTTTTGCCAGTTCGGAAGATGCCTTGTTATTATTAAAGCAGGCCACGGCTTTAGTTATTCCATCTCAATTTAAAGACTTCTTCCAGAATGCAGTTAAGGTCTGTAATAAGAGAAGCCACACATCGATATTGCGGAACAAAGCTGGGTGACGATTCTCACAACGCATTCTCGCACGCACGGATAAGAAAGACTCCCTCGTGGTCACTCCATCACACTACACATCGCGCCAATCTCCCCATCCAAAACAGCCAGCGCATCACGCCCTCTCCAAATCCGCGTCAGACAAGTAATGTGATCCCCCCGCACACCGATACCCGCCACTGCTCTCTTTGATCCACTGGTACCCGGCAGGACAGATCCCCAGCGCCGCTAGTTTCCTCTTCCGCTCCTCCTCTTCCCTTCTCCGCATCTCTTCTTCAGCCAGCCGTTTGACAATGCGCTCTCTCGCAGCATCCGACGCCTTTCGTGCCTCCTCTTTGAGTCGCTGGTACTCCTCTTCGCGCTCCTCTTCTGCCCTTCGATCTTGTTGCAGCTGTTCCCAGACCTCGTCGCTGACGCCGGCATCTCGTTGAGCATCGTGTAAGTGGCGCGAGTCCTGCTTCTCCTTCTCGTGACTCGCTTGAGTTTCTTCCTCCGCCTCCGGGGGTGCCTCTTGGGGTTCAGCCCCCTGGGTCTTGATCACCGTCGCAGTTGACCGAGTGATCCTGGGCGGGAGCGGTGCTGGGGGGTCCTGTCGGAGCGGTTGCTGCAGTGGCCCTGGCAAATCGGCTGTGGTAGCAGACTGACTGCGTGACTTCCGCTCGTTCAGCATCGTTTCAAGCTCCGCGTTGCTAGTCTGCTCATCGAGAACAAGCCGTCCCTGCGCAAGGCCCACCTTGGAGCGCAACACCTTGTTGAAGATCTCCTTGGCAAGACACTGCACGTCTCGTGCGCTGGCCCAGTTGTCCTGTGCCGCAAGTTCTCCAAAATCTGAGATCATTCGCTGCCTAAAGACGCCAGTTGGTGACTCCAGACACGTCAAATCGAAGTCCTTGCCTTTAGACTGGATAGAGGCCCTTTGTTTCTGAAGTAACTGTAGCAAAAGAGAGAAGCACTCCTCTGGGGTCAATGGCCTGAAGTTGATCACTGCCGGGAACCGAGAAGTCAAGCCTGCGTTGACCGACATGAGTCGATTGATGTCGGCGTCGTATCCAGCCAGAATAATGATCAGCTTCTTATAGTACCTAGCCTTCGTGACCGAGTCAACTAGCTCATCCATAGCCTCCTTGGCGAAGTGACCCTCGGCCAAACGGTACGCCTCGTCGACGAAAAGGACCCTGCCCAGAGCCTTGTCCAGAAGTTTCTGGACTTTCGGCCCGGTTTGCCCAACGTACTGCCCGATCAGATCCGTCGCAGAGCACTCCTCGACTTCAGCGGTTGCAAGGAAGCCCATGTCGTAGAATACCTTGCCCATCTTCTTCGCAGTTGTTGTCTTGCCAGTTCCTGGGGGGCCACGGAATAGGAAATTGAAGGGGATATTCTCCTTTGGATCCATGTCGAGAGACTTCATCGTCCGCACTGTTTCTTGGTAGCTTTCCAGGAGCCCGACGATCTGCTCTGAGCCAACGGTGTCGCGGAAGAGGACTCCGATGTTTGTGTCAGATCTTTCAGCGCGGTCAAAGTTTTCGTCGAAGTCACGAGGCTCGAGCAAGCTGTTTGATTGCTCTGTGCCCTTCGGGCCTCTGTTCCGTGAGATCCGCTTTTGGTGACGGGCCTTTGTCGCATCCAGCAGAATGTCGATTTCCCCGGCGTTGCCGAAGTTGGGCCGGTTTCGAGCTCGGTCAAGCATTTCCATCGCCACTCGTGCCGCTTGTTCGGTTGCTTGGTACCCCTGCTGCTTGAGCTTGAGGTCTAGTATTTTGCGAAGCTCCTCTTGGGTGAAATCGTCAAAGACAAATCCAGAGGCTATCGGGAACCGGCGACTGAGCCCTGGGTTGACGTTCTGGAACATCGTCTCCATTTGATCCTTGTACCCGAGCAGTAGTACGCATCGATCATCTCCCGGTACACTTTGGACCTCGGCAACAATTGTGTCGATGACCGCGGTCTTGTAGGGATCTGAGCTGCTGCCCTGATTATCGCCACCCCCATACAAACCGTAGGCTTCGTCAATGACCAAAACTTTTCCGATGGCCGAGGCGAGAATTCCCTTCGTATTTTGCTCTGACTGACCGAGGGCAGCACCGACAAAGTCCGAGGGGTTTTTGACAACAACTGCTGAAGTGTTAGCAGATATTCACGGGCGTGGAGCAAGAGAATCAGCGCAAGGAGGCAACACTAACCTTCACCCCTCGACAGCAAGCCGAGGGCGACGAGAATCTGACCATACAGCTTCGCAACGGTAGTCTTTCCTGTCCCAGGGTTCCCAAGAAAGACTTTGTTGAGAGAGTACTGGATCGGGGGGTGCTCCGCAAGTTCTCGCTTGTAGTTTTCCTGGATGCTGTCGACAAGAGCACTCACCGCTTCCTTGACTGCATTCAGGCCTGTCAACTCTTGAAGCTTCTTCCACGCCGCGCAGGCTGTGAGGGCATTTGTTGGCTCTGGACCAATCAAGTCTTCCTTGGTCAAAAACATGTCGTCTGGTTTGTTGCCGGCCTTACGCTCGCGCCGCAGGCGGTCTGCCTGCCGCCTGTATATGCCGCTGAGTGTGTTCTCCACAGTCCTGGCGTTACCAAACCCGTCCTTTCCGCGGCCATACCCAACTCGTCTGGCGATGATTCTGCAGTAGAGACCGTGGAGTCCGCCGTCGCAGTCCATTAGTCCGTTGAACCTACCGTTGACTTTGAGCTCCAACATTCGACGAAGCTCATCATCGGAGTAGTCCGCAAAATCCATCTGAATTGGGAAGCGGCTTGGCAAGCCAGGATTGTGTGCGAAGAAGCTTTCCATCTGCTTGTTGTATCCAGCAAGGACAAACACAACTTTGCCGCGGAGGTTCTCGACCTCGGTGAGAAGGTGGTCAAGTACAGCTCCGCCGCCCATGTTGTTGCCAGAGGTCAGTTGGTAAGCCTCGTCGAGAAACAGGACCCCGCCCCCCTCATTCAAAATTTCCTCGATGAGCTTTTTGCATCCAGAGACTCCAATGTTCGCCAGGCTTGCCCCGGTGGTCTCCTTGAAACACGTACCAGGAATTACGCCGACCTCGGTGAGAAACTTGGCATAGATTCTCGCAACGGTGGTTTTGCCTAGACGATGAATTGTGAGCGGTTTGAAGCATATTGTCGGGGACAATAGGGTGGAAGCTTACCGGTGCCGGGATTCCCCAGCATTGAGCAGCTGAAACGATCGGTCGCCAATGAAGTATTTTGCCGTGTGGTGAGGTCTACCCTTGACTTGATAGACAGAAATTCCTGCTTGACATCTTCGAGCCCAATCATTCGCATCAATTCATCCAAGGGGTCGCTTCTGGCTCCTTCGAGTTTCTTGAGTTGCTCCCATTCTGATCTTGCGTCTTCTGGGGCATCGAACCCTGCATCGGATGAAGGCTCCGGAACTCCCGTCGACTTCCGCGCTGCCTCCTTGCTTGCTTTCAAGGCGACTTTAGCAGCCAGGATCTCCTTCCGCTTCTCCTGCTCCTGAATTCGCTTTTGCGTCTCTTTCATAGAACCGAGGTCCACGCGGCGCTGCTCGAGTGTCTTCTTCTGGTCTTCCTCCTCGACTTTATACTTCGCTAGTCGACGTTCATGATCAATCTCATCATCCAGCTCCTGGAGCTCTCTAGCATATGATTCTTGACGTTTCTGGCGTTGCTCTTCGAGTTGGAGATCTCTCTTGATCCGGCGTTCATGGTCCCTGTCCTCTTGGATGCATTTCCTGCAGCCGTCTGCGCTCCGGCTACACACCACCCGTGTTTTGTGTTGGCGGTCACACACCTTGTAGACAGGTTGATTGCATTGAGCTTGGCTGTGGTCCGTGACTCGGTGGCACTTGGACTTGCATTTGTGGGCGCCACACTTCAAAAGTGCGTTGCTATACCAGAGTTAGAATCGCCTGAAGCGACTCGGAGAATAGCTCATACGTACCATGGCTCTGTGCACCCGCCGTCCGGGCTTGCCTTGTCGAAGTCTATCGGCTCTCTTAGAAGGGCGGTCCTCTCAGGGTGTTTCTCACACTTCACGGGTAGCCCGTCGTAGAGATGCCCATGTGTCTTGAGAATCTCAAAGAAAGGGTGCCAAGTTGTGATTCCTTTCTTGCTCTTGATGAAGGTCTCCATATTTCCAATTAGGACAAGGCAATTCCGAGCCCTGGTGATGAGGACGTTCAATCGCTCGGGGGCGGACATGAAGCCGATATCTCCGGATGCGTTGCTTCGAGTCAAGGAAGCAATGACAATGTCGCTCTCTTCGCCTTGATAGTTGTCTGTGTGTTGTCAGCTTCTTGCAGCTAGAATTGTCGCATTGCAACGCACCTATGGTCGAAATTCTGAGTGGCTTTCTGTCGACAATTGCAGCAGCTTCGCTGAGGAGACCAGCTCGAATGAGATCTCGCTTGTCCATTTCGCTGAGCTCTGGATCGTGCTCATTCTCGCGCAGCAGGTCTTGTATCAGTCGAAGCTGCCCGAGGTACGGCGTCAAGATGACGATGTTGTGGGAGGCGTACCCCTGCTGTCCGAAATACTTGATGCATCGTAAGACCATATCAGCTTCAAAGGGATTCTGCTTACTCTCCTTCACGCCTGGGTCCCGTCGCTCTGAGAGCGCTTGGTCAGATGCTTCCGGCTTCCCATGGTTGATGAAAACCACTCGGTCTCGCAGACCGCGGATTAGCTGCCTTCCGCCGGTCTTGGGACCGTCAACAAGTCCAGGGTATGTCAGCTCGCGGGGAAACCTGGATATTTCTGGGGCCATCCTGTGCTGTTTATGGAGAGTCTTGTGGCTTGCGCCCTGCATGATCAGGCGCTCGAAGAGGGAACGGTTGAGGTCGAAGCCATCTCCCCTCTCGACAGAAAGGGCGTAGTTGTTGATTTTTGGTCGTAGCTGTTTGTGGTCTCCGATCAAGATTAGCTGCTGGACTGACGGTGCGAGGGCGGTCAAAATATGACTCTCCAAAATTTCTCCGGCTTCTTCAACGAGAACGACGTCAGGTTTGGCGGCGCGAATCAGCTTGGAGTACTTCGCCGCCCCAGTGGTAGTGCAGCCAATAATCCGTTTTTGGGACATCGTGGAGGCATCAGCTTCGCTGAACTGGTCGGTAATGTCGTCCTGGATACCGTTGAACCGGGAGGCGTGTTTCTCAAGCAGGTCGAGCCGTTCTCCAACCAGTGACCTTGTCCATCGCTCCAGATGCCCCTGTCGTTCCTTTTGGGACATCGCCCAAATGACCTTTGATGCCGCAGAGAAATTCTTCCCGTAAACGCCGGGATTTCGCCCTTTCATCCACTGCGTGTAAAGGTAGTCAGGCCCGACCTTCTGGTTTCGGTTTCCCGCGAGTTGCCAATTGTCGTTACTTGTAGGCATTTGAAAGGCTTCATAGAAATTGCTATCCTCGTCGGAGAATTCCAGATACTCGGACAGGGCCTCCCACTTAAGCAAAAACTGGCGACAATCTCTGAACGCCTTTATCGTCTGCAGAGCCAATACGTCTGCCCGGCATCTCAACTGGTCGATGATCTCCCAAGCAGAATGAGACCGCTTATAGCCGCCTTTTTGCTCAGAGAGAAGGAGTGGCAGGGTCTTCGGGGTGCATTTCGCCTTAGCGCCAATGCGAAGAATGTCATTTGCCGGAATTTCTTCATTGAGAAGATCCTCGAGGAACTGGTCGAGGGCGTGATTCGTGTAGCTGACCACCAGAATGCGCTTTCCAGAGTCGAACAATAGCTTCGCAATAATGGCACCGATGAAGGACTTTCCGGTTCCTGTAATCGGTATTAGTCCTTGTTCAAACAAACAGAAAACATCCCTCCGAAATGTACAGTGCAAGGTAATATTCTCAACAACATTGCGATGTCAACGCACCTGGGGGTCCTTGAATGAGGCTTAGGGAAGAGGTTAAAGCGTGGAAGAGAGCCTCGTGCTGAGATCGATCGACTGTGATGTTCTTGGTGGCAGACACCTGCAACTGGACAGAGTCATCATGTGCAAGCGGAACAGCAAGACTTGGCTTCAGTTTGTCAATGATCCTTTTCAACTTCGGTGTTTGGTACACTTCCGGAACTGAATCGGCAGAAGTGGGGCTCACGAGCACCTGCTGCAATGGCAAGTCAGTGAGCCCCTGGAGTCCAACCAACACAGGCTCGTAAGCAAACACCGCAGTATCAACCAGGGCAAATTGAACGCTCATGGAGTTGGGAAGACTCAGTGAAAGTAGCGCGTTTCGAAGCCCATAGCTGTCGGTGAACTGGAGGGATAGGATGGCGGGGTCCTTGGCGAGACGTTCGATATCCCGGTCGACGAAGGCGAAAGCGATGATCTCATTGCCCCGACACAAAACCCCAAAGGCTTGATGTCTGAGAAACTGAGGCTTATCCTTGAGGTATTTCTTTCTGCCATCGATCTCTTTCTTCTGCAGAATTTGGAGGCCGTCGAAACATTGGAGCAGGAGTGTGCATTTTTTGTAGGGCTTTCTGAATCGCCCGTCGTCCTCGCCCCCAAAATCAAGGCCAACAGGGCGCAGTCGTCCCAGAACCAGCGATGATCGCTTGCCTTTCTTGACACCTGTAGCGACTTGATGGTCCTCCCGTAGCTCGGCGACCATGTCCTCCCTCAAGAGGCGGAATTGGTTGGCCAGGTGGACTCCCACGCGTGTTTCCGCGCCGGTCTCAAGCACCTCTTGGGCGGTAAGGTAGAACGAGCGGCGAGAAGAGAGAAACTCGTCTGTTGTGGGATAAATTCGAATATTCCGGTAATTCTCATGATCATTGTCGTGGCGGCCGCCCGGTCCGTCTACGGCGGATTGAAGGGGTGAACATCGAGCCTGGAGGACTCTCTGGATCTTGTAGCCGAATTCTCTAGTTTCATGTTGCTGGGCTCCAATAATTCGTTCCGATATTGCCTGAACATCCTCAAGTACATCGATCTCGGACCTCAAAGGGAGGGAGAGTAGCTCGAAAGCCAGCCAGGCAAACGGTGTGACAAGATCCTCGGCCATCTTTCGGTTGCGAAACATATTCAGGGCAGCATTCCAGACAGTGGGCGGGTTTGCAATCACCTCGAGAACCATTCGCAGGAGCTGGCCATCGACGAGGGTCTTGATCGTGGGATCCGACAGATAGTCGAGAAATGGCAAGGTATGTGATAAAATGAACGACTCAGAAACGTCCATCCGGATTGCATCCCTGAGGGAATCGAGGCCCTTTTTGCTGGACACAAGACGCTCGATGCACGAACCCGGGGGTTGCTCAGCGCGAATTGCTTCCAGGAAGTGCTGAGCATTGAGCGTTGACTTGACTTGTTGGCCGCCAGAGAGAACGTTCCGGAACGTCTTGCGGAGACGGTCAGCACGCTGGTCGGAGGCCATGGTGACAAAACGTTTGTGGAGAGAATCGGCCGTAGTATGAGGCGAATACTGATATTGTTGGTTGTCAGGAGCTGCAAGCTGTTACTTCAAGTTCAAGTTGATGTTCCGAGCCTCCCATAATGTAGGCGACGGGGTGTTGCGATGTAAAGTAGTTTGCACCATCAAGGCACGTGCTGTCTCAAAGACAACTATGAGCGACTCGGCTGCCTTTGGGCTGCGGTAACGCTCTGGAGGGGTTTTTGGTAGGCATCTTTGGCCAGCGCTCGTAATTGGCGTCTGCGATTCACAGCCTGTCGGATTCCGAACCGGGCAGCTTGGTGTAACCGTGTATGCCCCTCGAACGGCGCCAAGCACCAATGGAAACAGTCTGGCTGCCGTATCTTCAGCGAATGAGCAGCCTCTGCCTGGCTCATCGTAGGCCTCATCGCGTCGGTGCAATGGAGTGGATGCACACAGTCCAGGCTGGAGGGGGGAACACCACACGGAAACAAACGCGGAAAACAGGGCGACCAGTGGGGTAGACCCAGTCTCGTCAGACGGGAGCCGAAATCTCGATATTTGTTTGCTTTCAACTTGGCAGCTGGGTAGAGGCCGGAGCTGTGCGGCCCAAATCCCGTTCACCAACGAGCACTCGCTTCAAGCTGCGCCATTGGCCAGCTGCATCGATAACATGCCGTGGGCCTCAGTTGTAACAGATTGAATGCAATGCACCGAAAGGAACGAAAGCCCGGGGTGCAACATTGCCACCCAACGTACTTAGGCCAGCGGGGGAATGAAGAGATCTGATGACAGACAGTCCCCAATACTCTCAAATCTGCCCGTTCCTTCTACGAACAGTTCGATCGATCCCCGAGATCCCGTCTGACGGGATCTGCGCAGCGTGCCTCCCCGACTCAGAGCCCATCATTTACCATGTCTTCCTATTGGTCTAGCAAGTCTCGGGCGCCCTACCGTTCGAACTTCGCCGCGCAGAGGGCCCCATCGGTCGCAAACTCGACACCTCAAGCCCCGCCGCCTCCATTTGGGCCCCTCCTCCAAACCCTCAAAGCCGAAGACCTCGCTGTGCCGTCCAAGAAATTTGTTGACTCGGCGACAATTCGAGACGTCCAGCTTCTCACGTCGTACAACTGGCTCGACAAGAAAGGGGTCGAACCCACGATCTTGGTCCCTGGTGCGTCGGGCCTAAACCCCATCCTCTTACCGGAGCCCTTCCATCTGAAGAGTCTTCTGACATAGCTGTGCTCAGGCAAACCCCCTTTGTGGATGCCACCATCGACCGCCCCTCAACTCAGCCAGGACAACGACAATTACTTCCGCGACGGGAATGCCGCGCGCTACCCCAAGCACCCCATCGAGCCAGGCGTCGTCGCATGCCTCGATGTCGACCCCGACCTCCCTTCCAAGACCGACGTCATGGCATGCAGCAGCACAATAGGCAACCTTCTTCGGTTCGTGCGCGGCAATGCGGAGAACAAGCCGTTCCGAATCTTGGTGGAGAAGGTCGGGAATACCGTCTTCTTCATCCGTCGCGAGAACTCTCCAACGGAGCTGATCCCCGACGTCCGCGGATACGGTCACACCTTTCCCGAGGCGTACACCACATGGGAGCCGGAGGTCAAGAGCTCGTCCTCACACAATAGGCTCCTGCGCTACTCGTTCGGGGAGCTAGATTTCGTCGTGCGCTTCGGGGCAGACGGATACATCAGCCCCGCCACCGCGTTGCCTCGCCGCTCCCCTGCGAATCTTGCCAGCACAAACAAGAAACCCCCCTCCCTCGAAGACGTGATAAACGGCCTCTCTAACATCTCCGTCCCATCTCACAACACAAAAGCACCATCCAACCCATCCACCACCCTCAAAGTTGAGACCGCGGGAAGCCCCATCGATCAGAGCCACGTCTTCGACCTCAAGACCAGAAGCATCTTCACCAAGCTGAAGAAGGACTATCTTGCCGATGAGCTCCCGCGGCTCTGGGTAACCCAGATTCCCCATTTCATTCTCGCCTTCCACAAAAGCGGCTACTTTGCTCCGAACGAGATTCAGATCAAAGATGTCCGTGAGCACGTCAAGGCCTGGGAGAGAAGCCATGCGACAGATCTCGCGAAGCTTGCCGCTTTGATCCACCGTGTTGTCTATTTAGTATCATCGACGCCCTCGGCAAAGTTCGAGCTCCGCTTCCACGTGGTGGGAGAGCTAGAGGTCAGGGAGAAACTCCCGGATGCGGGTGATATCCTTTCATCGGAAGTCCGAGCTCGCTGGGAGAGTTCGTGTGATGCTGCAAGTGACGCGTACTGCGAAAAGGACTGGGATGGGCCGGGGAGTGATGACGGTTTGAGTTGGGATGAGGGGTCCGAGAAGGACTTTACGGCCTGCTCGGCGGACGATTGCGGGTATTGTGGCCACTGCCCTTATTAGTTGTCATTTTACACGGCGGGGCGTCCCGTTGGATAAGGTATTTGTTCTCCTTAGATGAAGCTGTTGTTTGGATTAAAATCAGATGCTCTTTATGCAGACCTGCCAAACATCCCTCGCCTTTGTGTCAGGTACGTTGATAATTGAGAATGGCTCCTTGCACTACGGCCTCCCTCCGTTTCACTTGTACTATAATTTGACAAACAACCCCAACCACAAGACCTAGATCTTTATATCATAGGCTATTAATAATACCGTATTCTCAAAATGCCCATTCCAATCCACGCCAGACCCCTGAAATGCAGGTAAGGGCTCTCGTAATGCAGGTATAGTGTGTTGTATAATGCTATTGCGTAATGTCCTAGGCCTTGCCGTCCCAGCCGTGAGGTTTGCCGATAGGACTGTGCGTGCCTGAGGTGAGATAATAGTGTAAGTGAGGTGGAGGACGTAGTGCAAAGAGACGTTCTTATAATTAACCGCTATTTAATTACACTTCTTATTTTCCTAACAGCCAGGCCTAGAGCCAAGTACCACCATATCGCTAACCGAATGACAGGATACTTTAACATACAGAGAAGTAGTAAGATTTCCTTCGATCAGTGGCGGCCGAAGGAGATCTTCCCGAGCTGAAACAACCCTTATCACCGCCATTTCCAGGGGCGCCACACGTCAGTAACCACATCATTCTTGTCCACCACGTACTACAATGGGTGCGCCCCCGCTGTAATCCCCGAGTTAGGCACGTACAGCAGTATCTTGTCGCCAACCTTGAACGTCTCCTCAACGCTTCCTGCACCATTTTCACCGTTCCAGGAGATGATACCATGCTCTTGGCTGATGTCCCGCACATGCCACCCTGGTTTATCGACAACCAAGCCGTATCCATGGTGCTTAGACGTTGCCTTGGACAGAGCTAGGATACCGGCGTTGATAAGAGCTTCATTTCGCTCTGGGTAGACACTGCAGACCTCAGCGACGACACGAACGGCTATGTCTTCGAGCTTTACGGAGCCCATGGCCACTTGGTTCAAGTCGTTTGCAATGTAGCTTCCTATACCGCGTGAAGTTAGTTCAGCGTTGTAGGCGTCTGCATTTGATGTCGACGGATAGCTTACCTGCGTGGAGTTCCCAGCTCAAACCCGGCCGCGTCACTAACAAATCCCGAATGTATTTGGCCACATGTGCCATCAGGGTAGAGCCAAACGAAAGGATGAGTCTAGTACTCGGTGGCAACAATTCCGATGCCTTCAGAAGCGAGTTCAATTCCTGATGCAGGACATCGCACGCTTCATCGGGCGTTGTGCAGTCGTACGACTCTCGCACGTGAGAGTAGAGCCCAGTAATATTCACGTGCTTTGACTTTACGGCGCGGTCAAGAAACTGCTTAAGACGCGGCGAGTCAAGTGGCAGACCAGCCCTTTTCGAGCCGACATCGATCTTGACGAAAATGTCCCAGGCGAAGTCGTAGCCTTTTAAAGCGTTGAGCTGAGCTTCATGATCGAGGAGCAGCACGACACGGAATATTCGGGTGAATTTCTGCAGCTCCGGCACCTCGCCCAGCGGCAGTGGCATCGCGTACAGTACCTGAAGCCGGAGTTAGTCAGTACTGCCGTGAGAATAACAGAATTCTTTGCATAGGAAGGGGATTTCTACCTCGAGGGGTCCACAACCTTGCCTGGTAAGGGATAGCAGGCCGCGAATGTCACCAATCGTAGAGACTGCGACCTTCCCACTATATGTACAATGGGTCCACATGCGTGCTTGTTCGGCGCACTTGGGACAGGGAATAGTTAGACTTCGGTGCATCATGGCCCAAGTAGAGGGAGGGCAGGGATAAATACCCACCTTCAAGGTTTTGACGTGCGGTCAAAACCAAATTCCTCTCCCCTGAGGTCTTGTAACAGTCTTTCTGCATCATGCTCGAAAACAGGCCGGCTCAATACCAGAGACCGGGATGGCAGATCAAGGACACCCTTCCCCACAAAAGACGTTGGCCAGGCTGCTTCCAGGTCCCGCCAGTCCACTGGTGCCATTGCAGTATATTTCCACAAAGTGCTGGATTTGACTGCGTGGTGATGGGAAATTGATGATTGATGAAATTAATGGTACTGGGGAGATTGATGAGATGGAGAGATTGATCAGAGGCAGCAACCCAGGTGAAACCCGTAGAAGGCTTGCGCGGGCGGGGGGAGGCTAGATAAAGAAATCCCGATCTTGGCCCGAGCGTGGAGCCTGGGTTCCGGGTTAGGTAGGAGCAGCTTGGTTAGTGACCGTGGGTGGTGTGGAAGTGACGGGGAGTTGGCAGATGGCAGTCGGTGGAGTGCCAGTGAGCATGGAATGCGGCGGGCCGAACGAGCCGCCAGTTAGGCAAGTTCGCATGGGAAAATTCGAGGTGCCCGTCCACCTAGGTCTGAACAGACTCCAGTACCGTAGGCGAGGAATGCTCATGCTTCCAAGATTATGCATCACCCGACACAGAAATGCCTGCTTTTCATTGAACAGCCATCCCAACAAACACCATCACAACCAGCCAACAAACCAAGGTAGCACCACCAACCCCTCCCATAGACGCCGCAGAATCCATCACAGCAGTTTTAACCTCCAAACTCGCATTAACCATCGGCCTCAGCGCCTCCTCAACATACCCAGGCTCCCTCCAGCCAGACCAATCATGCGTCAGCAGCCCCCAAGTTTCATCATAGTCCTGCGCCCTCTCCCGCACATAGTAACCCCCAGAAAGCACCCAAACCATCCACCCCACACGCTGCACCGGGAGAAACTTCTCTAAGCACGTGGCATAGACATTCTTGTACGTCTGGTTGCTCTGTTGGAACCCAAACTCAGTCATTACTAGCGGCAGGATGTTCTTTGCGCTGGCGTCAAGAGTCTGGAAGCCAAGATTGAAGAGCTTCTTCCCGAAGGCGGTGCAGTCTGGTGCTGGGTCGTAGCTGTGCATCTCAATGACAAGCTTGTCTGCGTAGCTGCCGAAGCTGGCGGGGCTGAAGATCACGGTTCCAGGGGTCAGGGGGAGGCCTTGAGCGACGACGGAGAAGTTGGTTGAGGAGTCTATTCCCGAGAGGAAGATCAGGAAATTGTGGTTTGCGGCTTTGATGGCGTCAGCGCCGAGGCGGGAGAGGGAGTGCCATGTTTCCCAGTTGTAGGACTTGGTGTAGAGCTCGAATTTGGTGAGTGGTTGGCGGAGCTCGTTGCAGAGGGACATGGAGGCGAGGTCGGGCCAGGATTTTCCCTGTTTGCGAGTCAGTTGGGGCTCGACGGGAGAATTTCAGAGGGAACATACGTGTTCGGCCATGTATGTGAGCCCTCGGATCCAGTTCTTGGTGTTATAATAGGTATCGCCCCACCAGGAGTTGCCGTCGAAGGGGTTATAGCACCACCCGCAGGTTGGCAGTGGTGACTTCTGATTGATTCGCAAGCTGCGCGGGGTTGAGATAAAAATTTCGAGACATCTGATCCCCGGCGCGGTGAGTTGCGCTCGAGTTCATCAGCTTGTTCGGTCTCGAGACCTACACCGTCGTGTATCTCGGACTCTCGCGGCCATAACCATCCGTTTCGCACCTAGCCTAGCGGGAGGTGGGGGCCAGGATGCAAAGCTCCACGCATCGGAAGGCGCGCACTGGTCAAACGTCGGCGAAGGAGCACCAATGACGTTGATGTGGGGTCAAGCAGCGAGGTCGACGGTCGGGACCTCATTTAGCAACACTAGGCATTTGGTCTGCAAGTTCGGAAGCAAAATTAGACGCCTTAGATATCATACACTATGCCAGGAGTCATCCAAGCCTTACCTTGTTCGGGCTTTGTTGTTCTATGGGAGCTGACGTTATCATGTCATTTTCACTCCCTTGTGGCCCCTAACACGATGCTCGTGCTTCTTTGTCATGCAGCGGTCAGGAAAACTGTCCTCAATGCGCTGATCGATGCTCCCGCCGAAACAATGAAATCCCAAAGGGGCGCAAAACTGGAGGCGAAGTAGGAGCCAGTGTCGGCGCAAGCTGCTGGTGAAATGTTTCCGGCTCCTAGCCTCGTCGGCTTCGGCATTCCTGACCGCACTAGCAACCGCAGGACCTTCCAATGCAAGCTGCACGTGCCCTCGATGTTGATTTAAGTTTCGTCCACAAAATCACCGTCGGCTCCATAGCCTTTCTAGCCTCTAGGGCGCCCGTTTTTATTTGAGCGGGGAAGGCGACGACGATGACAACCACTCAGTCGGGAACAAGCGCAGGTCTCCTCCACACCCCCCAACCGAAGCCCTACGCCCAACCTTGAATGTCCAGCGGCAAAGACAGACATCAAGTTCCACCATCGCCCCCGTCCGGCCGCAAAACCGTTTGGCGCATCGACACCACCGTTCGAACTGCTGTCGCATCGGGATGGCGACCGGGGCCCCAGTCATAGGTAGCGCCGGTCCAGATCAAGTCAGCCCTCGCGACAGGAAGGATTACTCTGCTGTGGTCTTTTGCCATGCATCCCGGCGCATCTCGCAGTTCGAGACAACAGAGCAAGCATGCCAAACGGTGGTGATAGTGAGACGCGGCTGAGCTGGTGTAGCGCAATCCAAGTCCGCCATAACGCAAGGGAGCGCATCATCCAGGTGCTCGACGCGACAAGCTCGTGGACTCATCACTGAATCCCAGACCTGCCGCCATGTAGTTGATGAAATTGTCTCATACTCAGGGCTGCTGTGATGGTTCGACTGGAAACCAGCTGCGCAACCTTGATGTGCGATTCGATGTGCGACCGTGAATGTCGGACAGCCCATGATGGGGGATGGAGACAACACAGCGTGGTACAAATGAGGCGCGAAAGATTTGTCTGGAATGGCAGAGAAATGACACCCGGAACAAGAGCCACAAGAGCAGAGAGAGTCGACACGTCACTTGGGAGAGGTCACTCGCGGGCAAAACACCATGATGTCAAATAATTTAATTGCTACCTATCTCACAAAGACGCCACGACAGTTGCGGTCCCGCCACCACCCGGAAGGAGCCCAGGGAGAAGCCCTGGGTCCTTCCGCCGCATGCGTCGCGCCGTCAATGTGAGAAGAAACTGTGGTCCCGCCGCCACCCGGAGTCCTGCGCCCGAAGGCGCAAAGATCCTCCGCCACAGTTTCCACAGAGAGCCCCCAGATGGTATTCCTTGGTATTTGTATTTGTATGTGTGCCGTCAGTGTGCTGCCTCCTCCCTCCCAAGTGTTTTTTTTTTCTTGCATCTTTCTGGCATCTTTCTGAGTGTACCCTCCCGCCCTCCATATTTTTTTTTTCTGTGTGGAAAAGGAAATGTGTGTGTGTGCCCCCGCAGCTCCCAACCAACCACCCAAAGCGGCGAGTGTGTGTGTGTCGATGCGAGGTGAAGTCGAGAGGTGGATTGAAGTCGGTCAGTCGGAAATCTGTCGGTCGCAAAAGTGGTCAGTCAGATGCTTGAGAGCAAGGCATGAGATGAGCATTGATTGAAGGCTGACTTACTTGAGCGAATGGTCGGTCGCGTCGTCAGTCGCATCTTTGGTCGCGCCGAGCAGGATGAGGGAGGCAGTAGAAAGAAATGAGAGGAGAATGTCCAACAGTTCGCGTGTCGAGCAAGTCGAGCAGAAGGTGCCAAGCCGGGAAGAGAAGCTCGAGGGTTGGAGAGATGGTTGGAGATAGTGCTGAAAATGAGGGCCCAAATGAGTGTGATGGGGATGAGAGGAGAGGAAGGAACTATTGCAGGAAACTGGAAAAGGCAGAAGAATAAATAACATTCTCAGCCTGGTCAGTGCACGGGTGCGAATTTCTCAGGCCGGTATTCCTATTGTGTGAATTGATTCTCTATGCTATTGTGACTGCCGGGGCTCCGATTGTCAGGAGCCATTTCTCCACTTTTCATTAACGCGCAGCGCGTTTTGAGAGTTCAGATGACAGTGGAAGGCGGTCGCGGTTGGTTCGTGTTGGTGTTGCGGCTTAAAAGCTTACCCGTGCAGGGTTGCAACAGATCGCCTCCACCCCCGCAAAGCCCTAGCGGGCCTGCAACTTGGAGGCGAACACTGCAATTTTAGCGTTGGAGGGGCCGTCTTTGGAAGCTGCAATTGTCCCTAGCGTCATTTGCCTCACCACATCCAAGACCGTACCAGACATTTCAGGCCACCCAAAAACACAGAGCTGCCTCGATTTCCCTTGCTAAATATCAAACCTCGCGCTGGAAACGCAGAGATATCCTCCTTTTCTGTAGAAACCAAGATGCAGGGTCCAAGCCCCACCCACCGGCCGGTTCCATGTTCCACAGGGCCACGAAGTACCTAGGTACGCAGCGGCCGGCGGGAGTTCCCTTTCACCGAACTTGCAGCCCTTGCACATGCGCAGCCAGATACCACATGGCCTCAGTGATCTCTGTCCCACCATTTATCTCTTTCCTTGTGCGGAGATTTTTTCCTCGATAAAACTATCTAGAACAAATTCGAAGGTCGACGATGGAGCGCGGGCTCGTGCATACCTTACTCTTGGTTTCCGAGATGAGGACCAGGTTCCTGGGTGCGGGTGGCGTTGAACGTCACCGCCCAAAGTCAGGTACCACACCGCCAAGAATTTGCCGGAACAAAAATCGTAGCTTTCCTCAGCCAGCAGTCCAAATCGGGCTCCGCAATTTGCGCTGATTTAGAAGACAGAACTTTGGCATATGTAAGATGCTCCCACGGTTGCTGCGAGTCAAGGTCTTCTTGGGACCCGATGAGCGGAAACCTTCCCAATATCACCCCGCTCTAAAATCGCGATGGCGGCGGCCTCGTTCAAGCCGCAAGCAGTGCTCTTCATCAAACCGTCGCACATGTCGGTAAAACTAAGCTTAATCGAGCTGGAAGCCCAGGTTTTCGACGTTGCAGTCGAACATCCATCAGAAGCCATGTGCTCATTGGGCGCGCATTGACCGTGTCACTGTGTTTTGTGAAGCGGTTTCTCGACGTTGGAATGCCCGCCTGGGATTATGGCCTCAAGATGCAGGGAAAACACTGAGTGCGCGCAACGTAAAGGGAAGCTACACCGCGGGATTCGCTCAGATCATCCCTGAGTTGGTCGCAAAAGTACGTGGGTATTGTAAAACACCAAAAAGGGCTGGGACTAATCGGCTAATAATTTATAAGACTATGTGCTTTCCGATGGCTTGTCGTGTGCTTGGCCTTCGCCCGCTTGACAACGGAGTTGAAAGATTCATATCAAACTGGACACCATATCTAAATGCAATGGAGTCAAGCAGCTCAGCTGCGGCTACCCACCTTCCTTGCACGCCAGTGCTGCTGCCAGCTCGGATCCATTTCGGCACCGGCCGAGTGTCTCGGATTGGAGGTGCTGCCCAGCAGGCCCTTCCCGAGCAGTCGATCTGCCACGCATACGAAAATTGCGCGCCATGTCTGAGAGTACGGATCTTTCTCTTTGCATCGTACACCTACCCGCCTGCAACAGAGTCCACGAGAGTGTTCTCTGTAAGACAAGGCTACCAACGGGGATTCAGCTAGCCATTCGGGTTCTACTTTTTACTGTATGCACTACATCACATCCACCATTTACCGGTGATTCGCCCGGGCGCTTCATGGTTCTCCTCTAGCACCTCAAAACCCTATGAAAATGCGACGACCATCCTCTACCTCTTCCCCCACACACGTCGACAACCTCTGGGGCCGGGCGGGTGCGGGCCAATCCTGGCTTAGCTCGCTGGGCAACTCATCGCTCGTCTTCATCGGACCGTTCGGAATAACCATCGCCTTTATCGTCCTGACCGCGTTCGAGGGATCGTTCTGTGCCTTTGCCGCCGCGGCATTCCGTGAAGGGTTTTGGACGATTTTCGACAAACACCGCCCCCGGCTGACCGTCAATGGCGCGCTCGCCCTCGCTTGTTGGATAGCATGGCAAGCTCTGCTGAGCCAATGCTTGCCCGCAAAAGTACGCACCGGACAATACACACCAGCCGGACATGCTCTTACATACCGTTTGAACGGCCTTTCAGCATGGGTCGTCACACATCTCGCTTTTTTTGCCTTCTCTTGGTTGGGCATTCTGGACCCAGCCTTCATCCCGCGCAACTGGAGTGGCTTGGTTGCAGCGATGAACTATGGAGGTTTTCTGGCAGCAACGCTCGCCTTCATCAAGGCGTACGTGTGGCCGACTCATCCGGACGATTGCAAATTTAGCCGTAAGTTGCGCCTTTGATAGGTACAATTTCGCCGCGTATTGATGACTCTGTTTCTCACCAGGTTTCGCGATCTACGATTTTTACATGGGCATTGAGCTGAACCCTCGGCTGGGCAAAGACTTTGACTTCAAGCTCTTCAGTAACGGACATCTGGGGATGATGGTGTGGACAATCATCGACTTCTCCAACATGGCATACCAACATCAGACCCTGGGCCATATCGAACCATCGCTCATCCTCCTAACTTCCCTCCACGCACTCTACGTGCTGGACTTCTTCGTCAACGAGTCCTGGTACTTGGGCACCATCGATATTGCCCACGACCACTACGGCTTCTATCTCGCCTGGGGGTGCTTTTGCTTTCTGCCAACTACGTACACGATTCAGGCACAGTACATGGGAATTTATCATTCATCGCCCCCCGGAACTTACCTGACTGTTGTTTTCGCCGCTGGTCTGGCGGGGTACGTCCTCTTTCGCTCCGTCAATAACCAAAAGCACCACGCCCGGCAGCTGGGGCACCAGTGTCGCATACGGGGCAGGCCTGCGGAGTTTGTTGTCGCGCCGTTCATGACGGCAGATGGCAAGCAGCGCAATAATCTTCTTCTTTGCAGCGGCTGGTGGGGGTGGTCGAGGCATGCCAACTACCTGGCAGATCTGCTGTTCAGCTACAGTACTTGTGCGTTGGTGGGCAGCACAAAGCTGGTGGTATGGACGTACGCAATCTTCATGACGTTGCTTTTGGTGCATCGATGCATCCGCGATGAGAAACGCTTGGAAGCCAAGTATGGCGATGCGTGGACAGAGTATTGCAAGAGGGTGCCTTGGCGGTTCGTGCCGGGTGTGTGGTGAAGAGAGGTGCCTGAGTAGTCAGGAAACGCATCATTATTGTCAAGGCATGCAACAACGTTCAGCTTTACTGCTCTGGTAGCATTCAGAAAATACCCTTTAGACTTCTAGAATACCCTGTTATACCTACAATCAAACCGTTCCAACACGAGCAAGGCATTGTTGCTGAGGCGGAAGGCGTGCGGGGGATTCTACCTAGGATCACTTCACAGGTGAGACTCCTTTGTTCTCACGAGAATCTTTGTTTCCCGCGTCTCGTCACACATCTTGCGGCTGAAAATGGCGGTTATGAGGGCTGGCCCTCTCGTGGACTCATCGTTGTATCGCATATTTAGTCACCACAAAAGGAGACAGTCCAGTCTGTTGTAAGCCAGAATAACTCTATTTCAACACCTCTAATATGATGAACCTCCATAAGATACCCTGATATATACAAATATGATTTCTTTCTCAGTCGACTCCTCAACTATCGCGTTCATCACCGTCCTCACCAAACGGCAAACCAAACGTCGGCCCAAAGTTCGGCCTTGCCCTACTCCCTCTCCTCGTCTCTTGCAATATCAACTCATCCTCCTTTTCAATTTCTTCGACCAATTCCCTCCTCACCCGCTCCTCGTCCCTGCATCGCTGCACGGTACTCCCCCGCCTCTCCACATCAACATCAACCGCCTCCCTCTCCTCCGCCTCCTCCGCCTTCGTTGTCTCACCATCCGTACCATCCTTGTCCATCCCCACCCCCACCTCCTCCCGCTCCTCCCTGCGTATCTCCCCCTCCCTCCTCCGCTGGAACTCCATCGCAGCCTCGACCCGCTCCCCAAACTGCTTCTTCACCTCCTCCTCCGCCAGCCCCGCGAAATGCACCCGTCGATAAACCCCCATCACCGCCAACACCGACGCCACCACCTCCCACGCAAACAACACCGGCAGTGCATATCTAAGTTGCGAACTGCCACATCCCCCGCCGGACCAAATCCCCGTCAGGACCTGATACGCCTCGTGCGCCGGCATGGCATATCCGATACGGTACCATGCGGCGCTGAGTTCGAACGGGACAATGACGGAGGTTACATTGAGAACCACCCACGCCACCAGCGCCATGGGCACATACCCCATAGGCAGCCACACGGAAAAGACATCCAGCGTCTGGAAGTTGACATGCGCAAACAGCCACAGCACCATCCAGCTCAGGCCAAACTCCCTCGCCCCCACGTCCCACCCGTTACGAAACGCCCAGATCGCACCCGCCACACACAGCGATCCGACCAGGCAGTACGCGAGCGAATTCGCCGCGCGAAAGAGGATGATCCGCGAGGGACGGAGTTTCGTGTACACGGAGAAGGCCTGGTGCAGGGAATTGATGACACCGAGGTAGAAGAATTCCTGCATCATGATGAGGATGATGGCGACGGTGTTGTAGATTGCGCGCGAGCCCTGGGTGGTGGGGCGGATGTTGATGGAGGAGAGGGTCCATGGGGAGGCGAGAAGGGGGAGGGATGCGGTGGTGGGAGGCAGGGCGGTGAGGTTGGAGGTGTAGGTTGTTTGGGCGGTTTGGGAGAGAAGAGCGAGGTTGGAGGCGATGAGGGCGTCGACTATGGGGGGGTAGCGAGCTTGGTTCCAGATGAATGTGAGGGTTTTGTTGGGGTTGTAAGTGGAGGCGGGGGAGGGGGAGGGGGAGGCGAGAGCGGATGCGAGGGCGAGGGAGGCGTTGGGGTGAATGTAGAGGGTTGCCCAGTAGCCGGTGGAGCAGACGACGGATTCGAGGGATGAGGGGTCCGGAAAGTCGGACGGGGAGCGCTCGTCTAGGGTGGGGAAGGTGTCGCTTTGGAGGGTGCCGTAAGCGTGGCGGACTGCCGCGCCGATGGCGCCACCGTCGTAGTCGACAAAGCCGATGGTCATGTTGTGCGTGCGCTCCCCTTGTTGGAAGAGAGCGCCGAAGATATAGCTGAATAAGCCCAGGAAGAGGAGCTGGAGCAGGATGAAGTTTTTGGCTGCTGCGCGGGCGAACTTGCGGCCGCTGATGCCGTGGAGGTGCCCGGCGAGTTCGGGCCGGCGCTGGGCCGTCCAGAGATAGCGCGGTATTCCGACCATGGTGTGTTGTTTGTTCCGAGTCGATAAACTGGGTTTGGACAATCGGGATTGCCAAAGGGAGAGACGGGGTCTGTTTACTTTATGGCAAGGCGGGATGCAGAGTGGTGAGTAATCGTCCTCAGTGACCGGCAAGTCCCGTTCGGTAGCCGATAGGGGGGGCCGGTCGAGGCCGAAGCGCGAACAAATCCCGGCGTCTGTGATTCGGGGGCCGGAAAGGCGCACAAATGGCATGGTCGCTTATAGCCGTACCATTTCCGCGGGGCATGACAAACCGTTGAGTGTTGGCCTATCAAACGATGTCGTCGGGAAATATTTTTTGTGGTACAGAGCGTGGAAAATAAAATGGGAGAATTGCTTCTCCGGAAGGACAATGTTGACAAGCAATTGCATTTCCAATCCCGAAACCTCGCTGTTATAGATATCCAAAAATAAAAAATGCCAAATGGCAAAACGTGCGAGTCGATGACGATATATCGACCCCCTTTGCGTTGATAACCATCCTCAATTTCTCTCGGGAAAGACTAGTTTCGCCACCGTGCGCAAAGGCTCGCCTTGTGATTCGGTGCACCTTGATTATTTACCGCTTTCCCTTTCCTCCATTGGAATCCAAAGCGCTGAATCGCCGAGCTTGTCCGCAGTCAAGCCCCCGCGACCCGGGTGTTTCATTCCGGCTTCGACCTGGCGCTGGTACGACACATTACGGAGTCGCTCGCCCTCGGCCGGTGTCAGTCGAATCTGGAGTGCATCGGCGTTAGCGACTGGAGGCAACAATACGAAACGGTAGTGCAAAAAAATGGAGAGGGCTTACGTAGAACTCGACGCCGACGGCATGAATGAAGAAGGCCAGCCAGATTGCCGCGCCAAAGGGGATGTTGAGCGCAGCTCGGACACTCGCAACGTCGTTGCCGCTCATGTCAGCCTCGACGGGCACTACCTGGTCAGGATTGGTGCCGGAAAAGTATGCTTGGCATTCCGGAAATTTCCTCAGGGTGCTTTCCTCCGAGCCGAGGAGATATCTGCTGGCAAGTTGATCGCAAGAGATCGGGAGGTAATACCCCTGGTTGCTAATGAGAGATGCGATGGCGATGAGTGCGATGCGCGTCGTGATGATGGAGCCAGCCTGGAAGAGGATGCGTTAGCGGCGACAAGAATTGGGCGCACGAATCACTCACATAGAACCATGCCCTCAGCATCCATGCCCTGTGCTGTTCGAGCTGGAGGCGCTTGACGTTGTAGTAGGACAGCCCCAAGGACCCGATAAACGCAATCGTCAAGACGCCAACGACCACCTGCACGTCCAACCCGCCGCCGAACGAGTGTCTTGCGATCATGAGAGCACCGGCTGTTCCGACCAAGCTCAGGAGCAAGATCACGTAGCCGTTGATGCGGTGGAACAGGATGACCTTGTGGCGGATGGCGGGCACGAACTGGAAGCATGCGAGGAACCCCGCGGGGAGGATAGTAGCCAGGTGCATGATGATTCCCGCCTTTTCGACGGTACTTTTGTCGTAGTAATAGCAGTCGAAGCTTTGTGCGTCTTCGCCGCAGAGGATGCCGTTGTAGCTGAGGTACTGGAACCGCGCGAGGGTGAAGCCCACCATGGCGCCGGCGAAGATGAAGAAGAGAGTGAAGTTGTAGCCCTTGGTGAAGCCGATGGGGTTGTAGAGCTTGCGCATCACCTTGACGAAGGCATTTGCCGGCGGTCGGATGGTTGCTGCTGCCATTTTGGGCGGTGGGTCTCAAGACTTACACCGTGCTGTACGGATTACAGGGGTTGTCAAAGTGCCAATTGGTCAGCTGGAGGGCTCACAAAGGTCGGCTGTCGAAAATAGAGAAACATCTCGAAAAACTGAAGTTCAACATCGGCATTTATATCACCATAGTCGAATGTCAAATAATCGACTCAAACTCTGGTGTTTGGCTCTGCCACCATGGCATCGTCATCTAACATTGTGTCAAACGCAGCCAAGACGCAGGCAGACATGCAGCTGAGGCTCGCTCTCGGTTCCTTTGTGAAGCGAATGCGGAGGAAGCGGCACAGCCAGGGTTCTCCAGCGCACAATGGTTCCCAGTTGGGCAATTTGTGGGCCCGTCGGCATCCTTGGCATATCGACCACACACGCGTCTCGCATCACGTCGCCCATTCATGGTGCATCGATCCAGCATCGTGGCTTGGGTTCCTGATAATCGCGGTTCAACTCGACGCCGAAATCTTCTGGCGGCCGCCGAACGCATGCGCGTGGTCATCTCCGACGTAATCTGGTACCGGCCTTCTTCCCTTTATCAACTCACGGTCGCCCTCCCGGAGCCCCGCCCTGCGCCACAGCATAACACCATTTGGACAGACACCCGCAAGGGAAAGATTGCGCGCCCGAAGCCTCGCAGCCGCCTATTTTTTGCTAAGCAGTATCATGGTTGGAGTTCCAGGCCGCTCTAGAGGCTGCGGCGTGTGTCGCCGCCGGAAGAAGGGAGTACGTGTTCCCCAGCCTGCGCGGGCCTTTTAATCACAGTCCCTTCTGAAATGCAGTCTGCACGGCCGACAGAGTTTCTAACGTGGACGTGTTTGTCAGTGCGATCTAGCGCAGCCCACGTGCGCTCGATGTCGCCAAGCGGGAATTGAGTGCGATGGATATGAGCGGGAGCGGGTTTTCGTCCATATTATTCCCGCCTCAATGGTGCTGAAGTCCAAGGCGCTGCGACAACCGCCGCCCACCGCCTCCGCCCGAACCCACGGAAATCGGACCCCTGCTTCCACGGCTTTCCCCCCGGAAATCACCCTCTCAACGAGCCTCGCCCACTCAGCGTACCGTGTGAAATGCATCGAGACTCTGTGGGACCTTCAGTCCCCCAACAACGGCCATGCCTGCGAGCTGTCAACTGTCGTTTGGATTACCAGCGTGCAGGACATGCCCATTTTTCAGCACAGCCGTCCCTTGCAAAAGTCGATCCTCGCCCTTTGTCTCGCCATCCTTGGGAGGCGGGAGAAGACCGAGTGGATGGCTCACCATGGGCTCCAATTATACGGCGACGCCATCAAGACTTTGTCGGCTGCCCTGGACCGCTTGCCGACCTCTACCCCGCCATCGGACGACATGCTCGTGACCACAAGGGTACTAGCAATGCACGAGGTAATCTCCACAGCGTTGGACCCTTCCCCTTCCGCTGATGATGACAGCTGACTTAGTGTCGTTTGCGCTAGCTTCTCGGGGGCGCCCCTAAGGAGCATCATCTACCCCAACCACACGCTTGGTCAACGCATAAGATGGGAGAGCTAGCCCTGCTCACCGCGAGGTCGCCAGGTGCGTTCGCCGAAGGCTATACCCACGACATGTTTGTCGAAGCGAGATATATGTGTGTGAGTAGACTCGCATCTCTCGAATCTGTCGAAAATGAGCGCCTCATAACAACTATAGACAATCGCCGCCGTCCTGGTTCGCCGGCGTACACTGCTCAGCAACCCGGAATGGAAAACAATCCCCTGGTCAACGCAAAAGAAAACGCCCAGAGACCTGATAGTCGACATATTTGTTGACCTCCCCTCCCTCCTGCAGCAGCTCGATGCCGTCATCGAGTGCGACGACCTGCCCCTCAAGATGGCGCTCGGAGGGAGATGCCTTAAGGAATGCCTATCTTGCGAGAGGTCTCTGTTGACTTGGCTCAAGACATCGGCTCCACCAGGCTGGGGAATGACAGGATGTCCGAATTTAGACCTCAACAGCCCCACCCCTGACGACGTGCAAGCGGCCCAGCTCATGTACCTTTTTTGGACCACCTACTCTCAAGTCCTTTCCATCATTTGGTCTATCTCATCTTTATCGGCGGATGCAGACACCGGCGTCCATCAATCAGCGATACTCGTGTGCTGTCAATCGATCGCACGGATCATGCCCATCTTTTTCCTGGGTGAGGCAGAGGCGGCACTCTGCTATCAAATCGTTTCGTTTCCGATGTTCTTCGCCCTCCACGGGCTGATGTCTGTCGAGGCCCCCGCGATTTCAGCTGACCAGCGACGCTTGCTGCATTTATTCAGAAAACCAGCCAAAGGCGGCGGTTCACTCGCTCAATTTGTTGTGGGCCTACTGGAACATTCCCCAGTTCTCCGGAAGACCAGTACGGCCAAAATTGTGACTGCATTGGCTGCAGAGGGTGTTATTACCTCCTCAGCACCACTCTCTGCACCACTCTCTCCCAATGCCACTGCGGCCCTGCGACAAGCCTCGCATTATCGATCATCGAGAGTTTGGCAATGCCTTCCAGGTGTTTAGTCAGGCGCTCTCTCAACCACCAGCCCTTAGGCCTCTGGATATATTGGCAGCCTGGTTGTATGAGGCAAATCTGGGCAATGCTTTTGGTGCGTATCCAGCATTCCCTGAGGGCCCAATGTTTCCATGTCGAATGGAAAGGATTTTCGAGATTGATTCATCAAGAATAACGGTCGCACTCCCCTGGCCACTAAGCCGACGCTTTGAAATGAGCGGTCGCTTGAAGATAGGTTGCAAATGTACCACGGCTGCGCGGATCAATATAGCACCCAATGACGGCAAACACCTTCCGGCTCCGAGATATGCTAGTGCTCGTATTACCCCGGCGAAGAATTGCGATGATTGGAGCACCGAGGATGGATACGAGGAGTTGGTTCAGCGGAAATTGCAAAAACGGGTATGCCGCGGAAGGATTCGCATGTAACCCCACCACCCGTCAAACTGTTTGACGTCATAAGTCACCACTAATTGGAGAATACTCGACAGCCCATCAAGCACGTTCGGGAACGAGAATCAGGGTGAAGAACGGTATGAATATAAGGTTGTTCTACGAAAGAAGAGTTAAAAGTTTGCTTCCAGCTCAAGCTGGGGGGGAGGGGGGAGGATCCAGGGGTAACTTATGCCTTGGCTCCGAGCGTTGGGGCGGAGCATCATCCTTGTCAACTCTCCACCGTCCCACAAACAGGTGGGTTTGCAGGATCAGGAAAATCCTGGCAGATGCTGCTGCCTTGGCTTAAATCTTTCAGCATTCATATAAACGTCAACACCAACCACTCTCAATCGATCCTAGCCCATCCCCGCAATTCTCGATCAAACCTCAACTCTGTCACCATGAAAACCTTCTTCGCGCTCTCCTTCGCGGTTCTCGCCCACCAGGTCGCTGCGACGGGCTCAGTTTCCCCAACGACAACTGGCTCGAACATCACCGTCTCCAGCGCAAGTGCTGGGTCATCCACCGGCGCTCCACGGCTTAACACCTGGACCGCCTTAGGCTGCTACAGCCAAGATGCCGCGCAGCCCATTCTGGAGAGAAGGATGACCGGGAACGACATTTTCATGTCGATCTCAGCATGCACAAGCAGGTGCTCGGACGGGAAATTTGCATTTGCCGGATTGCAGAACGGCAACCAGTGCTGGTGCGGAAACCAGCTGGGCGGCGCGTTGGCGAAGAACAAGGACGACTGCAACGTGCCTTGCCCCGGCTATACCTTGGAAACCTGCGGCGGAGTGAACGCGCTGAGCGTTCTCAAGGCTGAGGGGATTGATTCGGTTGTTCCATCATCGACCCAGACCACCACCACGGCCCCTCCTGCGATCACTTCGAGCACATCGAGCAAGACTAGCAGCGTCTTGAGCACCCTGCAGACTGCCGGCGCGATGAGGAACATGGCCATCTTTGGCTGGTGATTGAGGCGAGAACAGGCCGGCTGGCCCGGTCCGAGAAGCTGTTATTATAGATGTGTGGTGGTAACGAGGGTGGCAAATAATAGCTCTAGCTAGCTGAACCGGCTTCATAACTCTAGCTCACTTGCCTACCCTCGACCCTAGCTCAGCTGAGGCCTTCACGTGGGCGAGGTACGAAAATGGAAATTTCGCAAAGCCCATCTTTGTCTCACAAGATATACGATACACCGTTCGCCAACTTCTAACTTTCACACAGCAGTTTGAGACCGGCCGTGTGCCTTTACTCCGGCTTCTGGCCGTACGTCACATAACTGCTGTCGTCAGCATCACGGCGGACAAGGAGAGACGGGCTACTCACATCGGCCAATACGCATGGATGTTTGTGTTCTTGATGTCGTTCCGAACCTGGCTGAGCAAGATCTCCAACTCCTCGTTGGACCAGCCCAGAACGCGGGTGAACACAGCCGAGCTGAGCCCGTGCAGGCCGGTCGAAATGTTCTCCAAAGTCCAGATACCTGAAAATGTCAGCACGCTTTTCTCCACTTCCCAATCCAAACCCAACTTACCAAGCTCTTTATGCTTCTTATCCTTAGGCCACCTGTTCTGTGGCCACTTGTACACCACCGTCTCGACATTCACAAACCCCTGCGCCTCAAGCTGCTCTTTGTACTTCACCGCCCCGTCAAACGGCCGTCCAATCGCCTTGCACCCCTCCATCAAGTGATTCACCCACTTGCTCACCGCCAAATCCTCCGTCAGCGTCCCATCATCGCTCGTCAGCGGACAGATATCCGCCAGTTCAATCCACCCCCCCGGCGTAAGCCCCTCGTACGCCCGCTCGAAAAACTTCGGCCAGTCCGCCAGGCCCGCCGTCATCATCCGACTGTAGATAAAATCAAACTTGACGCTCCACGTCCACTCCTCCTCGACATCGTCGACCTGGAAGGTCAGATTGGGCGGGACGAACGGGCTCTGGATCGGACTCAGATCCACACCCACCACCGACGCGGCGGGGTTCTCATCCGCGAAATCAACCGCCCAGATCCCTGTGCCAGTCCCAATGTCAAGGACATTCCGCAGCGGCGGCCTACCGTCCCGCCCCGCAGGCGAGAGGTACAGCTTGTTTTCGAACGAGAGCAGGAACAGGTGGTGCTGCAGGTCGAGACGCTCTTGCTCGCGCTCGTCGTTGGGCATCACGTATTTGCCGTCCTTGTAGGCGTGGTAGGTGCGCCCGTTTTCGGAGCGGTATTGGAAGATCGAGGAGGAGATGGACGACGTAGAGGGGGAGTTGCTGCCGCCGAAGACGGAGTCCGCGTCGGATTCGGGGGTGAGGTCGTCGACTTCGAGGGGGGCGGGGCCGGGGACGGTGGTGGTGGTGGTGGTGGTGGTGGGAAGGGGGGGTGCGGCGGCAGCGGGTGCGGCGGCAGCGGGTGCGGGTGCGACCGCAGGTGTCTCTTCGTTTTCTGTCGCCATGTTGGAGGCTGGGATTGTGGTGATGTCTCGGCCTTGCGCGGTCACACAGGTGGAAATAGAACGTCGTCGTCGTCGTTGCGATGCGAGTGAGCGAGAGGAAACTAGTGATGCCCCCTCTCTCGAATGCGGGAATTCTAGGCTCTTGAGACAGACAGACAGACAGACATGCCGCGGCAGACCCCTCACCTGCTCCACCTGCGGCTAGATGAGGACAAGAACCCACTATTGATCGTATCCGGGGTCCGGGTCGGGAGTCTTGTCCTCCAAGGGGCTAGGGGTAAATAAAGTGGGGATTGGCCAATCATATGGCAGGGGTGACATGTCGCGTATCTTGTGCCTCTTGCTCGCATGAAGAATGGGCCGAGGTGGGCTGGTGGCGATTGCGAGCTGCAGGTGTTGATTAGGTGGGGGCTTGAGCGGGATGGAACCGGTCGGGTGTTTGGGGCGCTTTGGGGAGACTATTGTCTTGAGAGGGTTGCACTGCATGCATGGCGCAGCGTGGGTCGCAGACGATGTTACGGAAGGGGTTTTCCGAAGGAGTCTTTATTTTATCGAGTGGGGGGCACGGAGACTAGATCTAGAGCTAGATGCTATTAGGGCTCGATCTTAGAATCGGTGAGGTGTAACATTGATATCTTGGTGTATTAGTCTCTTTTTGTATCAGTATATGTATTAGGATGGTATGCGATATCTAGTATATATGCCCTAGGATGGTATATAATATCCCAGCCTGGATTTATGGCTGATATATGATATTCCAAGATTGCAAAACCGAAGATAATTGCAGTATTGAGTAACCGCACGTGATACAGAATGCTGAGCCGTGCTATTGACTTTTTTTTGCTCCAAGTTCGTGTGAGCTTGTCGAAACTATTGCCTGTTTATCTCTACAACCGTCACTTATTTCTCCCTTTGTAAAACATGTCGTGAATCACAGACCTAATTACTAATATTGACTCGGGGATTACATCCCTCGTGGCCTTCGCGGGGCGTGCAGTGTTTTTGCTCCCTAATCAGGTCACTAGACAGGGGTAGCGATAGCTCGCGGTGGAACAGGAGGACCAAGGCAGGAGGTCTGATAATATTTTTCCTTGCGACAAATACTTTTTAGGCGGATCATCGGACATCACTTTTTTAGGCCACAGAAGGCACCTAATAATCCCACTTTTTCTGGCACACCATTGAGCATGACGACAAGTGACTCGATATAACTCGATGCATGAATTTCATTTACCCTAATCAGAGGGGCACTTCCCTTTCTTTCCACCTTTTCCTTGGAACCGCGGTCTGAGGTGCGAACACGCACCCTACTCGCAGTTCAACCACTGGAATCATCGACGTTTTTCTGCACCACAGCTATCCGCATGCCTGCCTGATCAGGTGTGTGTGTATGTGTGTGTGTTGATCACCTTGTATTCCCTTATTCACTACTCGTAAGCGACGCGGAGAGCGCATAGTTGTATTTCTCCCACCACGCCGTCTTGTATCTGCGAAGGTAGTATGTGAGCCCAAACGAGACGTAAAACCCGCTGGTAAAGTATGTCAGGTCGGTGATCAAAGCTACCACTCTTTACAGCGTTAAAATAAAGCCTTTAACTTTATTATTAACTAAATACTCCTACAATTACCTTGAGTTTTTCAAGTCTACTAAATACAAGGTTTATGGTTACTAATATTGTGGATAATGCTATTTTAGTTGAAACTCTTTCCACACCTTGACTACGGAAAGAGGTCCCATCCTAAATGTAACGACCCCCGCAGGTTTGGGCTTTGACGGATCTTCGAGGCTGAGCTGGTCCCACGTCCCTATCCCCACCCGCTCATAAGTCCCTGGACTCACCTCGACTGCGACCAGTGCATAATTACAGGGCATTGTCGACTGGTCAAGATCTCTGCCAAGCTCAATCGCGATGTATGCGGACTCTTCTGCAAGAGGCATCGTCGCAGTCGAAGCAGAAAAACGCCATTCGAGACGACGGCCATCCTCCGCCCCTTCTACCACGGCGACGCATTGGGGCTGCACCTGAAGCGACTGTCGACCCCGACCCGGGATTACCCAGCTGATAATGGATAATGGCGTGACCCATGCTGATAAATGCAGGACAGTCGTCAACTGACCACCAAGACGCTCGTAATAGGTCTCAAACTCTGCATGTCATTTAGGCTCAGCCTCGCTCCTCCTACGTCCACGTAGACCTTCAGACTCTGAGTACCCTGGAACTGCCGCCACTCTGTCTCCTGCAGAAACCACGTTACTGGGGCAGTCCACTGCTGCGCGCTAGCACTTATCTCCTAGCCGGTCTCAAGATCGACCACCCGCCTCTGTGCTGGTAATTTCCATCCTGTCCAGGACCAGCTAGGAAAACCCACTCTTCTCTCCATGGGCCTCGTGCTTCCCCAACATAGTCCTGCACAAAGCCCAATCGTCGGCGTCCATGTAATAGACTCGTATATCTCCACTTCCTCCTCCCATTCCTCGGATGAAGAACGACGCCGTCCCCCCGTCGGCTTAGGCACACGCGGCAGCAGAGGCACGCCCCACAAGTGCCGCAGCCGCCACTGGCCCCTCTCCAGGGCACCCAGCACGCCCCTGATACCGTCGAGGACGTCGCCCTCCCTGAGAGCTAGCACAGAATACTCCTCAATCCGCCGTATCACGTCCCATGGCGAGCCGCCGCGGCCACCGCCCAGCCCAACCGAGAAAAGTCCCAGCTTGTCCTTCTGTTCCTTGTTACACCGGTACTGCGCCCTGAACTGCTGTCCGTCGAGGGTGTGCAGTGCGTCGAGGTTCCAGTTGAGCGCCTCGCAGCAGTACATGCCACGACACTCGTAGTAACCTGGCGACGAGTGAAGACGATACGGCGACGTGCGAGCACGCCTTCCTGGTAGGTCTAGCCGCGCGACCACCAGACAGACTGTCGGATATCGAGCGTGGGGTGTTTGGTGCTCGAGATCAGCAGCCGACTGCCAATACGCGCCTGGGGCTGCCGAATCGTACTGCGCGGCTTTCCAACACCCGCGAGGCCGGCTTGGGTACCTTCGCCGGCGGCGTTGATGATGGTGACTTCGGACAGGTTATAGATGAGATCCATCTTGGGGAGCTGTTCCGCTTTCTCAGCGTCGTTCTGTTGGTTGATGCAGTACCTGTCAATCCAGAGGTGGCTGATTCCAAGAGCGAGGGTAAGGGCGATGGTATCCTGAATCGTGGAAGGGAGTTGGGGGATGTCAAGACCCGGGGTGAAGAGAGGGGCCGATTCGTTGCCCCAGACGCAGCTCAGAGTTGCGTACGGCTGACCTGACCAGGGTTCAAGTTTTCCCGTCCGGCAATCGATCATCTTTAGGGACGAGATCTCGGCCAGTGGTGCCATAGCCTCGGCAGGGAGCTCGCAGCGCTTGCTATGCCCCTCGCGGCAGCGGGCTACCCATCCTCGGAGAAGCGACATGGAGATGAGAGGTGTGATGACGCGGATCGGTTCGTCGGGCTTCACCTGCGGCACCAGGAAGCGCATCTCGTCCGCAAAGTCCTTTCCTCCGAACCGTTCCTTGCTCTTCAGCGACAACATGACGGTGTCGATGGCTGCCCACCCCCCGCAGTTGATACGACTGCTAGAGTATGAATATAGCTGGTAACGGTTCTCGCACAGCTTGCCCGCTGGCTCTCCAAACTCACTGGCGATAAGGCTGCACAGTGGGCACGAGTCGACGCGGAAGTCTCTTCCCGGTCGTGTCCGCTGGCGGACTGGGCTGCCACGATCGGTGAGGTGCTTTCGGTTGAAGACTGCGTTGAGATTCAACGTGCGGCACCACTTGCAGAGCCTCATTCCCCGGAATCGGGTTTCCCTCGTGGTGCTATTTGAGTGTGAAGTGGGAGTCTCCATTGTAATTTGATGGCACCAGGGGCCGGGGTGTGTGCGGGTGGCGAGAGCGGAGAGAGACGACGGATAGGTTGTTGAGGACTTCAAGCTCTTTGTTTGTTTTCCTGATATACCGAATCGCTGCAATATGCCTTATATAGACGTTATGCGACTTGCCTTTTTGTTGAGCTTGCAGTGTCTGACTTGCGTCGCGACCCTGCGTCTTCTGCGTCACCAGATGTCGCATCTCACATGTCTCGTGGTATCGTGTCCAAGACATCTCAGGAAGCTGGGGTCGTGCACTTGCGTTTTGCACCGTGCCGTGTCAGCCCTATGCACTGGGTATTCCACACTTGAGAACCAGAGTCTAGACTCCAACCACGGTTAAGATCACGATGAAATATCAGCTGGACGATAAAATTACTAGCTAACTGTCAGAAACGCTACACCACTGTTGTGGTCACTACCAGAGCGATCAGAAAGAAGAGAGTTTTAATTACTTAATTCTCACGGCTCTCTGGCGAAGCTAGAGGGCCATCATTTTGTATTTTTTTAAGTACATAAACTAGTTCTAGATAACAGGGTTGCGGCTGATCGGCGGTTTGCAGCAGTGCGCTGAAATGTAGGGCGTTGGTTGTTGAAAGATGTGACTGCGAAGGGCCGAGGGGTGGCGCAATTCCCACAATCTCGGCTCCCATTGATGCATCTCCACGCTGTGGATGATTATGGGACTCTCTCAACTGCTGCTGCCTGTGAAGATCAGCTGGGCTCATCGGGGTGGGTGCCGCTGTCGATCCATTAGTGCGCGAGTATGCGTTCCTTCTCCCCCTGTGCTTGCGCCACACTTAGGCCTGATCTTCTCGCGAATACTGGCCAGTATTCGCCAATTTTCACGAAAAACGGATTACTTAGCGCTTATTTCGGGTTTTCCGGGCCACTATACCCCTTTTGGAATTTTCTGCTTGCAAGCGCCTGTGAATACCGCTCGAGCCCCTTTTTGCCAAGCCCTAATGTACCACGCTAAGGCTAGCCGGAATACTGGGAGAGTTTTCGAGCCAAAGGCATCGAAAAGCAGTTTTCACAAATGCTTAAATTCTAGTATTCAGAGGCCTTCAGTATTCAATGCGAGTATTTACATTGCTTTCCAGCCCTATCGTTCCCTTGCCAGCCTATTTGCGAGCTGTCACCACCTGTCACCCACCTTCTCATCAAAAATGAAAAAAATGCATCATTTGACCCGGCTTGCATTCTTTTTTATAGTAAACTCTATTGCAATTGATGCATCGAAGAATTGCGCCTGCACTTCGAGCTTGAGAGCAGCGCGGCTAACTGGTACTTCTGGGTGGGCCCACAAGGTGGCCAGGGGGCCAATGTATCCCCCTCCAGTGAATACCGGCGAATACTGGCGAATACTGGCGAATACTGGGCCAGTATTCGCGAGAAGGGCATTGATCTGACATTCATACCGTCACATCCAATGCGCTCGGGTCGCCGCTATCCCTTTTAGAGGCATGTAAGCCCCAACCGTTAAGTTATCAATCCGGTTTTGATGCCTTTTTGTGTCCGGGCTCGCCGTTATTGATTGTTTTCTTCCTCAAAGGACACGCTCAGTGGACAACTCGCTGAATAAGCTTTGAGGCCGGGATGCGAGCGTCAGATCACCGGCATCATCATCCTCAGCAAACTCCTACATCTCGGTAAGGACTCCTTATTCGTTTTTGGGAGAATATAAAGACTGGTGAATATCATTTGTACGTTAGATATACGAGAAAACAAGTAGATGCAATGAGATATTGTTGCGGCATAGAGATTGCCGCAGCTTTGACACATGTCAACGTGTACATTAGCTGAGGTTTCCATGTCATCGTTGGGAGGACCATAAAGTAGTGGTCTTGGCCGTGAATTGCCACTGTTGGATCAACGGTCTAACTAAGGGTGCTCTCCTTGCTTCATTAGCAAAGTTTTAGTGGCAAAAGTCAATGTCTTACAAGGACCGTTAACTTGAAGCCTTAGTAGAAAGTTTTGGGGGTTAGGGCTTACAAAGAAAGGTATTACGGGTTTGTATTATAGTAAGATTCGGGATTTATATTGCCTTTCCTCGCGGTCAACTTGGCGGCGCTGTAAATTAGTAGCAGCTTATAGTACAATTTTCAAGCTGAAATTGCTTGGGATTACAGGATCCCCCGTTTTATCTCCACGAAACAGGCTATCGAGACCGGATCAACTTCTTTTGGAAGTTAACGTAATAAAGCCTTTGAAGATAGCGAATTAGAGTTGACTACTAAACGTTTACGAAGCTGAAGGGTTGGAAAACCAAGCCGTTCTAATTGGACATATGCGTAGGCACCAAGCAAATACCTAACCTATCGGCTTCGGCTTCCCCGCTATGCTCAATCCTTCCCGAGTTCCCCTTTCTGCTGTGTAACAACCTCTGTCAACCCCTGCGAACTTATATTAATGAATGACGTTGGAATACTCCTGCGGGGCTGGATGGATTGATTTCATCAAGTCAAACTCGAAGCCCTCGTTCTAGACATGTACCCCAAGAACGGCCCTGTTGCCGTCACCAAGCTGGTTACTCAGCCGGTATACCTGGTTCGGCCTAGCTGCGGTAGGCTTTGAGCCCCTTGGTGACTCTTGTTTGAACCCCTTGACAGTATCAACGTAGGCAAACCAACCGAGGAAACCAGGTATCATTTGGCGAGTCAAGTCAGGAATCTCTAGCGCCAGATGCTTCGCCGTTGCTACCATACCTTGCGACTCTACCTTCGATATTTTTGCTGTGAGGGCTGACGTAGAGAGTTTCGCAAAAAGGTCGAAGCAGGTAGACCTAGAAATACCCGCCCTCCCATCTTGGACATTGCGCAGCAGCTTGCCAGCGCCGTGAGTTTCGTCAATCCGTGCAAATATGCTCACAGGAACAGAAACCCTAAGTCCACCATAGTGTTCCCTGACTGATCCTGAGACTGGCGCTCCGTGATCCGCTTATACACTAGTGTTCGACTCTTTCCGCAGCGTCCACTTTCACCCTTCGCAACGACGACGCCGTTCGTGAGTAGACCTCCGGCTGCTCTGCAGCCCCCGATAGCTTGCCTCCTTCATCTTGGAATTAATTACGTTTGGCCACAACGACCGCCTTAACTCGGTCAAGTTCACAGCCGTGACATATAGGCGCGAGGCTTAGAGGACCGAAATTCCCAGCGCTCTGGTAAGTAATACAAATACATAAGCCTGCAAGTTTCAAAAGTGGGACTCATTTTAGCCATCTTTATATATGGGACCAGTTCTTGGCCCCACCGCTAGAGTTGAAGTGATCATTTCAGCAGACCTCGTTGCAGCATGCCAAAAATGGGTAATTAGGGTAAGCAAAGGTGAGCTAGCCACTAAGCCGAGCTTGAGCCAGGGTGAGCAACGTCATGTGCTCAAGAACGAAAAAGGAAATTATTATACCCAGATTCGTCACACATCAGATGTTCAATCTTGGAGGATTCACCGTCACATTACCTTACTACACTCGCCTGCTTGCTGACTTGTCTCCTCCTGCCCCCTAACCCAGCGCGTGCAACGTGCAACAACTCAGGCTCAAATGGCCCAAAGATTCCATCACCCGTCTGCCCTTCCTTCCTGAAGCTCCGCTCACTGATCAAGGGCCAGCTGACACTACTCACCTGCCCACCTCTTCCAACCCCAAACAGCGCCAAATCGGCGGGATACCCACCATACCTCATCGAATCCACCGACGCCCAGGACATGCAATACTCTCTCGCCGGTGTCCTAACCGCTCCTAACGTCGCTTTAAAGGCCACCTCAGTCCCGCTGAACGCTCTTCCCTCCAATCTCATAGGATAGAGCCAAGCGCCAAGCTTCTCCGAGGGCGATCTCCCGGCGAGCTTCCCAAACTGAGCAAACATATCCGTCCCGCTTGAGACAAACTTGCCTACAAACAGGCCTGGCTCGTTCGGCAGAAGGGAGATCTCCACGGTGCTGTTCGGACCCTGGGTATACCGCGCTGCGAAAGTCTTCCCTGCTTCCCCGCGGGCTGCCTGCTCGCCGGCGGCGAGCCAGATTTCCAGGGCGAGAGACTTGATAGTGGAGAGGTCGGATGCGGAGAGAGAGTAGCCGGCTGTTGGGGACTCATCGCCAAAGTCTTGGTCCCATCCGGCTGCGCGCACGAAGTCGGATGTGAGGTTTGTTGGGGTGGCAACGAGGGTCCGGCTGAGCTTGAGGGGGTTGATGAGCCGCTGCTCGACGAGATCTGGGAATGGAGTAGAAGTGATATTCTCAACGGCGTATGCAAGTAGCTGGAAGGCCATGTTAGATGGAGAAAGTTTGGGAAAAAAGGGAACACGATGAGCATGGCACGAATGGACTCGGCTCTCATGCATGGCTTGAGACCGGCAGCGCCGCATTTGACGGCCTCAAAGTCAGCCAGTTGTCGGGCACCAGGAAGAGCAGAAGCGTTGTTGCCAACGCTCAAATCTGCAAGGGCATCTACCGAGATGAGTCTCCCGCTTAGTGCAGTAATTCAGGGTCAAATCTCACAATCTCTTCCCACTCCACTCATAAAACTCGCCAGACTTCCGAGGGTGACCTCCCTCCAGTCGGCATCATACACTGGGTTTCCGCCCGACAGATGCGCAATCTCAGACACGAATTTGGCCACGGGCTCATCCCAATACTTGTCTCCAAGCTTTGTCAGGATGGTGTAGACGGTGAGGAGCTTGGAAATACTGTGGTCCCGGAGAATGGTGTCAGGGTCAACGTTCGTCGCCTTTGTGCCGTTGCTGACGATGGTGGGCGTGTGGTACGACGCATAGATGGGCTTCTTGGCACTGGCCGAGTAGACCTGAATTGCGAAGGATGTCGTAGCTCCAGAGACCTTGACACTGCTGAGGGCGTCGGCCAAGCCCTTGTCGAAGGCGGACGAGGCAGAGACGAAGGCAGGGGCATCAGCACTTGTCGCAGGAGGATACGCTGGTCCCAGGAACGGGCAGTTCTGCGCGGTACTGACGCCGGCGAGAGCAGCCAAGAAGAGGCCTAAGTCCAATGAGTGAAGCATCGCGGCGACGGTTGGACCCTGTCGAGGGAGTAAAAGAGACGTTCGCCACGAGGGGAAGGTCTGGCATGATGGCGCTGGAGATGAAGCATATGTATGGGATGCGGTGCGTCTCGCGGCCCTCGTGGCCGGGTATTCGAGAATTCGACAGTCCGTTTCGACCGCTGTTGGGCAGCGCCGTCAAGTTTCAACCTTTAAGCTTCAACTACCAAACGGCTCACAAGTCTCGTCACCGCCCCTTCGTCAGTTTCTCACAGCTCTGCTCATGGAAGACACAATGGATGATGCACAGCCAGACCCGAGTATAGAAATTCGAGAACCGCTTTCTCATCAACCCCCACCCCCCTCAAGTCCTCATCGTCGGGCCCCCTAGGAAATTCCTCAGCTTTTGCAATACGAAGGATAGCCGTTACACATCGGTAAAATGTATAACCGTTGTCACCTACCCACCTCCTCCAGACGAAGACAAGGGGGAATGGGGGTTAATGACAGAAACGCTGGAGTTCCGCTCTGACAAGAATGGGGTGCAGTCGGCTGCTAGGGTATTTGATGGTGATAGGGAGCAAGTGGTGGAATCCCAGAATCGAGAATTGCTGCAGGCAGTCTGAGAAATGCCATACTAAGCCAAGGACACACTTAGGTCGAGCGAACACTCTACAACACACCGTATAACTTGCATCTATCTGCACTTCCAGGAGCATTAGCTTATTTTGCCACTTACATCTTAAACACGCACTTCGGTTGCTGCTCCCCGATATTGCCAGAGACTAGTTGAGTCTCTTTGAGTCTGCGTTTCTATCAGTCTGGGTCCAAATACCACGGTCGAGTTGTCTTGATGAAAGGGCCGCGTCGTCAGGGTTTAGACAAATCGCTAACGAATCTCCATCTCGCTATCTGCCAGCATAGTTTATGGAAAGATACGTTAACCATGCGGAACTTGGTTATGGCTCACTATCACTGAAAATAACACAGAACATGCCCCCCTCCCCCCTCCAAGCACTCCCATCAACACGAGTCAACAAACAAAAGTCAGTCACAGAATCGATGCTAAATCCACCACACAGTCACACGGCCAAGGCTTCGGTGATGACTCCTCGGCTTGGGTCAGCCCTTAGCGTGCCAGACCCTCCATAGCCAGAGGATAACTAGTCGGCCACCGCACCTCTTCAGCCCAATCTTCTCTCAAGATAGTTATTCTTTACAGGGCCCAATTCAGCCCCCTTGCCTCTCCGTCTCTCCCGATCAGGATCTAGAATCTCAACGACGGAAGGGTGCTGGAACCAATCACGCATTACAAACACCTCGGTCGAGCTTTGTTCGAGGAAGGACCACAGCTTCAAGGTGCGCACCCAGTCCTGAGCGAAGCCTATGTAGCCCTCGCTGACGGTAAAGAAGAAGCCTTTGCACCGCACGCTCGCTGAGATGCCGTTGAAGCGTGTTGGCAGACGCATGGTAATTGACTTCTCTCTCCGCGAAGCCCTCAGGTTGTACTGCTCATGGAAGCGGATGTGTGTCTTGGTGAGGTAGTCGTAGTACCGCTTCGCATGCTCGACTTCGACGAAGCGAATGGTTATAGAGGCGTCTGTTGGGGGGGTGTGGGTGGGAAATCGGACGCGCACGTTAAGAGGCGGTGGGTTGGCCATTTCTCAATTTTACGATTTGGCTGGAACAGGGCGTGCTCGGCGTGGGGAGGCTTTTCGATTATTCATGAGCGGAGCTCCTGAAGAATAGGTCTAAAGGAGGTGGAGGAGAGTGCCTCTGCAGCAAGGCATTAGAAGGGCCTCGTCCATTATATACTACCTAGGCTCTCTTTTGTCTCCAGTGAGGGTGGTGGCTCGCTTCTCGGACATACCATTCTCCCCTTCTTTGAGGGCTTCACAATCAGCCCACACCATCTGCTCCGCATGGTTATCGTACTTCTCCATAACCAAGCCGATGTTCGGCCCAATCAGACCTGGGGTGGCGGGGTCTCGTTGCATTGAGTAGTGTGTTGCATATGCAGCTGCAGAAGATGCAGCCGTTTTGAGGTGTCAAGAACGAATAGCACCGGTCTTGATGAGACTTGGTGGTTGCACAGCGAGCGGCCGGTCTGATTCGTCGACGATACGATGGTTTCCCTCCCTCCCGGCCGCCCTCTTTTCGTATTTCCGGCCCCCTGACGACCATCCTCTTCGAAACTGCCGGGAGGCTCCAAATTCCCCCCAAGTCCTACCTTGGCGACGTCCCAGCCACACGCCTACCAATGGATCCAGGAAGCGACGATGTGGAAAAGGGCCTCGGGAAACTCCACCTCACAATGCCCAGGCTGGATGAGAAGGATGTGCACAATCTCGCCACCGTCTCGGAAGCGTCCGACGGTGAGTGGTCTTCAAATGTGCAAATGGGAGAGGCCGGGCCTGCCATGACTGCGGATGCACACAACAATCCCCGATCTGGGAGCCCGGTGTATGGCTTCGGGGCGTCAGACGAGTATCCGGACGAGCCTGGATTTGCGTCTCGGCCGCCAAGTCTCGTCTTCGGTACGTCGGGAATTCGCGCCTCTCTGGAGACGCAGACCAGCATGTTTGCCGTAAATGGAAGGAAATCCCCGGGGCATACTTCGGCAACGCCCCATCAGTTGGCCCCGGACTTCAGCTGGATCGTGGAACATCACAACCACGAGCTCATCACCACCATCCGGCTTCAGGAGCCGACTCATTTAGCCAAACTGGTTCAAGCTGTTAGAAAATGGCGTCCATGGGCTGCCAGGGGTGGTGCGGCAACGGACCAGAATATCGATGCCAATAAGACTGAGTGGCAGAGAGAAGACAGCAGAAATAGTTTCCGGATCAGCGTGGCCGAACTCCATCGAATCCGGATGCGCAAGCTCCAGTGCAAGCTAGCCAGCCACGCATGGTACATGAAGAGGTTCAAGAAGGAGCCACCCGACTGGGAGCATGACCTGCAAGAGTACAGTACGTGCCGCTTGTTGATGCCGAGGGTTGATCCCAGAGATTTCTAACGCTACAATCCCAGCCAAAGCATTGCAAGACTACGACTACATGATCAAATGCAGCGCTACGCAGCGAGACTGTTTCCTCATCTCGGGCGAGCGCAAGGTCGACGACTACGTCATGCAAAAAGTGGGAGTCCAAACCGACCCGCGCGACGCGGACGCGAAGAACTCGCCGATCCCGGTGCTAGGTCCGTGGGAGGAGGACAACATCCCCATCGGCGGGACGCGCAACGAGAACGTCAAAAAGTCGTGGGTGCGCGGCTTTCGGCGGCGGCTTGTGATGGCGGCTGTGGGCGGCACCTTTCTCGTGGCGCCCATGTGGCTGATGGTGCTGCATAATACTTTGTACACGGCCTTGGTTTCAACGACCGTCTTTGTCCTTGTCTTTGGATCGTTGATGTCGGCGCTGCTGGAGAAGCCAATGGATGTTTTGTCGGGCACGGCGGCGTATGCGGCTGTTCTGGTTGTTTTTGTCGGCCTGGGCCCGTCGGGAGGGCCGTCGGAGACAAGCCAATGACCTGGCTGCCAGCAGCTGGAATTGAGGAGGCCAAAGAGTGTGCTGTTTTTGTGTTGGCTTATGGCGGGTTCCGTTTGCGGAAGGTGGGAAGCAAGGCGGAATTCTGACCAGCAAAGACAGACACGCCCACTTCTGCACCGGTCGGCCTACCTTCGCCTACCTTCGTCCCATCCGACCTACCTTCTCCATCAACCACCCCAACATCAGATTCCTTGAACATTCTACACACAGATCCGGAAGCTCGGCAGCCCAACCTCAAGCATCCAACACAGCGCAATGGCGCTACCAGCGGCTGCGGTCCAACAGGCTCAGGATTTCCTCAAGAAGTTCAATCACTACTTTGAGGCCTAGGTCCGTGGTGAAATTGACGGCGGCGCCATGCACGGCCAAGACACTGTCGCCTCTCAGCAAATATGGAGCCAGTTTACCGTGCCGCATCATTCCGGGCCGTGGCCTGGTGTTCGCTTCGAGGATTTCGAGCCTGTCCCCCAAGGACGCAGAAGAGACACCAGACCCCCGCGTACGTTGCGCCCTAAAGTCACCGAGCCACGTCACTAGGTGGCAACAATCTTGGCTGACGTGCGTGTCATATACCTAGCCAGACCAGTTGAACATCCGGGTGCACCCTTGTGGCATCCTTTAATTAATTGGGCCTGTAATAGGTCCAAAGGCCCACCGCCGGGCACGCCGGCTGAGAGTCCGTAATGTTCCCCTCCAGTTTGTCAAGGTATTGGGCTGGGGTGGCCAGGGCTTCGTTATGCTTTTCCGAGACCCCAACACACTCAGGTACTATGTGGTCAAAACCCCCACAGATCCCCATCATTGGCATGAGTTGCGAGGCGAGCGTGATAGAGTAAAGGTTAGCAGCGCCCCAGCAAAGACGGCTGGGATTTTCTTCTAACCCGACTCAGGACTATGCCCATTCTCGACACATTGTTCAGCTCGCCCAGCCACCAAATACAAACCTCGAACAAATCCGTTGTTACATCATGGAGTATCTCCGCGGGGCAACTTGGAGCACATGGTATAACACGGCGCCGCTGAGCCGAAATCAGCCGCCCGCTGATCGACCCCCCTGAACAGAACCCTAACCCTTACACACCACCACCAGTGAAATCCGCGAATATCCACAGCCCCGCAGGGGTGGCCGCCGTGCTTATTTCCGGGTATCTACGTCGCCAGCTGATTCGGCCACTGATTCGCACACGGCCCCGGAACCTCCACTATCGTACAGGGCACTAACACACTGTGACTACAACACTAAAGCGGAGTCAGCGGCGCCAGCGCCCCTGGCAACTGTTTATAGTGCTGTACAGGGAATTAAGACCCCTCCGCTCTAATCTAACCCTTTATTTTCCTCTTTCATTTCCCTCTCCAGTGATATAAGTGCTGACCTTCTCTGTGTTATAACTTCCTAAAAGCAATAAGTGCCAGCTTTAAAGCCAGCTAAAATTTAATTATTTATTATTATAGCTGGATTAGCTGGCATGAAATAACTATTAGTTAATTAAAAGGGTTAGCAGTATTATTTAAGATTACAGCTGTATTAAAGTGTGTAGTTATTAATAATGTTAAGCTCCATGTTAACATGCAAAATGTCTTTATTATAATTAAAACAATATAGTTAAAAATATATTATTAACATATAAGCTCAAATAAGAAGAATTCTAAGAATTTTACTAATTGAAGTAGTATTAGGATAGTAAGATAGTGATGGAGGATAAGCTTCTTTTTCCTAGTTCAGGAGGTTATTAACTAGTTATTATAATTATAGAGCTAGAAGGTAGATAAAGCTATACTGCTCTTATAGATTTAACTTTTTCTCAGTCAGTCTGGACTTACATTACAGCTATTATAGACCTTTACCACTTATAAAAGCTCTTAGTATAAATAGTTACTCCTTACCCTGGGAGGATAGCGCTTAGGATTATATTAAATTCTGTTAAACTTTAAGATTTCACAAGGCTGTAATACAGCGCTGTGGCCTTAGAGGAAGAAGCGCAGTCCTGGTCCAAGCTGGCTACTGTGATGTAAGCGCTGTTAGAAGTAAACGAAGGCCTGAATTACAGGGCAGTGCCACTGTAAATGAAGGTATCACAGCGAATATTAACGTTAGAAGCAAGAGGATCCGGAAGGCAGTGCCTTATATAATGACTGGAATGGAGTGAAATTGCTTACTGAACTGAAACTAGATACAGGAGAGGAGAGAGCCTGTTATAGGCTGTGGGAGGCTCTGGAAGAATTCCAAAGCCTTTTATAAGGTAAAACTAACTAATATAATAAACGAATAGTATTGTTCTGAACCATTCTTTATCGTTCTGCTCACGTAGTAGCTGACGTGGCCACTGTGGTGTTCTAGTTAATTCTATGTGGCAGTAGCCCCACTGGATTTAAGGAGTTCCACCTCTCTGAATTCCAGAAGTTTCGGAGTGCTCTAGGGGCCCTAAGGGGCCCTGGAGTGAGTTGGAATCCTCTGGAACTATCTGGAACCCCAGAGGATTCAACTGGTGGTTTCGGGGTACGTAACTACACTATAAAGTACGTGGTACAAGGTACGCGGTATAGGGTGCCTAGTGGCTAGAAATTAACAATCAGTATAAATAGTTATTATCGTAACTATAATAACTGTAAGGGACCCCAGGCTCCTCACGCTGATACTACATTATTTATTTATATCCTACTGTTTAGACTTACCTCTATACATTATAACTACAGCGACCTATAGTGACAGTGTATCCCCGTCTAAGAGTGCTAGCTTAATACGCAGTCTTCAGAACGCCCATCTAGCCTTTAGCGTTCTGCTATACGCTCTGTCTTTACTTAACCAGTCCTCTAGGTCTATGCTAAGTGCAAGTCGTCACACTAGCGCTTTACGCCACATAACTAAGCTACTAATATATTATAATTAATAGCTAGAAGGTATAAGGCTTAAGAGTAATAAGAGCTTAAAATAATAGTAATGTAAGATTTACAAGCTGTTAGTTTAGCACTAACTTAAATATCCAGTATATACCCTTATTATAAGAAGGAATAAAATTTAATTGGGCGCTAGTAATAGCTTCAGGTAGTATAAACAGTACTTTAACGTTAAACAATACTCTTAAAGATGGTAAAAGGACTTATGTAAATAACGGCAGTTCCGTAACGGTAGTTAGAAGTTGTTAGGCCTTAGTGATATTAGGAATTATAAGAGTTATAAAAACTATACAAACCATACGTAACAGCACTTAAGCTATATGGTTGTAAGTAACGGAGGCTATTATAAAGCCGATTATAGGCTAATTAGAGGCTAAGGAAGGTGCTTAATTAGCTTGATGGTTGATAGCTATTTGCAAGATTATTGTAGAAATGGAAGAATTAGCCTTATTTATGCATATTTCGTTATGTAAGCGTTGTTTGCAGTGCGGTTGATTAAGGGGGTTGAATGCAGTTGCAGTCTAGCAGCTGTCACGGCATCACGGAGAGAGGGTGGTGTCCGGGGGTTAGGGTTTTGTATGGGCGTTTTGGTGGGGCTACAGCACACGGGGACGTTGCCTACAGTACATGGATATGTTCTCTTATAGAAATGGGTGGTTAGAATTACAAAATGTGGCTGCTTAAGGCGAGCTAGAGGATATCATGCGTCCCTTATCAGCTCTAACCTAAGGGGAGACAAACAAACATAGAAGAAGAAAAAAGAAAAAAAAAGTAAAGTCTCCCACTTGTTCAAATTTGTCCCCCAAAGATGTACCAACCAATCCAGTTGCCCACGGCGAGAAACTCGGTATAGTAGGGATCGAGGAGACGGGGTACGGCCGAGATCCAATCATCCCCCCCTGTCCTCGCGGGCGAGGGCAGCCGACGCAGCTCATCCAGGTAGCCGTGCAGCGTCGTCAGCATGGCGTCTTTGGCCGCCTGGTCGAGCCGTGGCCAGACGGCGTCCAGGCGTTCGCCGGGGATGTACTCCAGGCTGAGCACCTCGGCGCCCGTCTCGTCGTCGCGGAAGAAGGCATACAAAGAGAATTCTGCCGCTGACCAGGAAAAAGCTATTTGATTGATTGCCTGTTTGTCTACTTGTTCGCCGCCTGTTTGGCGCGGTTGGAACCAGGGGTGTGGTATTACTTTGTCAAATCACCCGTGCGCATAGCCGTCCAGGCCGTTCTTCCTCAGCAGCTCTTCCAGCAGCGCACCAACCTTGGCATTATCCATATCCGCAAAGGGGAGATGGGAGCTGCCTTTCAGCCCAGCGTCGTCTCCGAGCAGCAGCACCTCGGCGTTGCCGCCGTACCTGTTGATCGTCTCGGCGAGGTACCTCGTCACGGCCAGATACTGCGTCAGCGGGTTGCCGGCGCCGTCCGCTCCCCGGTGGTCGCCCCACACGAACTGCACCGCCGCCAGTCGGGCGAGTTTCTGGAAGTCATGCTCCGACACGAACCGGGGGCCGTAGTAGCCGATCGGGGTGCCGTCGGTCGCGGGGATGCCGGTGGTGCCCTCGGGGAACACGGACCCAATGCACTCATACGCCACAATCGCCCGGATATTCGTCGAGTTGCTGAGGGTGGTCGCCAGCATCGCACGGAAGCCAGCGGCCGAGTTGGTGACGTACACAATGTCGGAGCCCACCTTGCCCGAGTCGGCGGCGATGGCGGCGGACTGCGCGTGGAGGACGACGTTTTCCTCGGTGTCGTACTCGGGGATGCGCGCGCGCGTCGCCTGGTTCCAGGCCTCGTCGTCGTCCTTGGGGAATTGCGTGTCCGGCCACCACTGCTTAAAGGTCGGCCCAAAGTTCCACGCCCAAAAGTTGGTTGGGTCGAGGTATGCGGGCGTGTAGGTGGTGGACACGCACGGCCAGTTCGCCCGCCCGATGCGCGGGCCCTCCCAGAGGTACACGGGGTAGTCCTTGCGGAGGAACATGTCCTTGTATCCCTCGCCTCCGTCGAAGCGATTCTGGAAGGCTTGTGTCCCGGAGCTGTGCCACATGACGAGGCTTGCCTTTCGCCGTGTCCACGGGAGGAAGTACTCCATGTACCCGTGGTCGCACGAGAGGGTCTGCGTCGCGTTGTTGGGGTTGGCAATGACAGACCCACCGACTGCGAAGCCGCCCGAAGATGACAAGACAATTGGCTTCATCCTGGTCTCGAGATCTGGAAATTTTGCGCATGCCAGGTGGGCCGCAAGGGGGACGAAGAAGAGAAACGCCATCATCACGCTTCTCGGTTTTGCAGCAGAACCTGCCAAAACTTGGACGTGGAGTCCGATGTCCGGAACAATAAGCGGGGTGTCGAGGACAGAAGTACCATTCTAAATAGGTGTTCGCGCTTTTACCCTTTCGGCCCCTGTGCTCACTACCCCGCGCGGGCCGGGCCCGACCATCATATCCCGAGATATTGATACAGGGCTGGGGAAAAGGGCGGGGACCGTGACATCCAATGGAACGGTACATGCTATCCCGGCATTACGGGTATGGGGCATTGCTAAGGAATAATACAGTTCCCGCTAATGACCATCTCTGTGGTACCTGTTCTCCGCAACTCATCCTGAGTGGAAATTAGAGCCTTCGGTGAAACATCAAAGTTTAAACTTACCCCTATTCCAGGGTTACCATGTACGGCTGACTCTGTAAACACAATTGCCGATTTGAGCTCTCGCGCTGTCCTCGGTATTGATGCTCTTGGCCCAGCTCCTTCCCACGATCGCGCGCCAATCTTCTGTGCGGCGGCCTCCGACAACGCCTGTGTCGATCCCCTGTGCCAACTTGTGGCAGACGTACAATGCCCAAGCCGTCGACGCAGTCTACGGAAGGAGATGCGAAAAATGGAGTCTCTCCATCACTGGTGGCGCGTTTGGGTCAATCGACGCAGCCACAACAATATTGAGAAAGACGAAGAAAGCGCTCTTTGCGGGGCCAGAATTCCCGGCGAAAGGGGAAAACCCAGGAGACAGGCTAAGCTTCCAAACATACTGGTCCATGATAGGAGAGAGCCATCGAAGAGGAAAACAAGTGGGAAGGCGATAGACTAAAAGGCGTGCGATTCCGTAAAGCGCCTGGAGAGGGTTATTGTTAGCGAAAGTCCGTGGCTCGCTTGAGTTGGCGTAAATGTCGTTCTCGTACGTGCCTCAGCTTGCCAGATCGCGAATGCAATGCCCGTCTGTAACTATGTGATCCACATGCACAGATCAATTTCCGACCAGTTGCTGCTCGTCCAAGCTCCGCTGGGGCTTCAGCCAAACATTTCTTCCGAGTGGTTTTGGGCTGCGACGACGTCACGGTTGCGGCGGTAAAGTCACTAAATTCCATCACAAGTGGAGGAAGCACCAGTCGCGACACCCCACTTCTTAAGAGCGAAGCAGATAGGAGAGGCCCGTTTGTCGACGCTGTAATAGTATCAATCGTTTTATGCTTGGCAACATTTACGCTCTGCGAACCCTCGATCGAAACTAACATTTGTGGGCTTCAGCGCTGCAATTGGTCAATGTAGAAGGCGCGGGACTGAGGCCCACATTAGGCTTGTGTCCCGACACCCAACGGCAGCTTTGCGCACACCCATCCAGCAAACCAGCTCGTCCTCAAAGTTGTTGAATCCCGCCTAGCTGGCAGTCCGCCCTGTCGGAGCCCACCATCGCGAGGCATTATCCCCAGCCTGAAGCCGAAAACATGGCAAGTAAAGTGACGGTCGACGCAGAGGGCGATGTCATTCTTGCCGTGACAGGCAAAGAAGAAGCGGGTCAAGCGCGAGACTTCCTCGCGTCGTCCAAAATTCTGAAACTGGCCTCACCCGTCTTCGCCAAGATGTTTGCGCCGTGTTTCCGGGAGGGTGCTGCGCTCCAGTCCAGTGCAGAGACTTGCCCTACGGTCCAGCTGAAGGAGGACGACCCGGAGGCCATGGAACTGCTGCTTCGCCTTCTGCACTTTGACACCGGGAAAGTTCCGGAGACAGCGCCGCCCCTCGATACACTCGCCAAGTTGGCCATCCTTTCGGACAAATACGACTGCAACCGAGCGTTGAAGCCGTGGATCGCGTTGTGGGTTCGCAATGTCGATAACATCGAAGACTTGGATCAACACTCGCTGGGGAAATTGGTGCTCACCGCATATCTTTTCCGGTCATCACACTTTGAAGACATTTCCGCCGATGTGATAACGCAGCTGACGATGAACTTTGCGTTGGAATGGGCAGAAGAATCGATGCTTCAAACACATATTCCAGACTCTGTCATAGGTTCGTTCACCCAGCCAACCGCCCGGAGATATTTGGGCATCAATTCAGCTACGGGTCCCTAACTAAGTCATCTCTGACTACCGATATAGGAAGTTTGTCGGACAAAGTTGACAGAATACGAGCCGAGCTCTGCCAAGAAATGGAAGAAGTGGAAGGGAAACTGCGCCAAAACACAACCTCTCACACAATGTGGCGGATAGTGTGCCCGGAATGTAACAGAACGCATCAGGACACGGCTAAGAGATGCCACCCTTGCAACACCAATGTGTCTGCCAAGTATTGCACCTTTGAAGTGAGGATCGCCGAATACTTTGCTACCTTGAGGGCATGCAGATTATGGCCTTCCTCGATGCATGGCAGTCTCTCAGCCGGCGAGCTCGCTGGGAAGATGGCAGACGTCCCAGATTCCGTCTCTGGTCACAAGTGCAAGGGGGCGCAATCGTGTCCATTGAAGCAGGAAACGGTTCGGCTAAAGGAGAGGGCTCTTACTATACTCGAGGCTGCTCGGGGCGTATCATCGGTTTAAGCAACGAGAACATGCGCTCGTCCTTCAACTTTTGCATAAACATCGCAGGTATCTAGACTGTACCTGGGCCGATTTTGATTCTCGTCGAGTCTTGCTTCATGGACCCCTTGATATGGAGACACGCAACGATGAAGTACAAGATGAGAAGGCTCACCGGTATATATGTATCCAGATTGGGATGGCTCGGTGAGGACCACATGATTCCAGTGGATAGACCGACTGCAAAGACAAAAAGACAGTGGATGAAATCCCAGACATCGTTATCTTTTGAAATGGGGTAATCAGTGCATAACGGCCACAAGTTGTCCGCTCTCACTCCCCAGCCAAATCCGCAATGAATCAGAAACCAATATCGAGGAATTTCACCCTTTCAAACCTCAGGTACCCATGGAAAGTATTCCAGACCAAGCTCAAATATCATCGGCATCATCATCATCCCAATCCTTCTCCAAAAGCTGCCTCCTCTTCGGCCCTTCCACCATCTCCTTCCCCTCCCTGTCAAACAACCCTAGCACCTCATCATTGCCGCACGCCGCGGCCACATCCAAGCTGTTCATCTGCTTAAGGTCCTGCTCCATGGGGTCCAGCCCCTTTCCGACCAGCATTTTGAAATCCTCCACCCAACGCTTTCCTTGGGCTGCAAGGTGCAGCAAGTTCCGATCCCTGCCGTCCTTTGCGAAAAAGTCCGCCCCTGCGCGCTCTAGAAGAGGCCACACGTCGTCATCCCCCCAATTCTCCCTCTTATTTTTCATGGATTGCGGGGTGATGATCCCTCGGAAGACGCCAAAGAGTGGTGTCTCGCCCTTGGCATTTCTTGCGTTGATATCGAGTCCCAAGGACAAGAATTGTCGAAACAAGGCCGGACACGTCCGGTTCTTGTTGAGAGCGCGGACGTGGTAGTGTAGCACGCCGTCCCCGTTGGTGTCAACCGCGTGGATATCAGCACCGGCTTCAGGCAAGGCGTGGATGATGGGCAGCCCGCTGCTGTTAGCCGCCTCGCCAATGGCCAGGAGTGCATAGTGAAGCGGCGTTCTCCCGGTCTTATCGGCCTGGTTGGCGAGCGCCGGTGCCGCTTCGAGCAGTGCATGTAGGGGCTTTTCATAGTCTGTTGTCAATACGCCCTCCATCGGTGGTAGGATATGCAACAGTTGAAAGAACAGCATCTGAAATGCTAAACTCGACATGACTTCCCGGGGCGGTATCGTGATGAAGCTCTTTATGAGGTTGCGCCTCTCTCTCGCTGGTGGAGGCATGGACAGATGTGTCAATATGAGAGGCCTGAGCTCTCGTCGGCCGTTGCATCGCGTCCAGTCTCTCGGAGGGCAGGCGGGTTTGGTCAAGCCCACGCAAGCGTGGTAAGTAGAATTTGTGCGTCGATGCATCTCCAAAGTGCTGTCGGAACCTGACGTTATCGGAGGAGGTCGGTTGAAGCATGACGGAGTTGAGAAGCTTCTCCCGCCGACACTAGCGATGCGATAGCGATAGTCAAGGTTAACGTCCATCGTTTGCAAGGTGCGGGTTAGGTTCCTTGCCATCTCGGCGACTGAATGCTTATCAAACTGCTTGCTATCTTTTGTCATTCGCGGGCCGTAATGCGGCTAGTTATTACTGCCATCATGCTGCCTCGTCCCTCGCTCAATCGTCTAGCCCCCGTTGATCCCGAGATCCAGTGACCAAAACATGGAGAATTACGAATACGACCTCGTCATCACGAACGGCATCTGCGTGACGGCTGCAGACATTGCTAGCTACGATGTCGCCATCAAAGGCGAGAGAATCTGTCTCCTAGCTCCGTCAGGGTCCCTTGCGCGGGCCAATGCAAAGGAGATCATCGATGCCGAGGGCGGATATGTCATGGTCAGTGCTGGCTACGATCTTGGGAAGGGAGAGCCAGCTGACAGGATGAACAGCCAGGCGGCGTCGACTGCCACGTCCACCTCGAAGAGCCCGCCATGTTCGGCAAGGGCACTACCTCTGATACCTACGAGACCGGGACACGCTCTGCTGTGGCCGGAGGGTGCACGACTATCGTGGGCTTTGCGCCCCAGCAGAAGACGGAGCCCTCGCTTCTCAAGGCACTCTGGGAGACGCACGTGAGGGCCGCCGAAAACAGCTACTGCGACTACGGTTTCCACATGCTCATCGGAAACCCAAGCGAGTAAGCATTGGAGGGGCTCACCGTCATCAACAGCGATGAAGGTGTCACCTCTCTCAAGATCTACATGGCCTACACCGCCCTGCAGCTGCGCGACGACCAGATTCTCTCCGTTCTGCTGAAAGCTCGCACCAACCGCATGCTCACCATGATCCACGCCGAGAACGGCTATGTTCTGAACTGATTAACGGACCAGCTAGAGGCGCAGAATCTCGTCGCCCCCAAGTATCATGCAACCTCACGACCACCCGTTCTGGAATCCGAGGCAACGAACCGCGCCATTGCCATCTCGTCTCTCATCTCCCGCACGCCCATTCTTCTCGTCCACGTCAGCGACCCCGGCGCGACACTGCGCATCCGTCACGCCCAGACGAACGGTCAGCCCATTTTCGCCGAGACCTGCCCCCAGTACCTCTTCCTGACCCGCGACAATCTCGATGTCCCAGGGTTCGAGGGCGCCAAGTGCGTCTGTTCGCCTCCACCGCGCGATAAGCAATCCCAAGACGCCATCTGGACCGGACTGAGAAACGGAACTTTCACCGTCTTGAGCTCAGACCACTGCCCCTTCAACTGCGACGATGCCGAAAGGGGCAAGACCTGCATCATCGAGGAGCATCCCGTGGGCCAATTTCGGGAGATCCCCAACGGCATTGCAGGCATCGAGACCCGTCTGCCGCTGGTGTTTTCTTCCGGCCGGCTGCCACTGACAAAGTTTGTTGATGTGGTGTCCACAAACCCGACAAAGCTGTACGGGCTGTATCCACGAAAAGGATCTCTGATTCCAGGCGTGTCAGATGCCGACATCGTGGTTTGGTATCCCGAGGGCAAGCATTTGGATATCGCCATTGAGAATAGCATGCTGCATCATGCTACGGATTACACGCCCTACGAGGGTCGCAGGGTAGGGAACTGGTCGAGGTACACGATTCTCCGGGGGAAGGTAGTGTGGGACAGAGATAACGGGGGCGTAGTTAGTGAGAAGTCGTATGGCAAGTTTCTAAAGCGGGGACCCAGCTCGTTGGAGAGGATATGGGAGACGGTCGAGAAGCAGGGGCCTTTTGATGTTGCTAGTTTGTGGAGCATTTCTTAGAAGCACGCTGTTTCGATACTTTAACAGTAAGTTAACCTTAGCTAAAGTACCTACAAGCAAGACCTGGAAACCCGAGAGCCTTTCCAAACAGCGAAGAAAAAGAATCCGAAGAATGTGTCAGAATCTAGCACTTTGGGGCCAATAATGGTGATGACTGTGGAATTGATTGCGTTGTTGTTCTTGGAAGAGAATCTCTGGCCTCCAGGGGACCCTATTGCCAAACCGGCTACTTCCGGGAATGGCTCCAATTGCTTATATAAGCTGACAGAATGTTCTAACAACGTTCCAGTGACAAATCACCTCGATTTCACATGGCAGTCGATCCTCTTATTATATGGAAGCTATTTTGAAATTGAATCAACTTTTAAATGAAGAAACAAGCAATCGCAAGGTGATTGCTAAATCACTTTCTATTCAAGGCAGGAGGGGGACCGAAAGTCATGTGATATTTGATGCCTCTGTTGGGGCTAAAATTGCAGTGCGAGTTGAGGCTCAACTGGCTGCAAATTAAGGTTCTTGGCAATGATGGAGGCTGGAATAATTGCCGCGTTATAAGGAGCGGAGAAATCAGCCAATGCAAAACCACGGATAACTGTGGCTTGTAACACAACGCTCTTGTAAACCAACAAAGAGCCCTTCCTTTTAGATAATAGTCCCCCTAGCATCCGACTGTTTCCGTCCCGTTTATACCGTCTGGGCTCACCCAGTCAGACAGATATTAATCCACCTTGGAGTATGCTCCATCGTTCCCGGGAAGCCAGGCAAAACCCTATTTCAGGCGCCAAACGGTGCGGGATGATGATGAGAAATGCCAGTGCTTATCTGTAGTGGGTATCGCGAAGTTGGGCTGAAGAAGGTGGGGAGCGTTGACAGCTCTTCTCTTCCAAATGAGGCCAAGGATTGTTTGTTAGTGGACTCGCCGGCGTTCCGACGGTTCGGCGATTCCGCCTTCTCCACGCCTCCTTTTGACCAACTCCAACTCAAACTCCAATCACCATATCGATGCCTATTATTGCAAGATCAGGTATCCTCGTATGACCTATTGTGACGGGGCTGGCGTTACATACGCTAATGCAGGGAACTGCTACAACTGCCCGCTACACCAAAAGGTATGTGCAAGTTGACTAACCGTTAGTCATCTTGCTAGTTCCCACTTATTACCAACCCGTTACACCTATGAGTAAGTCAGGTGATCAGCTTTTAGACCAACCCCCTTTTAGACCACTGCACTAAAATCGCCACCCCAATACATCACCAACTTCAATTGCCCACAACTTCGTCAATTAGATAGCTACGTCAATACAACTT
>Ga0247760_1000252_pt1 | contig 61243 bp, 63 predicted proteins | sample UWRJL171409R4_FD_179936 | JGI IMG/M metagenome (GOLD analysis project Ga0247760, IMG submission 179936) | Plant litter microbial communities from Arlington Agricultural Research Station in Wisconsin, United States - UWRJ-L171-409R-4 | ecosystem: Environmental > Terrestrial > Plant litter >... | reverse complement strand
TACCCCCTTAAATTGAAAAAAAAAAAAAAAAAGATATCAATACCTGTCGATGCTCCCAAGAGACGAAAAGCTATGTCAGGCAGGCCGGCAAGTCATGGCGGTCGTCGGTTGATGAAGCTCAAGACATGGCAGCTGGTTTCGCATGGAGTAATTTGAATGTTGAGCCTAACAGTACGACCGAGGCTGTCTGGTGGAGGAGGGCGACCTCCAGCTACATACGTTGGTGTATTTGCCTTTGATTCCTCCACGCACACTGAACACTTCTCTGGGTTTCGTGAGAAGCTCGCAGAAACGCGGGGCAACGAGGGGGATCGCACACGTCTATGCACATTGACAGCTTACACGCAGCCAGCCAACAGTGGCCGATGGCAGGAATATACCTACTCGAGGTTCTGGCAACGCCACGAACTTCCATTTGGTCAGCTCACAGATCATCAGAGCGCGACTCCACTGTGTGGCGACGCTACCTTCAGGTTCCCATGCCTTTAGCACACCATTTAACGTTAGGTGCACGAGGCTCATGTCCGGGCGCCTCCGGAACACGACTGTCGAGAAACCACGCGAGGGCGAGATCTGCGCTCCTGGGCAATGCTTGACATGGCCTGCACCACATGCCCCCCCAGCGTAGATATAATAGACACGACGGGAGCGCTACGTCTTGTCTCAGACGGGGAGTGGAGGGATGGGTGGTGGTTGAGTCTACCAAATTAATCGGCCATCGCTTAAGTTGGCAGGCTCCTGCCTCGCCGGCCCAGGATAGTCGCACCGTAACTTTAACGGGAGGGCCAGTGTGACGCCCAACCGGCTCGCACGGTGGCCACCGACCTCACCTCGTCCAACTCGTCCAATCTCTCACCCTTCCTCACAACGATACCCGCCCACGGGAGCCGATGATCCAGGGAAGGCCTTGTCGGTTCATGTCCCGCCTGTCTTCAACAAGAGATACACGGTCGTTGGTGGCCAGGTCCAACGAGTCCTCAACCTCCAAGATGCGCGGCCAGGTTCATTCGTCCGGATTATCCTGTCGCTGTTCCGTACCACTTGAAATTTACCCAGGACGGGTAATTACCCAGCTTTCCGTGGTCGATGTGCAATGAATGAGGCGAGAGAAGGACGGCGGCCTAGAGTATGGGGTAATTACGTGCCTAACGGCACGGGGCCGGCAAACCTCTGGCTTGCACTGAGGTATTGTCGAAAAGCCTCACCTCACTCATCATCCGTAGGATTTTGGCCCCGATCGTTTCGATTCGAGGATTCAAGCCTCGCACCCCTGCATCTTTGCCAAGCACCACCACATCAACGGACTGGTTTGAGTTCTGAAACGGGCTGGACAGACCACGTTGGTCCAGCTTTTGTCGCATTCCAGTGCGTCCGGAGACGAAGAAAACAGCCACTTGGTGTCCCCTCCCACCATTCCCACAGACGCAACTGTTTACTAACTCCGTTCCATGGCGCCCCCATGGGCCCCGCCGTTCAGAGCGACATGGGAGCCATGGACCTCCACCTACTTCGTACTGAGCAATGGGATAGCTGACAGATGCAGATACCGACCTGCCGACCTGCCTTGATGAAGGTCGAACAGATTCTCGCTCTGTGAACTGTCAATTGGACCAGAGACAGATGGTAGCCTTTTGCGGGAGCCGGCGTTCGTTTCGGCGTGGCTGCCTTCCTTTCTTTTGGGGGCGACACCCTGCCTTATGGCTTCTCACAGCATGTCCCCTTTTGCCAGCCGGTCAGCCTCTGAAGAGAGTTGGTTGGTTTGAACCTCGCGCTGCTATAACGCTGGAAAGAAGGGTTCGCAACAACGCATATTCAAACACGCCAGAAGCAAAAACCACACCCCGCCTCATCCTTTGTGATGAACGGCCAATAGAGGGGTATGTTGAGGTAGTCCGCCTCTCACACAGACGGAGTGCGTAGGAGGAGAAAGGTAGGGGATAATAGGTCGACCCGGCCAAGACGGTGGAGACATTGGGGAACGGCCCATGCCAATACTCCTCGACATCATCGCCGATCATTGGGCGGGCCCAGCGCAAGAAATGACGCGGGAGCGCATCTTCAGAATCGGGATCTGGGAGTAGCCCGATCTTATAATTATTACCGCTGTACGTGCATTGTCGACATGGAGTGCAAGACGGTGCAGTCCGCCCGTATTCAAGCAAGGAGGTCTCGCGATATAATGGACGATGTGCGCTGTTTGGCGCAAATTGCCCGCTTGCTTGCGAACGGGGAACAGGGGTATGAGTCGGCGGTGCCATCACGATCATCTGCGGTGGCCAAATGTTTGACGTGTGCCCTGCCTGCCGCCGGCTCTGCTGTTTAGAGGCCACATCGGCAATCCGTGCGGATCTCTTCGCCAACGCAAGACCTGCCGGTCGCAGCCTTATACGCCGCAATCCGGGCCATCAGGAGAGGCGAAGACGAGCAATGCACGAGGCGGAATGTTTTATGTAGGCGTCTGAGACCCGACTGAGATGAGATGAGATGCCTGCCGCTCTATGGGTATGCAATACCTTACCTGCTAGTACGCGGCCACGGAACAAAGGAAAATGAGCATCTGATAAATTCAAGCTGGCGAGGGCAAGGAGAGGGGTATGTGTGGAGAGACGAAGGAGTCAGCAAACCTACCTAACTTATGAATTGCGTAGGTGAGTGTTGGAGGCGGGATCGGGGTGCTCATAGGACGGGAGCACAGCCAGGAGGCACATCGCATATGTTTCTTGGCTCTTTTTCTCATCGCGGAAGGCATGTCGTCTCGCCCACTGGCACATTCCGTCCCAACCTGGTCGCGAGCAATAGTCCGTACGTATGCTAGGTTGGAGGAACCGCAAGATATGTCGCAGGCAACCTCGGGACTTCCCACACGCTGCTGCGCGCACGCACACATGCACACACATTATGATCGGTACCATTTAAATTTTCGCCCAACCTTGACTCGGATGGGCTGGGTAGAAGTGCGCCCATCTCCAGTTTTGGTTGACGGCCGACCGGAGCGAGCCAGCGGGATCCCGGCTTTGCCTGAGCGTGAGATGGATGCTAGCCTTTGATCCCGCTGGCCAAGGCGTCTCTGTTGCTCCCCTGGTCTTCCACTTCTCTGCCATCGCCCCGTCCAATTCAACGTGTGCGCACAGCCAACAAAGGCACGCATCCGGTCCAGACGTCCCGTCGCGGAGGGGCAGAGACGCAGAGGGCCACGGCAAACTGCAACGGCCATGTCCATATCGAAATGAACGTCTGCGTCGCCGGCATCTGATCGTGCGCTCGCTCGCCGGGGTTGCAGCAGCGTAGAAGTGGAGCGGGAGGGCGAACAGGACGGGGTGAGGTTGATGAAGAGGGTTTTCGGGCTCCAGGTAGCGCGTAAGTACTGGCGAGGTGGCTGCACAGGGGATTTGCCGACGTTGAAATCTCGACTCTGGCGGGAGGGCGAATCCCTGCAGTACGCGATATCTACCTCGTGCTCCACCCGCAGGCACGAGGCCCCACTCGTCCGGAGGTAGTGGAGGAGGTGTGGTGTGTGGGCTGGGGCTGCGGTGCGGGCGGGTTGCTCGATGGGAAGCAAAGTCGTGGGCCTTGCCCTGGGGGTCCCCTCGAAGGGTGAGGGTTGACGTCCACGTCCACCTCACGTCCCACCAGTCCAGCGCAGGCCGCAGGCAGGGCATTGGCGCCTCCGCCTTACCCTGGGCTGGGTTCCCGTCTGCAGGAGAATGGAAGGGCCAGAAAGATAGGTACCTCTGAAGACAAGAGAGACGTGCGTACTGTACGGTTACGGTACCGTACCAACAAGACCAAAGCTTCCACGGTCCAGCAGCAGCGGCAGCAGCAGCCAGTGCCTGGCCTTGCCTTTGCAATGATCCTTGCCATTTTGACGTTTCTCGCCCGTTTCTCCATAATTGCCTTCGCCCACATATCTCCCCCTTCCCTTTTCCTCCTCCTCGCGAACCTCGAACTTTACAACACATGCAATCCGACCTGGCCGGTGACTGCCCCGGGCCCCGCGCACTCTCGTCCCTCTCACTGGCGCCGCCCCGAACGCCGTAGGTCTTCCAGGATCCCACTCCATCCCTCACCCTCGGCCCCTCTGGTTCTGCAGCCAGCATTTATATGTCGTCTCGTGGCCGCCGCTCTGGTGCAATACCTCACGCCCTCGCCCCGGCCACACTCCAAACCTGACGCTTCGTCCGCTGCCTTGGCCCGGTCACATCGTTGTTGTCGTCGACGGCCGCCGCCAGCGTCGAGCACTTTGCACGGGGCGCCGGCACGCTGCTGCTCCCGTCTTATGGACCATCTCTTGGCCTTCTTCTACTCCCGCCGTTGTACCTTCATGTCATCCAAGTCGGCCGCACTCTCGCCCGCTCAACAACCTTCATTTTGCGAGAAGGCCCGCCACCGCGCCTGCACCCACTGACGCGCGCGGAACTTAACTTGGAGCCCTGGGCAAACTCATTTCATCACCGCTCGGCACCACCATGAAATCTCAAAATGTAAACGACTCTGAGTCTGATGCTCCAGCTGCTCCCTTGACCCGCACCGCCACTGCAGAAACCAGGGAAGGCACGGCACTCCCCGGCTCCGGCAAGAAGCCAACCGCAACTGCTGCCTCGGGCTCTCTCTCTTCTTCCTCCATTCTGCCCAGGATGTCTGACCCATCCCCCAATTCGGCCAGCAATTCAGAATCCCCGCCACCCATGGACAAGCCAGTGTCTTCGGGCTCACAGGCCGCCTCCAAAGATGGAGCCGGGGGGACAGCCTCACCCTATGGAACGCGCTCGCGAAATCGCAACGGCGCCTCACGCCCCAACTACGCCGAAGACAAAGATATCGACATGGATCTTTTTGATCCCTATTCGGGCAACCGGGAGGATGACTCCAAAAAAACCATCACCAGACAAGCATCATTTTCCAATGCAGCAGCAGCTGCTTCCTCCACCCAGGCCACCACCGCTCCGCGCTCAGGCAACGCCACATTGCGAAAACCACTGCCATCGTCAGATGACGCCAAACAGCAAGGCACCTCTCACCATAGCACAACTAAGGAAAATCACCATCACGGTACCCATCGCGACTCTCCGGCGGCGCCAACCGCTGCTGGGACCACTGCAAATGTCACCACTAAGTCCAAAAAGCGCAAGGCCGAGCACGCGTCGACTGCCAGCGGCAGCCAGACACCTTCTACGACCCATGCAATCTCTACTGGCGTGACAAAGCGGCATGGAGCCAGCTCCTATGGCGGAAATGGCGCCGGCACCGCCAACGGCAATAATGCCAGCGGAAGCGCCCGAGACGGCGGTTATGCCGAAACCAACATGCTCACCTTTGAGAGCTGCGGGGGCCGACTCAAAAACGGGAAAATGGTGGCCGACGACGGCACGGTGCTCGAGGTGAATGGTGGGTTTTACCCCCGACCGCTGCAATTTTTTCCTTCTCCCCCGTGCGTGCGAATGGCTAAAGTTTTGCTGACACTGTCCTGCAGATCACGTTTACCTGGTCTGTGAGCCTCCTGGTGAGCCGTACTATCTCGGGCGCATCATGGAGTTCTTGCACGTCAAGAACGACAATGCGAAGCCGATCGATGCGTTGCGCATCAATTGGTACTACCGGCCCAAGGACATCGGGCGCAAGGTGCAGGACACGCGCCTCGTTTTTGCCACGATGCACTCGGACATCAGCCCGTTGACGTCGCTGCGCGGCAAGTGTCAGATCCGGCACAAGGCCGAGATTCCGGACATGGCGGCGTACAAGCGGGCGCCCGACAGCTTCTGGTACGAGAAGCTGTATGACCGCTACATCCAAAAGAACTATGAGGTGATCCCGACGGCACAGATCATGAACGTGCCCGAGCACGTCAAGAAGGTGCTCGACGAGCGCTGGAAGTTCATTCTGGTGGAGCAGGGGCGCGGAAAGGAGCTGACCAGTGCCGTCAAGACGTGCAAGCGATGCAGCGGCTACTGCGCAAGGTATGTGTCTTTGTCTGTTCCCTTGCAGGAGGTGTTGGGGTGTTAGACTGCGTCCCATTTGAGGTGGCCCATTTTCGGCCCAGCTGGCCCGTTTTGGTTCTTGGGAAGGGGAAAAGAGTGGGCCCGCGCCGCTGACACATCAATCAGCAACGATTCGGTGGACTGTGCCGTGTGTGTGCACACGTACCACATGAACTGCGTCAAGCCCCCCCTGCTGAAAAAGCCATCTCGTGGCTTTGCATGGTCGTGCGCCGCATGCAGCCGCGCTCAGGAGAAGAAGCTCGAGGCGCGAAACACGCCTAACGTGCTTGACGCCAGCCACGATGCCGACGAGGAGGAGCCCCTCGACGACGAGGAAGATGATGCGGGGGCGGCCGGCGTCGACACGGGGCGCACAAGCCGCACGAGCCCTGCTGGCGGCGAGGATGCACACCAGCCTGCCACGCCTGAGCAGATCTACCACGCCAGTCTCTGGCCGTACCGCTACCTGGGCATTCACTGCAAGGTGGAAGATGCGCTGGATTATGATGACCGCATCTTTCCGCGAGCCAGTACCCGCCTAGGCCCCCGTCACCAGGCCATCGTGCTACCGTGGCCCGGTCGCCCGGTCGAGTATGTGAAACCGCTCGAGATCAAGAAGTCAGGCCGGAAGGATGGCAAGCTCAGTAAGGAGATGCAGGCCGCTCTCGAGGTCGAGCGTGCGAAACGGGAAACGCGCCCCAAGTGGGTGCAGGACGAGCCTCCCGGATGGGTTCAACGGGGCGGCGACGACACAGTAATCCTGCTGTACCAGCCACCCGAGGGCTGCGGCGTGCAGATGTCGGGCGAGGCTATCGATGAGTACATGGACACGGCCAAGTCAATGGCCGTCAGCCTAGGATTGCCCCCGCGCTCGACGAACCTTCAGGATGTCGCCCGGGACGTCCTTTTTCGCAACCAGTTCGATCCGCAAAAGTCGCTCAAGGAGCTTGAAAAGGTCCCCAAGGCTGACTTTGGGGAGCCCGAGCTCGCACCCGCCGAGCAGAAGAAATTCGAAGAGGGCGTGGCAAAATTCGGCTCTGAGCTTCACAGCGTCATGAAGCATGTCAAGACCCTCGCTCCTGCAACCGTTGTTCGCTACTACTACACGTGGAAAAAATCGGAACGAGGCAAGCAGATTTGGGGCAATTACCCTGGGCGCAAGGGGAAAAAGGACGCGAAAAAGGCCGAGGCTGCTGCCAACAAGATGGCTGACGACGTGGCCAACGACCAGGATGATTCCGCCTTTGACACAGATAAGGCCCGTGAAAAGAAAAAAGGGTTCATCTGCAAGTTTTGCACCACGAAGTCGTCACGCCAATGGCGTCGCGCTCCTAATGCGTCCGCGACGCTGGTTACCGAGAATGGGGGGCGCAACTCAAACAAGGACAAGAACGGACAGTACATTCAAGCCCTGTGTCGCAGGTGTGCTGAGCTTTGGCGCCGCTACGCTATCCAGTGGGAGGACGTGGACGAGGTTGCCAAAAAGGTTGCGCAGACAGGTGGCCGCGGGTGGCGACGAAGAGTCGACGAGGAGCTCTACAAAGAGCTACTCGCTGCCGATGAAATGATGAGCAACACACGCTTCTCCACGCCTGATCCGGCCGCCACGGCGAGCCCTGTACCTTCCCTCAATTCTCAGCAGGCTGTCCAGGAACCTCCCCGCAAAAAGCTGAAGGGATTCGCTGAACGGGACCCTGAGCAGACGGCCTCGGAATCTGGCAGCATTTCCGGCGCGCCTCTTCCCAAAAAGAAAGAGAGGGCGCTCGAGAAGCCAGCGCCACCTCCGGTACCAGAAGTTCCCAAACCGCGGGTTCTGCCTTGTGCTATATGCCGCGAGATGGAGCCCATGGGCGACCAGCACCTTTCATGTAGAGAATGCCGTCTGACCGTCCATCGCAATTGCTACGGCATCATTGACAACCGGGCCCCTGGAAAGTGGACCTGTGATATGTGCCTCAACGACAAAAGCCCTCAGGTGTCTATCGTAAGGCTGATCCCGCTCTCCTATTCCGTAATAACTGGCTAACGTTGTCTTAGCATTACAAATGTGTGCTTTGCCCAGTCGAGCACACGGATCATGACTTTATCGAGCCACCAAAAATCACTCACAAGAAGAAGACAGAAAAGGATCGTGAGCGTGAGCGGGTGGAGCGCGAGGCTGCCCAGAAGGCGGCTGATTACTACCGCAAGAAGCAGGAGGAGATGAATCGCCCAGTGGACCCTCGAGAACCCCTCAAGCGAACCGCCGATAACAACTGGGTCCATGTTACATGCGCCGTCTGGACGCCAGAGGTGAAGTTTGGCAACGCCAAGGCCCTGGGACCGAGTGAAGGAATTCCACTTATTCCTCGCGCGAGGTATGCCGAGGTTTGCAGAGTGTGCAAGAAGGATGGCGGCGCTTGCGTAAGCTGCCATTCGTGTCGCATTCCGGTCCACGTCGAATGTGCCCATCAGGGAGGCTACGTGTTGGGCTTCGATATCACACCCGTCAAGGGCTCCAGGCGCGATCAGTTTAACATTGTTTCCATCCACGGGGAGAGCGGCGCAATGTCGGCCGCGGTCTGGTGCAAGGAGCACACCCCGAAGACAACTATCCACCTCATGCATGACGTTGTCGACGAGAACGGCACGAACGCACTACAACTTTATGTGCAGAATTTCAAGCAAGCCGATCTGACCCTTACTGGGTGCGCCAGAAAGGCAAACCAAATAACGGTCGCATCCAAGATGTCAACATCATCTTCTCCACCTGCCCCCCTGTTGAATCGGCGATCCTCGACCACGACCATGGTCAATGGTGACCACCGAGACCCCCCTTCGCCCACGGCTTTGCGTCCGGGTGGCAAGATCTGCCTGACGTGCAACGCCGACGTCAGCCCCAAGTGGCACCCAATTGACCAGACACAGGAGCGCGAGCTCACTAACGGGTATTATGGGAACCTAGGGATGGAAGCACAGAGATTTGTCGAGCAGCGGAGTTTCCAGTGTCACAAGTGCAAGAAGTCTGGGAAACAGCCCATGCCACATTCGCAAATCTCCAAGGAGCCAACACCTCCTCCAGAGCCCGCCCGACAGGTATCACAACCTCCAGCAGTTGCTGCCAACCCGCCTATGGGCCTGGCCGAGACAAGACTTCCTAGCAGAGGCCAGTATGGGGCGTGGTCGCCTCCCGCCCCGGCTTCCGCTGTGCAACCCTCGTCCCTGCAGGCACCCCCCGGCGGGCCGATAGCGGCGCCTTTGATGCCCCCAACGGCGCAGAACCAGCCCGTAGCTCCACCTCCACTTCCTCCTACCATGACCCAACGAGGGCCGTCCCTCCAGCCACCACAGTTCAGCCCGGCCAATCGATCATATGAGTGGCACCGACCGTCAACTGGTCAGGGGCCTCCTCCGGTTCACCCGGCTCGCGAACTGAACGGCGGTCCATCTCCACCGCCGCCGGGAGCCATGGCTATACAGTCACTGGCTAACCATTTGCGTCCGCCACCGCTTTCCAACATGTCTCACGTACCACCACCTAGTCAGAATGGACATCTGTCACAACCGCCTTTTACCAATGGTTTACCGCCTTCACCGCAGCGGATGAATGGCCAGCCGCCACCACAGGGCCCATATATGCCCCCTCATCACAGTTATAACCATGGCCAGACTGAATTGCGTTCGGCCCACGCTAACATGAATACAATGCCACCCGTTGTTTCCGCACCCCATCCGTCAGATGGACAACGACCGCCTAATTACCTCCGATGGAACCACGGCCACATGGCGGCACCGCATCACGCACCGTCTCGCCATGCGAGCCCCCCTCCACACCGGGATAACATCTCGATGGCGCGCGAACCGAGCAACCCAACTCCACGGGAAAACCGTCCGGCTAGCGGCGCAAGCGCCAGCCCATCATTGCGGAATCTTCTGAGCTAGCCGCAGAGTGATATTGACAAGTTCGCCCACCAACTATTTCGGATGGCCCAACTGCCCCGATAATGGAACCATAACCATATGGCGGCTCAGCACCGCAGAAGGAGATAGGATGGCTGGTAATGCATTGTTGCATTTCACCCATTGGACCGAGCTTTAGCCCTGGTCGGCAACTGTATGATAATTGCTTGTACCGAATATGATTTTCCGCATCCTAGAGTTTTCTTCTTGTTTTCTAGTTTGTCTACAGCGCTCTGACTGCATCTTGTCACGGGTTACTGTTGTTCAGTATAAAAGACAGTGGGTGGGGTTACGGCATGAAAAGAGAAAACGGAGTTCAGGAAACGGGATTGCACATTTGGAATCATTTTCTGGCGGCTTCCCTGAGCATGGTGTAGCTAGGTCTTCGAACGAATAGCGCGGTCGGTGCCGCGCTGGTGTTAGATACATCCTCAGAAATCATTGCATAGAAACAGGTTTCCATCATCTTGACGTGAGTATCATGTCCAATATCAGGGCTGAGCAGCCGCCTGTTTGGAAGGCACTCGCTCTGATACGCCAATGTCCTCATTCCTGTATGTATGCCGGTTAGTTCGCCAAGACAAGAAGGGCAGGGCCCCATAGGAAGAGGAGAACACACCACAACTCGGGACACTCCTTAATAAACCTCTCCATTAACTCGCGGCTTGGAGTGTCGTCAAGCACAATTACCTGTACGCCACGCTGGCGGAGATAGCCCTCACCGCCGAGGAAGGTCCGGTTTTCGCCGATCACGACGCGCGCGATGCCATAAAGTAGACAGGCTCCCGTGCACATATCACATGGCGAGAGAGTCGTGTACATGGTGCTGCCCGCGTAGGCTGAGGCGGGTAGTCGGCCTGAGTTGAAGAGCGCTGAGGTCTCGCCCTGGGGATAATTTAAAGGGGCGAGTCAGGGTCAATCAGGGTGACGGACAGTAGGGACTGATGGTACATATGTACCGTGTGCACTGTGTGCTTGTGCACTGCGAGGGATGCAAGAGGGAAGGGGGAATCCTACATGGTGAATCGGTGAGCCGAGCTGGACTCTCATGTTATGCCCTCGACCGAGAAGCTTGCCTGAGCTGGAAACGAGAGCAGCTCCTATCTGAAGTGTTAGTGTTAGTCGTTTGGTAGGATACGGGAGGGCCTAGCGGCGTATCGTTGGGTAGTTAGGGAAGGCACAGTACCGGAATGCCGCCCTCTCGGTACGAGGCTTCGGCCTCCTCGAAGGCAATCGCTAGGCCGGCGTTGTCGTCCATTTTACTCTTGGGATGAGTGATGATGGGTTCTGAAGGAAGTGAGGAGGGAGTTTGTGGTTGGCCTGGAAGTTGGGGCATTCTTGGGGTTAGGGTTGTCTATGTTGACGGCTGTCAATGCATCTGCGTGGCGCAACTTGCGACTGACAACTAAGCGACCTCTCACAACCTCCCAAAACGTGTCTGAATAGCGTCCTCATCAATGCCTGTTTTATTGTGCACGCCACAAAGGCTACACACGATCCTTAGTCCCTGAGCGACGTGGCAACATTCCTCTCGGTTTGGCGACGGGCTTCGCCATCCGGTGCACAATCGGGTCGTCCGACGATGGCGTACTCCGACCACTTTCCCTCCTCTGCTCTCGACCGCCATCGAAGCACGAGTCCCAGCGCAGAAAGGATGTCGCACGAAACCGATTCTTCCGTCTCTACCACGAGCCTCGTTTTTGAACGCATTGAGGAGCGCCTCGCTGCCAAAGAAGCCAAAGACGCCCGCGATGATTTCGACGACCGCGACCCTCTGCGCGACGACCCTCTCGCCGATGATCTCGAGACGGGTCCCTTTCTAGGAAACAGGACATCGGGCCTCGGCACCGACAAGGAGGATGATTTTGCCTCAAAATACATGGACCGCCGGTCGAAGAGGATCCTTTTCATTGTATCCGGCCTCCTCGTCGCCGCATGGGTTGCCGGCTTTTTCGTCTACATCGCCACTAAGTCGTACAAGTCCGGCTCCCAGTTCGAGCACGACCCACAGGCAACTGTTTCGCGGGGTAACGGAAAGCAAGTGACGCTGGATCAAGTACAAACTGGCATGTGGTACCCCCAAAGGCACTCGATTACATGGATAGCCGGCCCGGATGGTGAAGACGGCCTCCTCATGGTCAAGGATGGCTTCGGCAAGGACTTCCTTGTGGTGGAGGACGTCCGGACCCAGAATTCCAATGCTGCCAGCGCGCCCGGTGCCCTCGGCAGTAAGTCTTTGATCAAGAGCCGCACTTTCGAATACGCCCAGAAGACGTACGTGCCCGACCGGGTGTTCCCCAGCAAAGACCTCCAGAAAGTTCTGGTTGCAACCGACCTGAAGTCAAATTGGCGACACTCCTACTCCGCAGTGTATTGGATATTTGATGTCAAGACTCAGTCAGCTGAACCTCTGGTCCCGGGTGAACCTGATGCCCGCATCCAGCTTGCCCAGTGGAGTCCAACCAGCGATGCCATTGCCTTTACGCGGGGAAATAACATGTTCCTCCGTAATATTGCCTCTGATAAAATCGCACAAATAACAACAGACGGTGGTTCTGAGGTGTTCAATGGCGTCCCTGACTGGGTCTACGAAGAGGAAGTGTTCAGCGGGTCCAGTGCCACTTGGTTTTCTGACGATGGTAACTACATTGCCTTCTTGCGAACCAATGAAACGGGCGTCCCGGAATATCCTATCGAGTACTTTGTCTCGCGACCAAGCGGCACGAAGCCGACGGTAGGCGAGGAAGCATACCCAGAGGTCAGACCCATCAAGTACCCCAAGGCTGGCGCCCACAACCCCATTGTCGATTTGAAGTTCTACGACGTGGTACTTGGCGAAGTTTTCTCGGTTGATGTTACTGGGCGTTTTGAGGATGAGGATAGGTTGATTACCGATGTTGTCTGGGCAGGCCACCGGATCATCGTTAAAGAGACCAACCGAGTCAGTGACATCATGAGAGTCGTCCTAGTTGATGTTAGTGCGCGCATGGGGAGTGCGGTCAGGACGGTGAATGTGAAAGCGATAGACGGCGGCTGGTTTGAAATTTCCCACAACACTAAATATATCCCGGCCGATGCCTCCAGGGGTCGAGCCGAGGACGGCTATATCGACACGGTAATTCACGACGATGGGGACCATCTGGCGTACTTCATGCCCCTGGATAACCCTCAGCCGATTATGCTCACCTCTGGAAACTGGGAGGTCGTCGATGCCCCTTCCGCCGTTGACTTGGACAGAAATATCGTATATTTCGTGGCAACGAAGCAGTCATCGATTCAGCGTCACGTCTACCAAGTCAAGCTGACTGGTGGGGATATTGTTCCGGTCTCCGATACCTCTGCAGAAGGCTACTACGGCGTTTCCTTCTCTACCGGAACGGGATATGCGCTGCTGACGTACCAAGGCCCTGGTATTCCTTGGCAGAAGGTTCTGAGCACACCAGGCAACCCCAACCAGTTTGAGGAGGTTATCGAAAAGAACGATCAGCTCGCCGAAAATGCCAGAAAGTACGAGCTTCCCATCAAGATCTACGGTACGATCAACGTGGATGGAGTTGAACTCAACTACGTTGAGCGGCGGCCGCCACATTTCGACGAGAAGAAGACATACCCCGTTCTTTTCCAGCAATACAGCGGCCCGGGCTCGCAGCAGGTGGACAAAAGATTTTCAGTCGATTTTCAGTCGTACATTGCGGCCGGTCTAGGTTACGTCTGTGTGACGGTTGACGGACGCGGCACTGGATACATTGGTCGCAAAAACCGCGTAATTACGCGTGGCAATCTGGGCCACTGGGAATCCCACGACCAGATCGCTGCGGCTAAGATATGGGCTGCCAAGAAGTACGTGGATGCGTCCAAGCTGGCCATCTGGGGATGGAGCTATGGTGGCTTTATGACGCTCAAGACGTTGGAGCAGGATGCAGGCCGGACCTTCAGCTATGGCATGGCCGTTGCGCCCGTGACCGATTGGCGGTTTTACGACAGCATCTACACAGAGCGGTATATGCTCACGCCACAGACGAACGAGGCAGGATATTCCAGCAGCGCTGTCTCCAACGTGACGGCGCTAGCGAGCAACGTCCGCTTCCTTCTCATGCACGGCGTGGCGGATGACAACGTCCACATGCAGAACTCCTTGACGCTGCTAGACAAGCTGAACTTGGCTGGCGTGGAGAACTATGATGTCCATGTGTTCCCCGACAGTGACCATGGGATTCGCTTCCACAACGCAAACAAGATCGTCTACGACAGTAAGTTCTTGGCCTCCTATATGCAGAAAACGGCATGCACTAACAACATGACAGAACTGAATAACTGGCTCATAAATGCGTTCAATGGGGAGTGGCTGAAGATCGCGGGTGCAAAACCAATCGGCCATTTCGAGAAGAGCCAGCATCCCAACCCGATCGTAGAGGAGGCTTGATGATACAATATATGGCACATTCTGTTTGTCGCGGCGTTTAGAACTACAGGGGCATATGGATAGGCGTTTTTGGTATAGCAGCAGGCCTTCATCAGTGTATTATCATGGTTGACAGTACTATAGCAGGCGCTCAGGTGGGCCTATTCTACTTATAGGACAGACGAGTAGATATGCAGAAGCATCATTAGATGTTGGACTTTTTGCTCCATCATAGCGGGCTTGACCGCCCAAAACACCTCGCTCGTACTCAGCTTTCAGTATTCCTGATGAGCTGCGGGTGTGTCTCGACAGAATCATCAATCTTCTCAACAACAGCAGCAGTCCCATATGCACAGCATTGCGCAAAACCTCCGAGCTCTCCGGCATCGAACCGCAGACAGATCACGGCGTTCCCGCCACGACTCTGGGTTTCAGCCACGAGCCGAGTGATAGCATCGTTCCGTGCGGTATACAGCTGATTCAGATGTTAGTAATGCACGTGCCCCTGTCTCTGTTCGGTCTGGCGAGGTGAGGGGACAAGGCAATAGGTAGGTACATACCATGTTTGTAAACCACTTGAGCTCCCCGCCTGCAATGGACTTGGCGACCATTGCGAGCGAAGCGCCCCAGTTTCGAGAGCGCACAGTAATGCCGTACACGGCGCCAAGGACACGCACCACGCGATAGCCAGGCACGTCGAACATTGTGGTTGTTATGACGCCGTTGGTCTCGGTGAAGCAGTGCAGGTCTTGGAGGTGGAGGGGGATATCGGCTTGCTGCTGGGCGGAGGCCGCTTTGAGGGTGCGGTTGTCGGAGGACATGTTGGGTTTGGGTAGGCGGTTGGTTGTGGTAATGGGTTATGGTGCTAGATTGCCTAGGCAGGTACCTATAGGTAGGGGGTTTCTGGGAAAGGGGATGGTGTTGGGATTCAGAGAGGCACGAAGCTTGGTGTTCAAGGGGTGAGATTGAGATTTGACAACGCGATGGTGGAGGGAGCAGAGATGCGAGTTAAGGGATTAAAGGCGATGCATTCCTGAATTGCCTCCCCCCTCTCTCCTTTTTATACACATAGCGGCGGTATTCATGTTGAGCATTCCTCTCAAGGCTGCGCGCTGCTTTGCGGTCCAAGTCTTTGGAAAGTGGCTCAATACAGGGCATCTTGGATGATAGTTCAGCGCTAGGGGATAGGCTGCTGCAAGTTGCGGCCGGTGAGTGGTTGGGCCGTATTTCGTGTTGAAGCCCTCTGCGCCGCTTCCCGTTCATTCCCGGCCCCGCAATCCCCCGCATCCCCGGACTAACCACAGCAGGCACGACCTACCACTCGGTGAGCAACAGACTGGGGCTGTGATCGATCCGAATCAGCCCGATGGTGACAGGAGGTCAACGCCAATTCTTGGCAGGGCTGAACGCAACTTGGGCGGAGAAGGCGAACATATCCTGGCCGATCACTGTCTTTTGTTTTAATCGCTCATTGCCATACAGGACAGAGCAGAACAGATTCCCGGCTCGGGAAGGGATGCCGGAGGTGATCGTCCCAGCGAACGTGTCAAGAGGGTTAGGGTTAGACCACCACAACACTCAAAGCCAGTGAGATCAAGAGATCTTTAGTTTCCCTATCATGATCTCCACGGAATATCAAGCCTTCACGAGCCGCCCATACCGCCAATCGCCGCCGGGATACCCCACGATGGTGTATTCGGCTCGGCGGGAGAGTGATTGCTGGCTGGCCTGTGATGCCCCATGTACCCCACAACGCAATATGGAACTGCGGAAGGTCACACCCATCGGGACACCAAAGCCCATCCGTGCCTGCGTCCGGCCTGCGTCTAGACGGTTCGCGATGCCGGTTGCCAAAGCCATCTGGCAATGACAACATTCAGCCGAAGAGGCCACAATCTCTGCTGATGATGCGATGGCCCAATGGCCCAACACTACTTGAGGGCGTGTTGCCCTTCTCCGGCAGCGCCACGAGCTTGACACGATAGGACACTACACAGGACTTCCGACGAAGTAGATCTCGCGATGCATCACGCCACTATCCTGGGCCTCGCCCTCAGCCTAGCCACGACCCTGGTCGAAGGCCGTCCCCCGCATCACGTCCACGCCGTCGCCGGCTTGGGCACCGTCAAGTGCCCCATCATCTTCGACGGACGTGTCAGCAAAACTGCCGTCAACACCGACTTTGACAGCTACGGCACATCCAAGTTCAACGCCGAATATGTCAAGGGCAAGGAGCTCAAGTGGTCCGACATCATCAAGTTCCCCGAGGTCACCAGCGCCCGCTTCGACAACGACACGCATAAGCCCTTCGAGGTGACCATCAGCGACAAGAGCATCTTCCAGACGCAGAACGGCTTCCGCCGAGCGGGCCTGCAGTTCCAGGGAGACACCAACACCGGCAGTCCTGGGAGCACTGGCGTTAAAACCATCCACTTCAGCTTGAAGTGGGATGCCCAGCGCGCCCTGAACCTCAGCCACGAGTATCTTCTTGTCTGGCATGAGGCGGCTGATTACTCGGCAAATCAGTTCAACTTTGAGGCTGGTGCCATTCTCGGCCAGTCTTCGCTCGCCAAGGACACCTACAAGGTGCTTAACAGGCAAAATAAGCAGGTCTGGTCGACGCCGATCGACAAGACGGCGTGGCAAAACTTTGCCATCACCCTGGACTTTGGCAAGAAGTGAGGCTCCTTTGCTCGTTTGGGGGTTTTTTGATCTTTGTTACATGAATCGCTAACATGCACCGACAGCACTCTCCAAGTCTATTACTCCAAGGACGACGAGCCCCTCAAGAGCGTTACCAACGCCGTTACCAACGACAACAGCGGAAATGGCCAGTACCAAATTGGTATCCTTAAGAAGCCCACCGGAACCAGTGATGTCGTGAACTCGGGATTCCAGTCTAAGAGCCTCAACGAGGGTCTTGTTTATGGGAGTCTGTTCCTTGAGAACAGCGCAAGCAGCTGTGTCTCGTTGTAAATTGCTCTACTGTCGTCATGGAGTCGGTTGGCTCTCATGCCTGGTGGGCATGTAACAAAATTGAGACGCTTGGAGTACCTCAGTTGGAGTGATAGATTTGGGTCGTCACATGGCGAGACATTTCACAATTACAATTGCATCAGAAATCCATTACATCAGAGACAAGACAGAATTGTTAATTATGATTAACTGTTACGCTCCACTGTTTGAGATCCCCGATAGATCTCCCATTTTCTCTACGACTCAGTCCGGAGAGCCCCATGTAGAAGAAGAACATTGTAATTAAGAACCAAAAAACTCCAGAGATGCCACCCTTCATGTCTTCACCCCTCTTCTTCTCGTCCCCTACGAATTTTTAAACCGGAAAGCAGGAATGCTAAAGTTCTCAGGCCCCTCGTACATCGCGCGCGCAAACTTACCCTCCCCAATCTTTCCGATCTGACTCTTCGGCACCACATGGATCGCCTCCTCCGTCACGTTGTCACCGTCCCCGTCGGAATCCACAACACGCTTGACCAGCATGTCTGCGCCGCCGTCACGCTTGCGCGTCCACTTGAACGACACCGTTGTGGTGTTTACTGGGCCGCACAGCGTCTCGGGGATGGAGCTGAGATCCTCGTCCAGCGTGGTGCCATAGGCATCACACTCGATCTTGGGGAGATTGGGGTCAAACGTTACGTTGAAGCGGTAACTGGGGGACTGTCAGTGGTGTGTTCAGAAAGAGGGGAGAGAGGGGAGGAGGCTGACTAGACGCGATGGCTGAGGACTACGGCCGCGGCAGCGAAGTCTGTGATGTTGTAGGCTGCGATACAGACGGCCTTGCGATAGGTGGGTATTGGGGAGGGCAAGGCGGTGGCTACGAGGGCGAATGCGCCGAGAAGGAGGGTTTGTAAGAGCATCATTGCTGATTCCCGGAACGTATACTCTTGGTGGTATGTTTTTGTTTATGTGTTCTCGGTGACTTGGGAGCTGTAGGTTGTATGTTGTAAGTTGCAAGTTCCTGGCTGCTCAGGTGCGTTGATGATCGTGAAGTTGATTGATAGGAAGAATTAGGGAGGCAGGTACTTTAAGTACTTGCAGATTGATGGGAAGGTACGGTTGTATTGTGACAGGTGATCAGTTTGGGCGGAGGGTTCCCCAGAGCACTTGCCCTCCTAATAGCTTGTCCAAAGACAGTCACTCGTTGGGAGACGGCGGCGACAACATGATCCGAACTTCAAGTGAATCAGCAAGGCATGACAACGTCACGCATCGTGCTTTTCCCTGCCTAAAATAGAGTGAAGGAAGAGCGCGAGTGACAGCAAGCGATATTGAGACCTGAACGACCCTAGTTCCACGCTCTCGACAAACCGGGGACTTGGGGTGAACCTTAACGGTCATCCTGCGCCAAGAGCGGCTTTTATGTGTTTCTCACCAGGTTCTCCTTCTTCTCAGCCCCGCGAAGGAGTAGGCGAGCAGTGGTGGCTGCCCACCCTCACCGGCTTTCCGGGTGAATATGGGCTACAATCTTCTGACGTCACGGCCCGGGTGCCAGCGGGCCCCTCTCCCCGGAAGTCAATGATGTTCAATAAGAGGGGTGCGGAGTACACCATTGAGATTTCTATTCTTGAAGCCGTTGGTCGCGCCCATTTCCGCTTCCGAGGGTAATTTCGTCCTCCCGTCGAGAGGTTCGGTGTGCACACGGCTGTCCGCTCTCCGTGTGGTACGATCTCGATGCGGTGGCGATGGGGCTCTTGTTGAGCTTTTAAACAGCCATACACGAAGAACCGAGGTCATTTGAGAATATAACAACACTTGTTAGGCTAAGGTAGAGCACGTGTGTCGAGGATGTGGACTATGGGGAACAGGGAAATATGGTTTGGTGACCGGGTGCTCCGGGTAGACCCAGATCGCCGCCCGGGATGAGCCGTCACTCGAGTGTCCAGGAATTCCGACCGACCAAAAAAAAAAGACAGCTATGGTACCTATTCGAACTGGACCGGGCTGGGCGTACCGTGGGCGGTGACCTCAGCATCTGATGGTCTGTTTGTCAATAAACGCGAATAGGGGGTGGGCACGTGGGTGGTCATGTGTCTCCCATCACGACCACTCGACGGTTACTATTTGTTCCACCAGATATGCAAGTCGCCGCCCTGGCCGTTTGTTTATGGGCGCACGCAGCAGGGCAACGTTATCGCATTCAAACACGGGCCAAATCGATGATGAGATCGGGCATGGAAGTTCCTGCTCAGCGCTGTGGCAGTGGTCACCTCATCAGCCCTGAATAAGGTGACGGCTTCGATTGGGTGGGCGTCATATAACAGCGCCGGTATTGTCTTAGCAAGCTGATACCCGATGGCCAAATTGGGCACAAATCTCGTCCGCGGTGCTTTTGTGTGTTCGTAGCGGAAGAACTGTCCCCGCCTGCGACGACACCGTCTGAAAACTTGACTGGTCGAACCTGGCTGCAGCATCCTGGCCTTGCCTGGGGCTTGTGCTGTTGCCCCACCGCCAGCACAGCAGCTTCCTTGGGCCGATGCAGAGACAGGGCGAGCTCCCTTACCGCAAAGTAGAAAACCAAATGCCGCGCCCGCCTTTTCCTTTTGCCTTTCTTCTCCGCTTTCCTCTCTCCTTCACGTCAAATTTTGCATCGCCAGACCCTCGCCGACTCGGATGAGAGGGCCTTTCGACACGGGAACCAGGACTGGAGCGTCCTGAGTTGGAGGACAAGAGCAGCCGCAAGTGGGACGACGTCCCGCTTGGCTCTCGCGACAGGGGGCCTGACGGACCGCCGTGCTGGGGTTAATTCCCTGGCTTAATTTGGGAGATCCCTATCCCTTTCTCCTGATTGGCACGAAAATTCGAGGTTTCCCTCCTTTCTTTTCTGAAGACACCTCTCACGACGCAATCGTTGTTCCCTGCACTGCTTTTTAGCAATCCATCGACAGGTACGTTTGAATACTTACACTCCCAAAAGCCCTGCCCATATGGGTTACGACGCTTTGGAGACGTTACGCCTTCTGTTGCAGAGCTCAGCCTGACGCGAGCAAAGCATCACACATTTGTTCTTGACAGCTGACAGCTCGCGCGATCTTGACAGATCTCAGAATCTCGAACCAGGCTTCGTTGTTCCAGCACTTTCTCGCCCCGAGCGTGTCGTCTACAACTGGCGTGTCGCCTCCACGCAGAACCACCCAAACACCCAACCCTTTTTCGATCGCGCCTTGAATTCCGTACCTCAGTAATCACGCTACTCTCCTCAAAATGGCGCGCATTCAGATCCCGATAGACGTCCTGACGTCTCGCCTGAACCTGGGCGAGCGTTTCTCGGGTCTCCGCTCCGGATCTCTCAGCAACCGGTTCTCCAACTTGCGTCCCGTCTCCGAGTTCTTCGACTTCAAGCGTTTGTCGAAGCCGCGTGATTTTGCCGAGATGCAATCGCGTGTTAACTACAATCTCGGCCACTTCTCGAGCAACTATGCTGTCGTATTCGTCATGCTTTGCATCTACGCGCTCCTGACCAACCCGGCTCTCCTCTTCACCATTATCTTCGTCACCGTTGGTATGTGGGTGATTGGCAAGCTCGATGGTCGCGACCTCGAGATCGGCCAGCACCGCTTCACGACATCGCAGCTCTACACGGGGCTGTATGTCATTGCTATCCCGATTGGACTTTATTCTTCGCCTTGGCGCACAGTCCTGTGGCTAATTGGCGCGAGCGGCGTGATCATTATTGGTCACGCTTCTCTGATGGACAAGCCTATCGATGAGGCTTTTTCCGGGGAGGCGGTCTAGATGGTCGGCCGCGAGCTCCCAAATTTGCGCCCCAATGGGGAAGACCATCGAGGCGCGAGCGGAGGATACACACAGCGCGCAATGGGAGCGATGATGCGCTCAGCTGGTGGGATCCGGGGCAACGTATTGTGGAGGAGTTGGACAGTGATGATTCGGATGCACAAGGCGTTGGGTTGGCTTCTACAACGGGGAACAGGATCGTTAGCGATCCACTTCGATTCACAGGTATAGATTTGGGCGACAGAGATGGTGGCACTCCTCGGTCGCGGAGGATTTTGGAAGACGGAGGCAAGGGTTCGAGCGATTCAGATTCCGACGGCGTTGAGAATCAGGCGCGACTCTCTTTGCTAGACAGGGAGGATGCCCTCTACGAGTCTGCCATGGCACGGATCCGGCGGGCTCAAGAGAAGGGGAAGGCGGAGGTGAAACTGAGCAAGGACGAACTTGCAGCCTTTGAACGGCGCCGGCAACGCGAGGAAGAGGAGGAGGAACGGAAAAAGCGCAGGGAACAACGGATCGCTGTTCCTCTCTCACAGTTTGAGTCAGGGCCGCGGAAGAAAAGAAACTCGATTCGGGGAGATAGCCCCACCCGGCGACACTCCCTGGAGCTGAGCGAAGGGCCGCAGCAGCCGCCGGCAGGCTACTTCCCCCCGTCTGCCTCACGGTCTCTACGACCACCTGTAGGGACTGGGTCATCTTTGAGGACCCCAAGCCGCGCGGCCGCCGATAGGGAACGGGCCGAACGTGGGGACTCACCTTTCACGTATTCGTATGTTCACTCCGCAGATCAGTCGGCATCGTCTGTCAGGCACGCTTCAGACCCGTCAACTGGCCGACCGCTCTCACGAACATCTCCGCGGACAGAAACTGCCTCACCTCCGTCAAGACAAGACACATCCCAAGGCCCTGTTGATGTTTTCAAGTACATGACAGGCGGGGCAAGCGCGCCGTATCACAGCGGGGACAAGCGGCAAAGCGGCGGAACTGGCAGCGGCGAAGAGACAGATAGCGACAGCGACTACGTCCCGAGAGAGGAGAAAAGAGTCAGCAGCTCAGGAAGCGGTACTCGTGGCCGGCTTCGCGAAGAATATCCTGCTGCTGAAGAACGGCCCCGACATGAACCTGAACGACGGTCAACCCGAGATCGATCACCACCAGCCACGTCCTCGTCGTCTAAAAAGTCCTCTGTCGTTCAGCCGCCAGTGAGGCGGAAGTCTGTGGTGAGCAGCAGCGCCAATCTGAAAAGCAAGCGAAAGGTGAAATAGGTTGATCCCGAGCAAGACCAGGATAGGCCCATCGAGCTTAATTTGGTCAAGCTGCGGGTATACGTCGCCAAATCCGAAGAGTTAGAGTCTGCTACCTCCTGGTGGAGGAGCTAAAGGAGGTTTCTTGGTTTCACGCCGGCATTGGTAGACAGTACGGGCTTTTAATAATGCATTTCTTTGATGAACTCTACCTAACCCTGTTCTCGCGATGGCTTTTGCATCCAAATATCCAAATTCAAGGGTATCTAACCCGAGCGCTATAGCAAAAATGTCCAAGAAACTGAGTGTATGGTAAAAGACGGAACAACAAAAGGAGAGGGCCTACCCCGGTATATAAAGCCCACCCAGGACGCCCGTCGTGACAACAGTAAGGTAAACACATACACCGTGCTTCGTTGTCGCATGCTACATAATCATCGCGGAAGCGGATCGACAAGCAACAAGGCTTTTAGGAAAACATCTTTGCAATGCCCATGAGCCCGCCTCCGACGTTTCCCCAACCACCGCCGCTGCCGCCACTGCCGCCAAACATGTCCTTCTCAATATGTCGCTTCTCCCACGACATAGAGCCGTCTCGGCCACGCTCGACCGAAACTGACGCCTTGGCCAGGCCGCCACCCAAGCCGCTACCAAGACCGGCGCCGCTGGCCATGCGCACAGCCTCGCCGACGAGACCGATTGAGTCTCCCGTCGCAGCCTTGGTGGCGAGACCCAACATCTTTGTAATTGAGGCGGGCAACCGCAGCCCAAACTTTGCCAGCAGGGCCGTGAGAAAGCCGCCCGTGATCAGAGGCATAATGACCAGCATGAAGACCTTGAGCGGGTGTCGCTTGGCGTAGTAGATGAGGTCGCGGAGAAGACGCTTCAGTCGGCGTATCACGCGCGACACGAAGTTGGGCCGTGGGGAGCGCTTGTAATAAGACGGCGAGCGCCCGCCGCCGCTGCCACCCCCGAGGCCGAAGAAGCTTGATCGGCTGGCGGAGTGTTTCTTATAGTCGTCACCGCCGAAGAATGATCGGCTAGTGCTGTGGTGGCTCTTCTTGTGGTGGTGGTGCCGGTCTTCGTCATCGGAACCACCGCCGAAGATGGATGCCGCGATGCCACCGAGCCCGCCGCCAACGACGCTACTGGCGGCGTGAGACGAGTGCCGGCGCCCTGGGGAGCGGGATCGGCTGCGGCTGTGGTCCTTGTGTGAGCGGTGGGACTTGTGCGAGCGCGACTTCTTCGAGCGCGTTGAAATAGCCGATGCGGCATCATCGAGGAGGCCCATCTTTGCTGCGAGGGGGACCCTGAATGGCGGGAGCTCTGACTCTCTGCTGGGAGCTTCGCGGCTGGAGAACTACCGCAATGCTGAGCGAAACTGCCGGAAGGGACAATTGAGCGGAATTGCACTTTGCCTTGCTTCAGCAGCGGGGGATTTGGTCGACGACGAGTGAGAACTGCACCGCTTTTGCGAAACGGAGGGGATTGGCTCGTAAGAGGTGAAGTGCAGCAAGCTGTTTGTTGGTTCTCACCGCCAAAAACCGTGAGGCTGGGGGTCCTTTGGGTGTTAGACCCCTGTCGCGAGGACAGGGCCGTTTGGATTGGTGGGGCAAGGCGAGAGCCTGGCGAATCTGTCCCCGCAACTGAGAAGAGAATGGAAGCCATCCACCAACCGCTCACGACAGCTCAACAACCCAGAAATTGATCTCCAAACATACCTAACATCGTGCCGATCACAGGCAGCCCTTTCGTTGGCTGGGCCGCCCGGCCATGGAGTCTAGGACTCGGTTCCGATATGCCCAGCCCCACACTGTCGGTACCGTGCCGATTAATTTGAAGATGGAGGATGGTCTTCGAGAGATGAATCAACTTCCAGTGCTGTTACGTACTTCGTAGCACACGATCTCCCGTCTGTGATTTGAGAAAGGGATGCAAGTCAAGATAACCGCCACGCACACCACTAAACATTATTAATGAGATATGCAACAAGGTAGGTAGGAGACCACTATCTCCCTGCTGGCTCATACATGGCGTTATTGTCTCTCAGTATTCGTCCAGGTTTTGGCTAGACTATTCCCACAGGATTCTAGGTATCCAGAGGTTAGAATTATCCGAAAAGCTAGGCCGCAGGTTTGATGGTGAGACCAAAAGTTCTGCTTGATAAAGCTACATTGTAAGCGCAGCCTGACCGGTTATCAAGTGTGGGGCGAGCTTGAACGAAGGGGGGGATGGCGGTTTTGTGCCTTGCAGGGAAAGTCGCGGGGCAACTCTTCGATTGCAGCTTCGAGACCATCTCTCTGAACAAAAACTATACACAACGTCCGCCGCACCTCTAGCAACCATGTCGAAGACGGTCAGCATAACGTCATCTGCGCAACTCAAGGGGTTGATTCAGTCATCAAGCCTCCTCTTCGTGTTCTGTAAGTCCTTGCTGACCGCTGCCTTGCGATGGTGAATTGCGGTCGTGGAGGCTACCCCGCCATGATGAAAGTTGCTGTGGGAGACCGCGGCACGTCGGCGCGTCACCAGTTGCGCGTCTAGCTAGTCCTATGTATGGCTGCTGGAATATCCTCTCGCTAGCCATCCCGAGAATACCCTTCGCGATCGTTGCTGATAGCTCGTCTGTCGTCTAGTCTACGCCGAGTCGAGCACTGCCAGTAATCAGGTTACCAGCGTGTACGAGGAAGTTTCAAACGGCCTATCGATTCCGAAATCTATAACATTCGTCAAAGTCAACTCTGTTGCCCAGAAGGAGATCACAGACGAGTACCAAATCACGACAGTGCCAGCATTCATCTATTTCAATGGCGGCAAGGTGGTAGAGAAGGTGCAGGGCGCGAATCCCGCCAAGCTCACCCGCTTGATGCACAAGTTCCAGGCGGACGCCGAGAAGGTTATGGACAATGCCAATTCCGGCGGTGCTGGCAGCAGTAGTGGCGGCGGCGGCGGTTCTGCCAACTGGCGAAGCGTTGACCTTCCCCGCGGCTATAACGACATCACCAGCCAGATCGAGCTGCAGCGATGCGAGCTCCTGAATGTCGACTCGGAAGGCGGTAGCGTCAGGGTGTTATTTGACAGCTCGAAGCCCAGCACGCTCTCCGGAGGCAAGGGAACTGCTAAAGACTGGGTGGAAAGCGACACAGACGAGCAGCTGATGCTCTTTATGCCATTTCAGTCCATCTTGAAGCTACACACCCTTCAGGTACAGTCACGACCGAAAGCAGAACAGAACGCAGATGGCGTGCTAACCTACTCTCACGCACAGATCACATCCCTTCCTCCCCAGGACGACGATGACGACGAAGCCCCCATGCGGCCGCGGACAATCAAGCTCTTCAGCAACAAGCCGCACAACCTTGGATTCGACGAGGCTGAGGACATGGCCGCCACTCAGATCATTGAATTGTCGGAGAAGGACTGGAACGCCGAAGGCACCGCAAACGTGTCTCTCCGCTACGTCAAGTTCCAGAACATCACGAGTCTTGTGATGTTTATCGTGGATGGCGATGGCGATAGTGAAAAGGTCAGGCTGGACCGCCTGAGGCTGATCGGAGAGGCTGGCGAGAAACGGGAGATGGGCAAGCTCGAGAAAATTGGCGAGGGAGCCGAGTAAGGGGCGAAGGGCGAGACGCCACCTAGTCTTTCGCAGATAGAGCTGAAGAGGGCTGGGGATGGCTGGACAGCAGAAAAGAGTCATCTATTAGCATTAAGCTATAGATGACGTGGGGCTATCATGAGGGCGCTTCTGGGCAAAGCGAAGGAGCATGAGGCTGGGGGGTGTGGTGGTGCAAGGCGTCCGTCACGAGCAGCTGACAATCGGGCTTCCAATCATAGCAAGTAATGGAGACAGGACATCCATTCACCAAATGCGGGAGGTGAGGGCTGGGCGGGACATCTGGATGCGTTGATTGTGAACACACCAGATCTGCAGGCGTTGCGGATATTTAGATGCGGATAAATTGACGGGAACCACCTCCCCAGTCCAAGTCACCCAGCCCTGCTCCCTGGAAATCGGTGAAATTAGGGCAATCACGGGATTTACGGTAGGAAACGAATCGCCAGGCTCGAGCCAGGTTAGTTGAGAAGGCATAGAGGGATCGGAGAAAACAAGGGGCATCGCTAAGTATTTTGGGCAATGCCGTCGAGAATTAGCCGCATCACGGCGCACGTTCACCAAGTGATTTCCCGGTACCGGCAGTGTTAGGGGTCTCAAGCGGGAGGCTCAAAACGCCAACAGGCAGGATTACCGGTCATCGTGCGTTTCGCATGACGAACAAGCGTCGGGAGCCAAAATTAAATATGTCCAGCTTCCACACCACCACCTAGACCCTGTAGGGTTTGATTCTAGATGGACTGGCTGATGAGGATGCCGGCCTTGCAATATGATGGATCTGGGCCACGACTGACGCTAATAAATCCATTTGGTGACTTCCGCGAAGGAAGTCAGGATCCGAGCAACACGGGAGTGTTTATTTAGAGTCGTGGCAGCCGCACTAAGAAAAAAAGAAGAAAGGGGTGGAAAGAATCGTCGAGCCGAGCCATTGATATTCTAAAATTCTGGTGGAGCTCAATGCTTAGTCATCGGCGAGCTCGCCGAGACCAATCAGAAGCAAGCAGATCTTCAACCGAGCGGGAAAACTTCCGGTCCGACCCCGCGATTTTCATGCTGGGGGCCACGGAACGGGTGGGCTCTGGAGGGAGGCTCAAGTCCCCAAGCATTGCAAGTGTTCCAAGGAAGCGGCGAGGCGTTCCCCCGGTTGAGTGGTTTGGTGTTCGCTGCAGCACACCTCAAGCTCAATGCTGAGTACTCGGGCTCGATACATGCCCGAACCAGCCACTTTATGTCTTGTCTCGTGTTGTGCACCCCCCCTCTTCCCACATCGGAGGGCCTTCCGCATTCGAAGGGCGGATTCCTTCGGCGGCAGCATCCAGTGACCCGTCGTCAACCACCACACGGATTCCCAACCTGCGTTCGCGGCTCTCTCTGATTGATTGATTTGGAGCGAGTTCATCTATATCACGCAGCCCCTCGCAGGCAATCACAGCCTACGAAACTGGCGCGGTGGCTTGAGCACTCTATTTTCCCTCAGACCACAGACGCAAACAGGGTTTCGCGATCGTGTTTCGTCCCGCTCAGCATCACATCGCAACGCATCATCGACCAAGGGCCGATTTTGCCCTTTCTGTCTCCTCGCCGACAGCTGCCGAACCAGCCAAACAAGACGATCCAAGGCTCAAGGGTGATCAACCGATGTTTGGTTTCGTCTGAGAGCCCGGCCAGAACCGAGCGTCGTTCGTCTGCCATTTTTTCAGAACCCGGGGTGGGCCCCACGTCGTCGTCTATGCGCCGGGTGTTCTGCAGTCCGCTAAGTCTCGGAAAGAAGTCCCCTCGCCCTTGGTTCTGTGCTACCTCGTGGGGTTTGGCATCCATGCTGGCTGGGCAGCGTGTGTGATCCCCCTACCTACACAGTATGCCACTCCCACTCCTCGCCCCGCAGTCGCCAACCGCAACCGAGGCATCTTGCTTGCTTCCAGGCAGGTAGCCCGATGCTTGAGGTTAGGCGGGTTTCGATCGGCTCAACTGCTGCTTGCGCCTATTCCACCTCTCGCCTCGCCTCGCCGCCTCGCCTGCGAATTCTCTGCTACCCCTCTTCGCGCTGCAGCATCGATCGCTGGGGTGCATCCAATGCTTGTTGGGGCGCACCCGTCGCAGCCTCTACGAATACCTAACCCTACTGGTATTGCCTCGGCCGCTGGGCTCATGAGGTGGTGCTGACACGGGCGTCGCCTACTCGCCTGCTCGGCCGCTCACTGGCTCTCCTCGTCACTGGCTCTCCCGCCGGGCTGCTGAACCACCCGCCCACCTCACATCCCACATCCCACCACGGGCTAGGTATCCAGCCCTCCCCCATCCTCCCGCCCCAAAAGTCCTGCTCCTGCGTAACTGCCCACCACCATCCCCAATCCCCCCATTACCCGCTACTACGCCGGCCCACCGCCATACTCCCCCCCTTCGATCACGAAAGCCGGCGCACAACTGCAACTCTGTTTCGACGGCACGTTACCATGGGTCCCAAGATCGGTAAGCCTGAGAGCTAATGAATTGGATCACTGCAGGATTAAAACGTGGCCCCTATATGCTAAGAATAGCTCTGCCCTTCCCTGGCCACGTACCATCTGGCTACGGCGTCCCAGCGTGCTGTTCGTCAGCCCTTCCCTTTGACGCTACTTCGCGCCCACAGTCCGCTTGCTGGCGAGTCCACTGCTACGCTCTCGTTCAAAGGACCCCCGGGCCCCCCGGTCGCCCCCGGTCCCTACGCCTCCATGCCGCTCCCAAGAAGTCGGGGCCCCAGCTGACAGCAGTCCTGCTGCTTGCGGGCTCGCTGCCAAAATGCCAGAGCGCGCCAGCTGCCTTTTCAAGGAGCCAACTGCACGGCGAGGACGCTGCCGCAGCCGTCCAGCGGCCATAGTCCATGTGCAACCCGGTCCCGGCGGGCTACGACGAGGGAAATGACATGAACATGACCAAGACAAGCAATTGGTAGTTGTCGCCCGATGGACCGTCGCCCCCTTTTCCGCTCTGACCCTGCTGTTCCCGTCCAGTCCCGTGTGAGAGACTGCCTCTTGCGGAAGGTTTGGCCTTCATCTCATCTTTTCCGCCCAGGATACGACTCCCATGTCAGGCAGTACGCATGGAGGCATGGTAGGTTTTAGAGTATCGGCCTTGCACCCTCCCTAAACTCGTTTCCGAGGGGTCTCCCGACGGGCGCCGAGCTCGTTTCGTTGCGTTGCGGCCCTGCTGCGCTCTGCTTAGCTTAGCTTCTGCTAAGCTCCAGCTCTGGTTCGCCCTCCCTGGCTTGTATTTCCTTTTTGTCAAGTGACGAGAACAGCTGAAGTACATACGGGTGGGATCCCCCAAAAAAGCTGGACCATTCCCAGCTGTTACTTTACTCTCCCTTTCCCACCTCTCACCAACTTCCTCTTTCCTTCCTGGCCTCTTGACCTCGGAGAGCAGATGACGTGATATTGATTCCCGTGCTGCGCCCTCGTAATTACTTCAACCCATTGGCCTAGATTCCTCTTAAGGACGGTGCTGCCGCCAGTATATATCCCCCCAGCCTGCTTGTCTCTTTAAAAGCCCGCCTCCCCCTCAGCCTCCCTCCCGAAACCCGCGCCGTATATCAGCACCCAGCATTCAATAAAGCCGCCAGGCAAAACCGCCCCCGACTTAAGAAGACGACATCCTTAGTAGGCTGTCCGACACTCTAGTGGATTACCGACCTCTTATAACAGAGCCGATTATTTGCAGTGGCTTGTTGTTGGGAAGGCGGCTCAAGTCGACGGTGTGGGGATTGACGTGGCCACCGACTCAAGAGGTTGGGCCGGTTATATTCCCAGGGGGGCCGCATCACGAGCAACACACACACGAGAGGAAACCTGCTTGGCCAACCCGAGTTCGGCCACCACAGCGAAAGTCGTGGTATATCTAGGCTGTTCCAGCCTCGAAGGACCGGGAGGACCAACACGACCACCCCCCGGAATCCAACCTCCAAAATCATCATGCATTATGAGCAGCAGTTCCACCGGTGCTGCCCCGCGCAGACGCCGGACCGGTTCGGCCCCTTTCAAAGGCTCCCGGCTGAGATCCGGAACATGATTTGGGAATACTCACTGCCAGAGTCCCGCGTCTACGAAGTCCTGGATGCACCCAACGCGAAACAAAAAACACAGGCGCAGAAGGGTCTGATGTTCGCCAACGTGCACCCGGAGCCTCCTCCGGCGCTGGCAGCCGTGTGCCGGGAGAGCCGCTATTTTGTTCTGCACCACTACAAGCCCCTGACCTTAGGCTCGACGACAAAATACGTGGACCTCTCACGGGACATCTTGCTTCTGGAGCCCTACCTTCTCGTCAAGCGACTACATCGCACACTGCACTTCATGAGCCAGATTCCTTTAGTGCGGGACAATATCAACCGCCTCGCACTTGGTACGTCCTATGGCGTCTACACGGGGATATGCCATCCTGTGCTGAGCTGGAAGGTGTCCAAAAACAACATGGGAAAGCTGCTCTCCACGCTAGCAAAATTCCCAAAACTCAAGCTCCTCATCTTTGTCGTCCACCAGGAATTCCAGTTCGAGTTCGACTTCCGCTTCCCTGGAACCCTGACCCCTATTCCCAACCACGCCCCGACAGGATACCTTTCTTCCGCATCGCCCAGTCCTCCAAACTTCGGCCACGGTGCTACCAGCTACCCATCTCCAGCCAACAGCCACAATGGCAGCAGGGTAGGCGCCACGCTTGCCCCCCTCCCGAGCTATTCACCGGCCCCTCGTCCCGCGCCTCAGAGCCCAACAGGATATCCATCTCCTAGCAGCCACAGTGAAAGCCCCACGCCCAGACCTGGGGCATCCAGCCCCTCGGGGTTCCCTTCCCCACCGCCACATCACCAATACCAGCATCATCACCAGCACCAACAACAGCAACAGCAGCTACTCCCCCGACCACAGCTAGTGCACCAGGCGTACCGCTTCAAGTTCGACATCGAAGCGAATATTAACCACACCCCACGGCGACCACATCTCAACGAGCTTCTCTACTACCCGCTTGATATCGACGAGGATAAGGAGGATTGGGACCTCGGCGATCTCGGCACCGAGGAGAGCGAGTGGTGCGATCCCTGGCCGACCAACGACGACTGGCGCCGCTTCCGGAAGCGCTTCCAGCGTGCCATCAACCTTTCCCTCGAGATGGGCCTCGCCGAGGAAAGCGAGAAGCTCGGAAAGGCAGGGGGTATCAAGGGGAAAGGGGGCAAGGTTGCTGCGGAGAACAGCAGCCGAAGAGAGAGGGATTACACCGCCGGCGGCGGGCCATGGTGTACTGCAAGGGAGCGGGAGAGGGACGCCAGCAGTGCGTGGGGCGGTTCCAGGGGCGAGGGGGGCCGGCCGGAAAAGAAGATGCAGTTTCCTGCGTTGAAGGGGGCGAGTCTCCTCTGGAGATACACGAGGGGTGGATACGTATGAGATAAACCATTTCGCTTATTCTTGCTTTTCTTTTCCCTTTCATGTCTTTTTTTGGGCTCTATTTTCAGCATGGCAGGCAAGATGGGTTACGAGGTACGACCATAACGATCGCTTCATGTGCTTTAATGTTTTTCCTTCCAACTTATTTTTTTATTTCTCCGGGAGAGACAAAATGGGTGTCTTTCGGTGTTAGCCTGGCCAACCCTCACGGGAGAGTTGTGGCGCCATGGGGGTTTCAAAGGAGTACTACTACACGGCGATTGAGCGCATACAAATACCCTCGCTTTTGGTTTCAATTTGTTTCTATAATACCACATATCTCAGCGGTACATGGGGCAACCGAGGCTAGGCAGCGTCTAGAGACATGAGCATGGCAGTTTAGCAAACAAAAAGTATAGGCGAAGAGAGAAGAACAAACTGTACTCCGTACTTCAAATCTGAGACCGAAGCATGTGCATTTGTTTCTAGAATTGTGGAGGCCTGCAGTGATGTTGCTTCCTCTCGTAACGAGAAACGCCAAGGGGCTATTATCTACACGACACCATCACACATCAACCGAAAACGAAGGGCCTCTTTTCCATCTCGCTTTCAGGGGATGATTGAAAATGCATGAGTGAGTTTCGACTTCATTTTATCGAGGGGTGGCGTGGTGGCAAGGGAGTCAATTATTTCCCTGAAGATATATAGTACCGGAAATGGGGCGCGCCACTCACACATGAGGATGATGCATCCTGGGTCACAGCTGAAAATACAGTATAAAGAGCGGCAAATCCCAAGCGGTTGAGATTCCCCGGAGCGACAGCGACCCCTGTCCTTACCAAGGGCTTCTCTGGGGCTTCTCAACTTTCCACCATGGCCACGGGCTCGGTGTCAAAAAGAAGCGAACCGCTGCCAGCCTAAGGGGGAAATATTGAGTAGGCGCTCTCTCACGGGACGGATCGGGGCTGAGAAACCCTGAAAAATCCTCCGTCATCTGTGATCCGTCTCGGACTTTTGATGCGGCGCAATATCCATCGTCGCTGCCAATGCCTTACATTGATGAGTACGCATGGTAACAAAGCGTTTGCCGCCGAGTTCTGTAACATGGTAGGTACCGACCTAATATCCAAAGTACTCGAGTACGTGACGGGGACGGAGCACTGCTTAGTCACCTAGTTCCGAGATTCCAGCCCCGGCGTCACCAACAAGACGGTCCTTCTCTTGGACGGGTGTAGCGATTCTGTGCGACCTCCGCTCTCCGGCTGGTCGGAAAGGCCGACTTCTCTCGGCAAAACCGGATCTGATTGTCGGTGTATGAAGAACGTCAAGGCGCAGAATCGGCGAGACACGTCAGCAGCGCATGCCACAAAATTTGTGTTGAAAATTGCTCCAAGAGCTGCAGCCGTACTTAGGCAGTGTGCGAAAGCACAAGTGCAATGGTGAGACGGCACGGGGGTGCGGGCAGGAAAGTTGGAATTTTTGTTGAGGTCAGAGCAAAGGATGCGGGCATGCGGGACCAACATGAATCGACGCGGGAGTGAGTTCGCAGATCCGTGGCGTGGGGTAGCCAATGGGCGGGCCTTTATCACACCGCTCACGACTCCATGTCGCCATTCTTCTTGAAGAAAGGTACCCCTCTACACCACGACTGGAAAGACATCTTGTGTCTCGATTCCCCCTGCCAGTAGGACTTTCTGCTTCAACTTCATTCTTCGGTCGAATGGCATGGCTCAGTGACGCTGCCACCCTTTTTATCTGAACATCAAATGGCAGGCCCAACCCCCTCGCGCGCCAGCTCGCGCGCCGGCTCCAGCGAGGAAGGCGGTGAGGTCATCGTTCACAATGAGAACACCCCGCTGCTAGCCGGCGACAGCATCGCGGATCCCATCTCGGAGGCCACCACGGTCAACGACCAGTCGAGTTCCGATGGCGATGTTGACGAAAACAAGCCGTTGCCTGTCTTCCAAATCCTGGTTCTTTGCTATGCCCGCTTCATCGAGCCCGTCGCATTCTTCTCCATCATCCCCTATATCAACAAGATGGCGCAGGAGAACGGCAATCTGGACAACGCCGATGTTGGCTTCTATAGCGGGCTCATTGAGTCGCTCTTCTCCCTGACGCAAATGTTCCTTATGATTATGTGGGGCCGGGCTGCCGATCGCTTCGGCCGCCGGCCGGTGCTCATCTTCTCCCTCGTCGGTGTCAGTGTCGCCACGGGGCTGTTCGGTATGGCCAGTACTATCTGGCAGATGATGCTGTTCAGATCCCTTGCTGGTATATTCGCCGGGACCATCGTCACCATCCGTACCATGCTTTCGGAACACAGCACCTCCAAGACCCAGGCCCGCGCATTCAGCTGGTTTGCATTCTCGGGCAATCTGGGTATGGTTTTCGGGCCACTGCTGGGCGGTGCCCTTGCCAATCCGGCCGACCAATATGCGAGCATCTTCGGCGGGGTTCCGTTTTTCGTCAATTACCCCTACGCCCTCCCCAGTCTTGCCGTGAGCGGCCTCGGTCTGAGTGCCGTCATCGTCACGGTACTCTTCACTGAGGAGACACTTGTCCGAGAATCTCCCGGAGACTCCGATGAGGAAGGGGCCGGGCCCGTGAAGCCCGCACCACTCACAACGTGGGAACTCATCCGGTCACCCGGCGTCCCCATCGTTCTCTACACCTATGGACATGTCATGCTCCTCGCCTACGCCTATACGGCCATCGCTCCGTTGTTTTGGTTCACTTCTGTTAAGCTTGGAGGCCTTGGCTTCAGCCCCCTGAAGATCTCATTCTTCATCGGCCTCGGTGGGGTGGCGCAAGCGATCTGGATTTTGATAGTATTTCCGCCGCTGCAGAATCGCGTTGGTACCAACGGCGTGATGCGTATCTGCGCGAACTTCTATCCGGTCTTCTTCGCCTTGTGCCCGATGTTCAACGTCCTCCTTCGCCAGGAGTTCACAACAGCATTTTGGATCACAGCACCGCCTCTGCTGGTCCTCGGCTCCGGCGTGAGCATGTCATTCACTGCCATCCAGCTTGCACTGAACGATGTGTCGCCGAGTCCGGTGGTGCTGGGGACGCTGAATGCCTTGGCCCTGTCGCTTGTCACAGGTGTGCGTGCCGTGTCGCCAGCGGCATTTGCCAGTTTATTTGCCATCGGAGCGAGGACGCAATGGCTGTGGGGTTATGCCATTTGGGTATTGATGGCTGCCGTTGCTGGCGGAATAACGGTGGTGAGCAGGTATCTACCAGATTACAGTGAGTTGAAGAAGCAGAGGGACAGAAAAAGGATGGAGAGGATCCTAGAAAGCAGGCGCTCGAGCTGAAAATGGCGGCATGGGGTGGCTACATCTTTGCATAGACCGGTGAGGCTGACAATTGGACAAACACGCATGGCCAACCCACGGCATTTAGAGGTTGGTCGAGTAGCGCTTTATATCTAGTCGGGCGGGCACAGTGAACCATATATACGTTTTTTTGGTCAGAACTGAGGTCCTTGGCAAACCTCTACCGACATAGACACGACGACCCGACTTGCTGAAAGAAAAAAAAAACAAGGCCTCGGAACTTCAACAACAACATCATCAGGTGTAGTGTGGTGTTGGTGAAATAGAAAACTTTTCTTCTAAATAAAAAGACGTGTATTGAAACAAAAGCTCCCGTTCACCTATGCATTGCCCCTCCAACCCCAAGTGTGTCAACTCTGGTGACACGATGCCACGACTGAGTCTCCTTCGCCCCATCGACACTGGGCCTGTCTGTCAAGTTGGACTCAGGGGCAAAAAGGATGGGACATGTGGGGCTCGAACTCACGCCCTTTGGATTGCTCTGATGTTTAACCAGATCATTTATCATATGAGACCAACGCTCTACCAACTGAGCCAATATCGCCGATCCGTTGCTTGGTGCTTGTGGATGTTGTCGGGCGTGAGGGGCGCTGTCTATGGCGTCGATAGAGTGAGTGGGTAGGTAGTTAGGGCTTAGTGGGCCGGACGGAGATGGAAGTGGATTCAGGCAAGCAAGACCTGGTTGAGGCTGCCCTGGATCCGGACAATTCGGCAGAGGGCCACGGGTCTGATACCGGATGCTGGCAAAAGAAAACCCCAGACATCTAGAGGCTCTGCCAGAGTCGCTTATACGATGCTTACGTCCGGGTACATAGGTGCCTGGGTAGTTAGCATGGGTTCTAGCAAATAGAGACAAACCCCCCCCCCGGCCCCCAAAAGGGGGTAAACAAAAAGAACATACAACACCAGGGATTCGCTGGTCGTCACCGACCCAACTACTAGTCTGGCCCTCACTGGTTTGTCTATGGGAGAGCGGACGGGATCCCGAATTCTCCAGTGGGTATGGCCGTATGTGGTAGGTGGGGATGAGGATCTAGGTTATGAAACAAACCTGAGGCGGCTCTCTGGGCCGAGGAAGATTGTGGTGCAACAGGAAAGTCCCGTAGAGAAAGCATTGGGCACTCCAGCACTGCAACTGCCGAACCGGGGACTTAGATGAATCGCTGATTGTATGCTACCGGCAGATAATACTTAGTCTACGCTTTGTGTAGGCTGGGGGTACCTATATATCAAAGCATCGCTACCTTGTTCCGCGTAGGATAAAATGCATCATCTTCGGGCGCCTCTGGGTCGAGGCAAACGCCCACGTCCTCCATCTTTAGGTTCCGAGCCCTCAGCTTCATCGCCAGCACACTTGGCCGCGTCACCCGTGATACTGGTGCTCCTGGCCACAGCCCTCCTCCTCGCACTTTTAGATGTGCCTTCTCCCCGGAGTTGGCATCGCTGTGTCTGGAAGTACTAAACTCGGGGTCTGTCTCGGTAGAGATTTAGGCATTCGTCTTGTCAGTGGTATCGACGGTAGTCGTGTCAGCCTCATCGGTCGTACTCTCCTCGGTCTGCGTGGGGATGCTGTCCTTGGTCTTGTCGAGATTACTCTCCTCAAACTTAACGGCTGGACTGTCCTCAGTTTCGTCGGATCGAATTTCAAATCGCAGACAGCTTTGACGTAGAGCAGGTTTCGGGGAGGGGGATATGGATGCCTTCCACGTTCGGAACAACGCGGGCCTTGAGCATAGATGTGACACCTTTATTGTAGTGATGGACTTTCCTCTCAAGGATGCGCCTGACATCGTAACGTGTCATGTACCAAAGTTCAGTAGTACGTCCGAAGCGCCCATTGCCGTATATGTTCCAGGTGCCTGGTAGGGATCTGGCCTGCACTAAAAGCTCCAACTCGGACACTGTTGATGGACGTCGAGGGGTTATGATGGCTAGATTCCTGAGGTCTGTGAACATGTCGCAAATGTATGACAATGTGGTGGACCGGGTCACACTACGGCACGGGCTGTCCTCGCTGATCAGAGACGCGTCAATGGCGAGATTGAACACCACATCCCGGCGTCCCATGATGCACCCCTCGGGGCCACGTAGGATTTCGTATGTGTTCGTGCTGTAGCCAGGCTTACCGATAGAACGAAGGACAAAGATGTCGACTGTGGTATGCATCAGCGAATATTCTTCAATCTGGGATATTGACAAGAATAGGTACTCGCGCTCGCCGTTGATCCAGCCAGTGAAGCGGCTGCCGTTGCCTGGTCCACATTTACGGAAGTAGTATCCTGTTTTTCCTTTGGTGAATACATAGCGAGACAAGCTGCGGGCGGATGCAAGTGCGGCCACGGGAGATCTGGAGAGTCTGATGTATACAGGTATTGCCGGTTCTTGGGGGCCCATAAGAAAGCCCCAACTGCCCCAGGGAGTCAAAGGCGTTTTCCTGTCATTGTCCATATTAATGAAGAATGTTTGTGGTCCCTGGGCAGCCGCCTCCCATATCATTATTTGAACCTCGGGGGGAAGTGTGGCCAGGTTCCGGGTGGCCGCTCCGGCCGTCGTAGCCCCATACATTGATATGATCGTGTTATCGTCGGGGATTGTGAGGTATCTGGAATCTGGGCTCTATAACCTATTAGCTCTAAGCTGACAGCGGCTGTCCCCAGCATGGCTTCGGCGCTCACCGCGGAGAGGGCCGGGTGATAATATTGCGAACACTCTGGCGTGGGAGAGAATGCGCCGGGCTTGTGTCCCGGGCTCGTTGCGGTGGAGATACTAAAAGGAAGAGACGAACGTGGAGGGTAGTGTGACCGGAGAAGAGAAATTCGTCGCCGCCAGGCATGGAAAGGGAGGGGGGACGGGGGGTAGCTAGCTGCTCATGTGCCGTACCTTCGGGATTCTAGCGGGGATCTTGCTCAAAAGGAAAGACACATTAGTGCACGGGAATGTAGCATTTGGATGATGGCAGCTTGGAGGGCAGTAGCAAAGCTGGGGGCCAGAGAAGTTAAGGAGCAACAATCACACGCACACACACACACATAGATGACGCTGGTGACCATGATTGAAAATGGGGGTTTTTTTAATTTTTTTAATTTTTTTTTTAGAATGGGATTCCTACAAGCAGCCTTCCATGCCGGTTGGAGAAAGAAGAGGATGAGATGAAGGACGTATTGGGCGCGCCTGCCTGCCTCCCTTCTGCCCCCTTCGTTGGTACGTAGTCGCTCCTGCGCTCATGTGCTTTACAGCTACAAAAAGCTACCAAAGCGGTATCTGACCAGATGTTTAGACGACCCGCTGAAAGCACCTCAAAGCCATGACTTTGCCATCAAGTTGACCAGAGTTCAATTCAGGGGGTGTTGTTTGGTGTGTACCTCGTCCGCCAAGGGATGCCAAGGTTGTGGTTGCTTGGAGCGCTCGGACCACATCTTCTTGGCAGACCACAAACTACGTCATCGGCGAGACTAAGGCTGTCCCTGTTCACTGATATCAAGATGGATCAAGAGAGAGAGGGCAGTAGGATGTGCATATCCACTACATAATACCCTCGCCCAGGTCATCTGGTGTTTTTCTCGCCCCAACCTCTTGTTAGGACGCAATAAACTTTGGAAGATCCGCACCTGTCGCGCTGTTTGTTAGACAGCCACCACTTGACCTGCCATCCAGTTTTGGCACCACCCGCCCCTCGAAATAAAATAAAGAGCCGCCTACCGTATATACTGCCCGCCGCACTTGATCTCGCAGATCAGCGCCCAAGCTGGCATCTACTCCGCTTTCAAATTAACCAGCCACGAGTAAGTCCCCTCCTCTCTCCGCTGTATGCCCCATCACTCGCTGACCGTTTCCACAGTGAGCGGCGCTTACCCACCCGTTTATGAGCGCGAATATCGCGGCTCCTCGAAGAAGCGCCTTTACCTCGAGCCCTTCTCCAATGGCTCCACCACGATCCGCCGCAAGGTGACCACCATCGTCCCGGCACCACCTCCGCCTCCCACCGTGGTGATCGAGGAGCCGCCGCCGCCGCCGCCGGTTCTCGCCCTCCCGCCCCCTCCTCCCCCTCCCCCTCCCGTCATTGAGCTCCCCCCACCACCGCCGCCTGTGGTAGTCCTCCCTCCCCAGGAGCCGGACACCATCGACGTCATCGCCGTGGACATCGATCCCCCTGAGCGCCGGCGCCGGCGCCACCACCGCAGCCACACGAGAGAGCGCGACCGCGAAGTCATTATCGAGCGCGAGCGGATGGTACCCGTCCGCGTGCCGGTGCCGGTGCCGGTGCCAGTCCCTGTGCGCCAGGAACTCGAAACGTTTCGATATGTCGAGGGCCCGAGACCCGTCTCGCTGCCGCCGAGGCGGAGAAGCCCATCGGTCAGCCCGCCGAGGAGGAGCAGCGCTGAGCGGGAGCGGATTAATATCACTATCGAGGACCACCATCGTCACGAGCATGACCGCCGGTATTATGAGGAAGAGTCAAGGTATCGTGGGGATGGGCATGACCATCGCCATCGTCACCATGACGATGAGTACGACCATGTGCATGTGCATGCCAGCCATGGCTATGGTCGGGGTCAATGGGAGGCTGAGAGGGAAAGAGGGGGGCGGAGTTATTATGGAAGATGAGATGTAACGCAAAGGAATGTTTTATGATGTTTATGATCGTTGGATATGCATATGGCGAGACTTGTTGGTAATGGGTTGGTTGTATGTTGGTATAAAACAATTATGGATTGGCGTTTAGGTCTGGCGTGTATATCTTAGCTCAGGTAGTCGGCATAGGGAACACAACTACCCACTCTTCCTTACCTGTCTGAATCTCCAAAATATGTGCTGAGGGGTGTGATTGAGACTTACTAACGATCTCTCATCCGTCTTGGATCTAATTTTACCCTCACGCTTCGGTAAGGTTGGACGGGATCGAAGTGTCGACCGGTCAACCATTAACACTCGTAAGAGAAGGGCAGCGGGGGTATATTCGAGGACATGAGGGCCCTCCAAGTCGGACAGAGACCGGAGAGTTTGATGTCGGTTTCCCGGAATGGTCGTCATCGTCGCCGCCCGCGATTACTCTCCCACGCTCGTGGCTCTTGGCTTGTTCGCAACATCGGCATTCCTGTCTTAGGGAACTGGGTAGCCCCAGAGCCTCGCGATTCCCGCAAACAGTGAACAAAGAGCAGGGCGCTAGCATGAAGGAAGTTTCTTGTCAAGGCCAGTCTTACTTTGGGTGCCAAAGGAGGTATGGAGGTAGTAGCGAGTTGCCTTTCATGAGAGAGAGAGCAATGGGATGATCATGGTGGTGGTGGTGGATGTTGAACTGCTCGGCTTGCTCGTAGTGATATTGACCGAGGACGTTGCGGAGTGTACCCGGCAAGGGTATGAAGAGTGAGACTCCGTCTTTAATGGACAGATAACAGCAACTGAAACGTGATTGAATGAAATGTCGCCTATTCTCGATGCGTGGCTCTTTTGTAAATGCGCACATTTCTGCTACATCTGGGAGTCATGGTTATAGAATTTCAACGAATTTCGAGATAGTACGGATTACCTAGGTAGGTGTACGGACGTAGGTATCTCAGTGTCTGGAATCTACCGTCAGCGGTGTACCTGCATTCAGCTTGCGGATCTTGCAGGTCACTCCTTTTCATCCGACTTCCATGGGTATCCAGTTCTCTGTTACTCGTTCGGAAACGACGAAAGTGGTGAGGCAACGCCCGTGTCTGTTGGAGCTCAGGGCGGTTGCACGAGAAGCGCGCGTCGGCACGTGGCCGGAGCCTGATAAGCGGCTGAATCCGGCAAATCGGCCTGCCTATCCCTCAAAGGAATTGGCACGGGCCAAGAGGGCATGTGGGGGCTCCGTGATTCTGAAACTGACGCTGAGACCTGGCGCTGTGAGCTCGCAGCCCACCTCGGTTTCATACCACTCAACGATACTGTCGCGGAGGGAGACTCCGCATCGGCTGTTCTTTTTCCAGCGAGACTGGTTGCGGTCTGGACCTTTCAACGCGGCTCTCGAGACCTGGCGGCTCCTGAATAGGTTGAGAAGGGGACGACTGGAATCGCCTTCCGTGAGGATTCCGGAAGGGACGTTTTCAACTGTACCTTCCGTAGATGCCAAGACCCAGGTGGTGGAAGTGCGGGGAACTCTTGATGGCATGGACAGCGCCTCATCAAGCAGAAAGATCGACATCCGCGCAATCTCGTCAATGGTGATGAGTAAATATGGTTCTGGCCAAGAATGTTACGACTTGCACCACGCGTTCTCTTCTCCTCAGCCTCAGCCAGGCGAAGACCGAGCGTCTGATTACCAGCGGCTCGCTCCAGCAACTTGGCTTGACAGCTCTGAGTCCCGTTCAGGAAGCTGTTTCGTGCAGCTCATTGCCGCTGGAGGCCGGGAAACGGAATAGGTAGGCCGACGTAGGCTCACGCAGGTACCATGCCCCGACAAACAGTTCATCGTTTCCATCTCCTTTCTGGTTCTTGTCGTACCGCCTAAGCACTCTCGGCGGCCGAAATCATCGCCACCGCACCCAGCCTTCCGAGCTGGCTGAGGGGTGATGACGGTCTCACAACACGGCATCCAGAACAACCCAGCGCCTCGGATCACATCGCATGCCAAGAGATCTTACTCGAACTGTTTGGGCCATCACAATGGCGCCATAAGAAGCTGAAAGTACAGACGAAAACATGATCGCCAATGTTGATCGCTTTGTGACGCGACAAGAGCCTGATCGACGGCCACCCGACTTCGTCGCGACGGGCCACCGCAAAAAGTCCAGTTATAAAAAGCAGCACGAGCGGGAACTTGAAACCAAAGAATAACTGTGCCCTGGAAGATCAACACAAGACGCAGTGTAATCTTACATGTACTCAATCGATCAAGTACCAACCACAAACTGACGTCGTCTTGTTTTCTGCTGTCAGATGAACAAGGGACAGCTCGCTCTCCTCATGCAGGGACCATCTGACACCCAGTTCATCACTGGGGCTGCAGATGTGGCTGGCTCGCTAACTTGCCCCACTCGCCCGTCTCCCCACAGGCCGAATGTCTCGAATGATGGAACCGAGGCGTCACTTTACGACCTCTTCGTGGACGAGCAGTTATTGAGCCATTTGTCTGCTTGACCGCGGTATCTTCTTCCTGTTTCGCAATAACGTGGCTTCCCCAACAATAATTCGGACTCATCTAAAATGAGGACTGGGGGATTCAGGACTGCTTTGAGCAAAGTGCGGTTGCAACAAGAGTCGCGAACTCGGCTCCACCGGCCGCCACCTGTTAGTGTTCTGATCCACAATTGGGAAAGTCAGGGGCTCTCATCAGCGATAAACACGCCAATCGCTGGTTCCGCTGGCCCCTTCGGCCACGTGAGGAGACCACACCAGAAGCGGCCATTTGGATGTCATGCATGGCAGCATCGTTTGAAAGGCCCGTCGTCTCGGGCTTCGAAACATCCAATCCTCAGGGCTTTTATGACAAGAGCTACCGCTTTCTTCAAAGCCAGCCTGGAACTTCTAGCCAATTCCACTTGGCCACATTTTAATTCAGCCAGCCTCTCCTGGATCTCTCGGCTGCCACGGCTGCCAATGGTGCACACCCTGGCGTTCCCTTCCGCCTGCCGCGCCGGCCGAGGCACCTCAATGGGAGTGTGATCTAGAAAAGGGGTCTAATCTGCGATCGAAACTTAACCGCAGATTTCCCACTGTAGGTCAATCAAGGTGAGGAGGAGGGTGATTGAATTCAGGGGAAAATTGGCATTTGCCACATAGTTTCTACCGAAGGCCTGCTATTCGTGCCGTTCTCTTGCTCATGGATTTCGCTGCTTATTAGACAGAGATGAGGAAGGATCCGGAAAAACCCATCAGTAAGTTGCAAAAGGTAATCCTGCTCTCAGGACCCCCAACATTTCCAGCGACCGCTTGACACCGGAACCGGTGGGTCCAAGCTGGAGAATACGCCGCTCTTGGAAAACCCGGAAAGTAGGAAACCGAAACCCCACGCATGCTTTCGGAGGGGTCTAAAGTTAGAGGCAGCGCCATGGCAGTCAGCGATAAATGCAACTTACTCACTATCGAATCCAAGCTTGAGCATGAAGCCCGGCGCTCGTCTGTGCCGTCTGCCCTGCACATGAGAAGACGCATCTCCCCCCAAAATGATTGCCGTCGAATCGCTCTAAGCGCGGGCAGCGGAAAAGCGAACGTAATCCGATGTTTAGTAGGTAGCCGCCAAGGGTCACGTATCACTACGGTCGAGTCTCTGCCAACCAGCTGAGCGTTGAATCCAACACCAGATATACGCAGTAGTGCTTCTCTTCCTCCAGCTAGGAAGCCCCCCTAGATTACCAGCTCCAGCTGCTTCAACGCCTTTGCGTTGCCAAAGTTAAGAAGGGGCGGGAAGCCCCATGTCGCGAGGAACGTAAGGAACAGAAAGTGCTTGCATCACTGGTAACGGCTCACACTGGTTCTGACGAGGGCTCCCCAGATTTTTGGCAGATGTTTCTTACGCCCACGGACGGGGCTTCAAATGAGAGTGCTCCCTGCTGTTGCACAGAGCAATTCGGGCGCCTGCAAGTGTTTCCGTATCCGTCCGCATGCATTCGCTGTTCGGTTGGTGATGGACACCCGAGGGACCAAGGGCTCGTTCGCCCCTTCCAGCATTGAATTGCTTGCCGGACGGTTAGTTCCCGGCTCGAAGCCCACGAGATCATTAAAATACCTTGTGGTGATTGCTACCTACTTTTAGAACTAAGGTAAGGCACTGCGTACCCTGCACGCTTGAACCGCTCGGGCTCATTTTGTTTTCCCCGAGTGCTCCTCAAGTGCCCAGGTCACTCCTTCGCTGTTTGTCACTGCACAAGCCAAGGCCCAACCTCCTGCATGACACATCGCACTAGGTAGGTAGGTAGGCTGTGGGGGAGGGTCTGGAAGGGCGAGACCTGAGAACATGATAAGTCCCTTACAGAGACTTCCCGAAGCTCGCAAGCGGAGACGCGGCGACCTGGTCAAGAGAAAGGGAGCATCGGCGCCGAATTGCTGCTCCCGTCCGTCCACACCGACCTTTCTCAACAGCAGAGACGCAATGCAACCCTGATGAATGGGTGGATCTGGAGTCGATTCCCACAACCAACATTACAACCCTGATCCTTGAATTAAACCCCAAACAAGGATCAAGGGTGGCAGTGGAAGCCTTTGAAGCAAATTGCCGCTGCTTTGTAGCCGTCTAACACCAAATATCTTGAAGATCAAGTGCATCGAAAAGGCCAGTGGAAGAAGGCGAACTTGATGACCTGTCAGGCAGGCTTGCAAGAACCGGCGTCGATCTGCCCAAGACTTCTCACAAACGATGTCCAAACTACTGGACGGTGGGAGCCAAGTCCGGGTCGTCGGCGGACCGTCCACCCGGCCATCCCAAGCACACTCCCGGGCTGCAAGGCGACTGGTCTGGCGACTCAAGAAAGTCCTCCATGCTCTCGACAGCTCATGAATGCCCAAAAGCTAAACAGGCGCAACACGACTCGGACGGTATCAACCACGTCTGTTTGGCCCGGTTTCGAGTTTCGTGGGAGACAAAAAGACGTGGGCCGGCTAAATCAACGCGGAACTTGCCTCGAGAGAGGGGAGACATGTTTCAGAATTCCCAAGACTCCCATGGTTCGGGAGTGGTAGAGTGATGGGGGCTGTTAGTGAGGATCCCGCGACCTGCACCCCTGGCGCTACCATGCTGCAGCCAAACAAGAAGAACCAAGACTTTCCGGCCGGCAGAAGCGATTTCTGGGGTGAGGCGCGAGCGATCGTTTTAATTGAACCAAGGAGCGGCGACATCTGAGGTGCAGACACGCTGCACCGAGTTATTGCTAGTGTGCAGATAAAAATGACTTCCAGGACACTTGCTACGGGAAATTAATAAGAAAGCTAGTAGGTCATTCCTAGCTTGTGATTTCATTGAAGGTTGGATGCTGAAGATATCGTCTTTCAGAGGTTGGGACATGACAGGGGCTCATTGAGGACCCCGCCGGTCAGGGGTGGCAGGCGCCAGGCCGAGGTCAGAGCTTTAAGTGGTGTTCAGCGCCACGACCGACCCCTCCCAGTGTGCTGGTGTCGTCTTAAACCTCAATGGACGATGGGAAAATCTCCCGTCTTGTAGCAATTGACACGGCCCTGCGTCTGGACCGCCCGTTTGACAGATCTGCCTTTCGTCTCGGTTTATAGATCTTGCGGGCTGCGCACCATATCGGACGGTACACTTGAGCGATGACTCGCTGTAGCCGAGCGTACTAGGAAACCTGGGTTCTCGAACCAGCCAGACGCACTGAGCCGCCAAGTTTGCCGGTCTCAGAGGTTTCCATAGCCGCAGTTACAGACTGCATCTTGCGAACGGTGAACAGCACGGCAAGGTCCTTCTTAACATTGTTATTTATCCAACAGGGCTGCCGCCTTTGTTCCTCCTCTGTGTGCCTTGACCGCCCACCTATCCATCAGCCTGCCATTCCGGCTTTTGCAGGTTCGACTGTGCTACGCCGCGCACACGCTCCCGCTGCTCGCGGTTCGCCCACCCCACCCCCCGCTGTTGCAGCACGCTTCCAGGCCGCACCCGGGCAGAGGCAGGGAGAGTTAATATATGCGACGTCAATCAGGGTCACCCAGGCAGCTCGAAACCGCTGCGTTGAGCACTGACCTTCGGCCCTTCCATCAACAATTGGCCAAGCCATCTGTCTGTCGCATAGTAAACCATGCCGCAGCTTGCGCTCCAGAGCGACGAAGGTCCGCCGAACCAACCTCAACTCGATTACCAGCAGCGTCAGCCTGTGGCATCGTCGAGCGACTCGAGTCCACATATGGATTCCACCTTCCAGGACAGTCCTACCATTGGGAGAACCCAGATCCTTGGTTACTCCTCGACCAGTCCACTGCAATCGCCATCGTCTTCCACTGGCTCCAGGTACGTTCCGGATTGATGTTTTCTCCTGCCACCTCATTTGCTTTCGGTCCTGGTGCCCTGTTTTTGGTCCGTGTTGTGGTGGTTTTTGCGCGCCGGGAGTTGTTCTCGTTACGTTGTTGCTGTTCCGGCGCCGGCCCCGTTTTTGGCGGGCTTCCTTTTTTCTCCATCCATCCCCCTGATCGAAAACATATCCTGGGAAGCTGGGCCACCTCTCGTGCTCTCCACCATTCACAGCCCCAGTGATCGGGCTCGACGTTAGGAACCAAATCCACCACGAGCGCAGGCTAGTCAGCACTGCCAGACCTAACCACTACAAATCGGTTCGCCGCCAGAGTTTGCTTGGGTGTCGGCCCTGTTGTGTGACTGCGCCAGGTCCTGCAGAGTCCACAAATACTGACCCAATACCTTCACTCGTCGTCCAGGTCCATACGGAAATCCGCACCAAGTCCGCTCCACTCGAGCCGCGCTGCTTCGCCACCAACAAGTTCCGGCCCAACGTCCTCTGCCGGCGGCTTCCTGTCTGCAGTCCCACGCATCGTAACCACCTCAGCCCCTGACGACAGTTCGACGCAGGCATCCGAGCAGACGTACTACAACAGCGAGTCCTCGGGTGCCACTACGCCTGAGGAAAGAAGCCCAGGGTGCGTTTGACGATGGACCTCTCTTTTTGTGTCCCCCATTCTTGGCGGCAGCGCCTGCTGCCGCGAGCTATGAGCGCTGAGCCTCGAGCTAACTATCCTTCTGCCAGAACGGCGCCTTCTCCTCTTTCCCACCGATTCCCGAATGACACCCGCAGCGTCTCCGATCCTGTCGTGAACCCAAAGCCTTTCGGGGGTTCTTCTGCGGGCCAGCTCCCGACCATGGCGGGTGCCTCGAGCGTGCGGGCAGAGCTCGTCAAGGGCGCGCCGAGAAACTCCTCAATGGACTCCGCCATCTCTGCGATATCGTCGAGGTCGAATCCTAATAAAGCATCTCTGGATACCGCCGCTGGACCGACAGATATCGCAAACTTAATCAAGACAGCCGGCAGCCCCGAAGCGGTCATCCAGTACCTGCTGAAGGAGAAGCAGTCCCAGTCCCAACAAAACGCACAGTTATGGCGATTGGTCGACAAGCAAAGGGCCATGATCCTGGGTCTAAACAAGGATCTCGAGAGAGCGTTGAAAGACAAGGAAAGATACAGGAAAAAATTGAAGGAGGTTATAGGCGATGCCGATGGTCCGACCATTCCAGCGGTACCGCCCCCGAGAGCACAGGGAGCGAGCAGGAATGGACCCGGCGCGGTCAGCTCGCCACCAAAGGAGCAGGTATTGGAAGTCCCGGTGTCGCCAGGATTGGACTCGGACAGTCAAAAACAATCTCCTATTAATGTGTCGATGGCTCCTTACCCGATCACGCCGCCTGCGGACCACCCGAATTCGAATGGCCCCCAATCAGCCGTGGGAGAGATTTTGGATCCTTCTCATGTGATGCCGAGACCGAGCGAACATGCCCTGGACCAATTTGATCACGACGCCCAAGAACACGATGCCGAGACTGCCCGGAAGCAAGCCGACGATGCCAAGGACCTCCGCGTTAACCCGACTATCCCACCATCTCGCAGCTTTGCTCGGCAGCCACCACGAATGCCGCCTCCCCAGATTCCTGTTGCCCCCCTTCCGGAAAGAGTGTCCAGTCTGGAGGAGGGAATCGCCCAGTTCCCTCCGCCACCAGCACCCCCGCCGCGCAAGCCTCCACCGGCACCATTGCATCTCAAAAACTTTGATCAGCAGAGCCCGACCATTCCAGTAGACGAAGATCTGGAAACAGATACCGACTACGACGACATTCTTGAGGTTGAAGAAATCCGTCCCGATGACAGAAGGGGTCGGCGAAGAACGCGGGAGGAAGATGACCGAGATCGCGAGATCATAGCCCTCAAAGAGGCCGAAATCCGTAGTCAGTCAAGGAAGAGCAAGAATGGCAGCAGCAAGGGGACGCCTAAGGAGGAGGTGCCTCCAACCCCCACAGTTGAGATTCCGGCTAGCCCCAGATTGATTCAGATAGGTAAGCCTCAACGAGAGGCTGCGTCTCTGGCAGGCGTTTTGAGCGGCACGAGCAGTCAAAACATAGAGTCTCGGTCGATCATGATGCCGCTGTTGAGCCCTGGCCTCCCGTCCAGCCCGAGACCCATGGGTTTCAAATCACCAGTCAACTCACCACCCCTTTCGCCTCTAGGCGTTTCGAGCTTTCCTGGAGCTCCTCTATCCCCCCGCCCGCCACGGGCCCCCATCCCGCTGCCCCCGAACACACCCCTTCAGACACCTTCGCCAGTAGGGGAGCCGTTAGTCCTTCAAACACCGAAGCCGCTCAATATCATCAAAAAGGGGCCCGATAGCATCGAATCCTCCTCGAGTCCGACCAAGAGCAGCCACGATAGCCCAGTGGGAGGGAGAACAAGGATCTTCAAGGGCCTTGTGACGGAGGAGTATCCCGAACTTTTGCTTCCTCCAAATGCACTCCCTTCTATCGATGTCCGGGTTGCATCCTCTCGCATGAAGCCGTCAAGAGCGAGCCTGTTGTCATTAACCCAGTTGGAGGAGGACCCTGTATTCACATTGGCTATTCTAGCTCGAGTAGATGGTGGTGAGCTGTGGCGAGTTGAGAAAGATTCACTATCGCTTGCCAAGCTCGACCAGAGGCTGAAGCAATGTTCGGCTTTCACAGCAAAGACCCCCGATCGATCGCTCTTCAGCGGACACGCTCCAGCGAAACTTGACGCCCGCCGGATAGCACTCAACCACTACCTTGATGAGTTGCTCAACACCCCTCTCGACACAAATACAGCATTGGAGCTTTGCAAGTATCTATCTACAAACACTCTCCCCCCTAACGCAGATGAAACGGGATCCTCCACCGCCGAGAGAAACAAAGAGTCAAGTCAGAAAATTGGGCCAGACGGACGCCCGTTCCGCAGTGGCTATCTGACAAAACGCGGAAAGAACTTTGGAGGCTGGAAGGCTAGGTTCTTTGTTCTGGACGGCCCGCACTTGAAATACTATGAGACCCCTGGCGGAGCCCATCTGGGCACCATCAAACTGCCGAAGGCGCAAATCGGAAAGCAGTCACAGCACGGTCATGAAGGATCCCCGGCTCGCGGCTCCGGCACAGACGATGTTGACAACCAGTACCGCCACGCATTCTTGATCTTGGAGCCTAAGAAGAAGGATCCGAATAGTGTGACCAAGCACGTGCTGTGTGCTGAAAGCGACCAGGAACGTGACCAGTGGGTGGACGCCCTACTCCGATGGATCGATTATAAAGATCCGGATGAAGAGGACCACCCCAAGCATGACCAAAGCCATGATCGACAAGGCTCGAACGCATCGGAGCGAGTGAGCGGGAAGAAGAAAACCCAAAGCCGTGGTGGGCAGCAGCGACAGGGCGGTAACGATGAGAACCTGATCGGTGTCAGTTACGAGGCTACGAGACAGGGCGATACTCCGCAGATGGCGCCGCCGCCGAGTGCGGGGCTTACCATGTCGTCTCAGGGACCCTTCGCTATCTCGGCTCCCCGCGATCCCCAAGTGATCTCTAACTCGGAGGCCTGGGGAACGAAGCTAGGCATGGGCCTCGCACCTTCCAGTCTTGCACCCCCCAATCAGGAAGAGAAGAAGGCCAGGAAGCGTAGTTTCTTTGGATTTGGGCCTAAGACTCGATCTTCCAGCGACGGCAACGACTCGCTTTTCGGTGGTGAAAATAGCACGGGTCCTAACGGGCATGGCAACCCGCTCAACACCGGCCCTGTGCGGCAGGTGTTTGGCGCTTCGCTCGCGGAGGCAGCCCGATACTGCTCACCAGTCGATGTTAGGGTTCCTCTGCCGGCCGTCGTCTATCGTTGCATCCAATACCTCGAATCGAAGAATGCCATCTATGAGGAGGGCATTTTCCGACTCAGCGGATCCAACCTGGTCATCAAGCAGCTCAAAGAACGGTTCAACAATGAAGGAGACATCAACCTGATCACCGACCCACAATACCACGATATCCACGCCGTTGCTTCACTGCTCAAGATGTATCTTCGTGAGCTGCCCAACACGATTTTGACGAGCGATTTGCGCTTGGAGTTTATTGGCGTCACGGAGATGACCAACGTCCAAGAGAAGATCGCCGCCCTTTCCGAGCTTGTGGAACGGCTTCCGCAAGCAAACGCCACTCTCTTGAAGTACCTGATATCGTTCCTGATCAGGATCATCAACCACGCGGACTCGAATAAGATGACGGTGCGCAATGTCGGAATTGTCTTTTCGCCAACGCTTAATATCCCCGCCCCTGTTTTCGCCATGTTCCTCCAAAATTACAAGCCCATCTTCGGGATTGAGCCAACAGAGTACGAACTGCCGATTACGGAGCCGGATGGCTATGAGCGGAACCACTCGGAACGCCCATCATTTCAAGAGCAACGTCCGTCTTTCCAGGAACGGCGCCCTTCCGACGGCCGCCCGTCAACCTCGCACAGCGATTCGCCCCACCGGCAGCGACTTATGGAGGCAGTCATGGAGGGGCAGGCGAGCCGAAGCTCGCCAACGCCGCCGCCCATGAGTATGCAGCAGATGGCGGCGATGAACGCGGCTACTATGCATTCTAGAAGTACGCCTACCCCGCCACCGCAGCGACAAACTACATACGAGCCTCAGTTTTTGGCACAGCAGACGATACAAACCGGTAGCTATGTGCCGAGACCGGCATACGAGAGCGGCTTTGTCGTACCACCCGGCTTCGATCCGACGCAGCTCCACACACCGACAGGATTCAAGTCTAACCCGGGCTATGACCAGCCCATCTATGGCAACAACGGGCTGACTCCGGCGCCCTACGAACAGCCGTATATCAAGAGCCGCCGGGAGAGCGCCATGTTCATGGGAAATCTCACCCAACAGAGCTCGAAGAGCCGACTCAGGGAGGAGAGCCAGTTCTGAGAACACATCAAGCATGTGAATATCTGACTTCGGCTGGCTTTCCGGTTTGTAAATACTCGACATTTTTCTTCTTTTCAAGTTGGTGTTTGTTAGCAAAGATACCATTTTCATCGTTTCGGATTCTTTTGTTATTTATTTCGTATGGCATACGCAGATCGACTTGGCATACCCCCTAAAATGGCCAGCTATCACGTATATGGATGGATGGTTGGAAAGACGCGACGAAAGGAGGAACTAGTACAATACGTGGCGGCGGACATGGAGAAGATGCCCAGCGCCGAAGGGATGTCCGAAGGGTAATCTGTAACATTAGTACCAAGGAGATTTGATGTGGCGTTGAGTGTATTTTCTTGGAGCGGGCTTTGTGTATTTAGGCTTTGCGTGCTGGACCGTGTCTTGGATCAACTCGACAGCAAGGCTGGACGGCGGACATTTGGAGCCAACAGCTGGCCAGCAAGGCGTTTGGGTGTTATCATTTATCTAGAGCGAATGAAGACCCTACTGCTTTTCTCTGCCCGATACCGATCCATGGCACAGGGGTGACTGTGATTCTTCAACACAAATAGTCGTTTGTTGATGTTGGTTGAGGCACTGTGCCGCGGACTCTGACACATGGGGGATTGATCAAATCAAATTGTGTCACGACGCAGTGCACAAATGAGGCCGACGGTACAAAATCTTGAGGTTCTGTTTTTGCTGGCTCTTGGTCGGCCGGTTAAACGGACTTGGGACGGATACAGGCTATTCTGTGCTTTACGGACAGTACGAATTACTCGAACCCCCGCCAAAGACGCACTTGGCCTGCGGCATGTTGCGTACGTAAGTCTCGAGTCCAGGCGGCCCCCCCCAGCCTGTTTTAGAGCAGCACCTTAGGCTCGGACACCTCGGGGACGGGAGACCGACCTTTTTCCCCCCGACATCCGATTATTGATAAGGCGAACGGCGAGATCGGGAGTCGGCAGCAGAAGGGCCGCCATCACCACCACCGACGCCAGCACACGCGGGCGCTGTACTGCCCACTATTTACCACCTGGCGCATGCTACGCGCGAAACTCCAGCGGCCATGGATCCAGGCTCAGGGCCGCTAGATCCCAGGCTGCGCGACCCTACCGGCGTCGGACTGAGACCAGGCCCGCCTGTGACACCAACGCAGGGCCAAAAATCATTGTCGACGACCCAGTTGCCGTCGCACCCGAGTCAAGCACAAGCACAAGCACACACGCAGTCGCAGCAGAACAATCCGAATACCTACCAACACCAGCAACACCAGCAGCAACAACAACAACAACAACAACAACACGCGCATCCGTCATACGCACATGCACACACGCACGCCGCCCATTCGCACGCCCACACTCACTCGCATGTCCTCGCGCAGTCGCCATCGCCGCCGTACACGCACGTCTCGCATGGCTCCCACGGCTCCTCGTCCTTCACCCCGCAGAACACCCTGACGCCCATTGCCACGGCTGCTGGAAGTGGAGGAGGCCACCATCACCATCAGCAGCAGCATCAGCACCAGCAGCAGCTCCAGCGGGGCGACTCCAGCGGGCCAGGAACCCCTGAAGGCGGAATCTCGGGCGACCCCAACGACCCCAAGAAACAACGAGCCTGTGAGAGCTGTCGCGGCCTGAAGGTACGCTGCGAGGCCGACGCTGCGAACCCGGACGGTCCCTGCAGGCGCTGCGCAAAGGCCGGCCGCAATTGCGTCGTCACCCAGCCCACGCGCAAGCGCCAAAAGAAGACAGACAACCGTGTTGCCGAGCTGGAGAAGAAGATCGATGCTCTAACGGCGAGCTTGCAGGCCACACGGTCGTCGGGAGGGGCCGCGCCGCCACCTCACCCCATGTCTAGCCCTGAGGTGGGGTCAGTGTCCGCTCCCGGAGCGGGGACCGTCGGCGGGCCGCTCGGAAGGGGCGCCGAAAGCTCCACTGCCCCTCTCAAGTCAGAAGGTGGCGGCGGCTTCGGTAACTCACCGCTAGCTGTAAGGGACTGGGCGTCGCAGGTCAGGGACCAAGTCAGAGAGCGGTCCGCATCGTCTTCGACGCAGCGGCCGTCGGCGTCGAAAACGCTGTCATCGTATGGAACCATTGACGTAGACACCAAGGAGTACTCGCCCCCCATGACGGGCCAGAAGCGAAAGCATGGCGACCCCAGGGAAGGCGGCGAGGACATCAAGCGCATCCCTTCGGCCCCATTACAGCCACCCGAAGAGGAGTTGCCGGACCTGGTTGATAGGGGTATCATCACCATGGCACAGGCCGGTGAGCTGTTCAGGCGCTACACCGACCAGATGTCACCGCACTTGCCTGCAGTTGTCTTCCCACCCGACATGACAGCCGCTGAGCTGCGGGAAACGAAGCCAATCCTTTTCCACGCCGTCATGGCCGCGGCATCATCCGAGATACCCAGTATCCAAAAGGTCCTGACCAAGGAGCTGATGCAGGTCTTTGCCGAGAAAGTCATCGTGATTGGGCAAAAGAGCCTGGAGCTGGTCCAGGCCCTGCACGTGGCCGTCATTTGGTACTGGCCCCCTGAGCACTTTGAAGAGCTCAAGTTTTACCAGCTGGTGCATGTGAGTGCTATCATGGCCATTGATATCGGTCTTGGCAGGAAGAAGCAAGCGAAAGGAGGCTTCCGGAAGCACATCCCCCAAGGATGGGGCGACCATCCGCTGAAGAAGAACGCTCCCCCGGATCCAACCACCATCGAGGCGAGGCGGACATGGCTAGCTTGCTACTTTCTCGCAACCAACACGGCGATGGCCCTGCACCGTCCGAACTTGATCCGGTGGACCCCCTTCATGGGTGAGTGTGTGACGGCACTTGAGTCGTCACCTGAGGCGGCCCGAACCGACAAGTATTTCTGCCATCTGATTTTTACGCATAAGCTGGCAGAGGAGGTCGGTGTTCTGCTCTCGATGGACGACCCAACATCAACCCCGAATCTCGCGGACTCGAGAACGCAGTATGCGCTGAAGGGCTTTGAGCGGGAATTTGAGAGATACAGCAGCTCACTACCACCGGAGATGATGCAACGTATGACCCCCCCTTTTGCCTGTTTTGGGGTTACTGGACTAATGAGATGGTTCGTAGCATCGCTCCAGATGAGCTTCCATGTGTTGAATCTGTACATGCATGAGATCGCCACCCACAACGACTTTCAAGACGACATCAAGCAGATGCCGTCAACGGCCGACCCCTTCCGTGAAGCATTTTCGTCGGATGCACCGCTGACACCGGCGCACATCAACGCCATTGCAGCTTGCCTCGCGGCCATCGATGGCATCTTCGAGGTATTCGTGTCACTCGATCCAGCTGACATACGCTGCTTACCTGTATTCAACTTTGTGCGGGTTGCCTACGCCGTTGTAGTGTTAATCAAGATGTACTTCGCCGCAGCATCAGCCAAGAGCGAGCTTGGCAAAGTCATCAATAAGGATAACATGAAGGTTGAGCATCACCTTGAGAAGTTACTCGCAAAGTTCCGTGCCACAGCCGCCGACGGCAAGAGCCGTCCGGCCACAAAATTCATGGTTGTGCTCGTTATGCTCCGTTCGTGGTTCCAGAAGCAGAAGCAGAACCCAACTGGGCCCGGCGGTACCCAAAGCAACGGTTCCAAGGCGTCCAGCACCCCGGACAACCTCCCGACCCCCTACCAAACGCACAACATAGACAAGAGTGGCGGCGCTCAGCCGACACATCCGTCCGAGTTTTCCACCACGGCCAACACGCCGCTGCAGCTCCTATCCGAGGTAGCGACCAGCGAAACTGCCACGCCGCGGACTACCAACCCCGAACTCCTCCCACCAACCAACGCCAATACTGCGCCCTGGTTCAGCAACAACAACGCCGGCGGCAGTCGTCCTCAACCCCAGCCGTACATGTACGAGACCAACAGCGGCGCACGCACTTCAGCCGGGGCTGACTCAGGCCCGCCCCCGCCGACCAGCAACCTTGCACCGGCCGGTATCGGCGCCCCCGATCAGATCGTCGGAAACGTCATGCCCTGGCTCAACAACGCCTTCTCCGCTGACTTTGACTACACTAGCTTAGGCGACGACTTCGCGCAGGCAATGGACTGGTCTCTCGAGGAGCTGGCCGACGGGAATTTGGGCATGGGGATGGAGAATGGCATGCGCTACTTTATGTCGGAGCCACCGTGGTTTCAACAGATGCAAAATATGGGTATGGGCATGGGCATGGTGGATGGGATGGGAGGGAACGCTGGGGGTGGAGGGGCACAGGGGAGTGCTGTTCCGGGAGGTGGAGGAATGTTTCCGTATTAGTTCTGAGTTCTGAGTGAGTGAGTGAGAGCGTGGGCGAGAGCGAGTATACTGCCGATTTCGTCATATTTTTTCCTTAGACGGGGCTATATGGTTTCTGAGGGTTTCGGTCTCTTGTCTGGTGCTATATATGGACGGGCAGACGGATCTGGATGGGATGGGATGGAGTTCTTGGCTTCTACTCTGTTTCAACGTGTACCATTATCAGCGCGGCAGGAGGATTGTTCGTTTTGCTCGTCCTTTTCGATGAATAGGGGTTTCAGGCGTCGGGTCTCAGCGGGGTCTGGCTGTTGGCATTCGATTGTTTGTGTGTGATACCAGACAAGAGTACGTTGGTGCTTGTAAAAATACAGCTCTATTTTTGTGGTTTCAAGACCTTTTCCAACGTGGGGGTGTATAGGCTGGTAGATACAAAGTACGTACGTACTTGTATCTCTGTTGCTTGGAAACTTACTTTAGCGCTGTCTCACCACCAGCCTGTTTCATCAACCCGAAGTGAGTGAACATGACGACGCAGCCAGGACCACTTCCGCCATTCTCTGCGCACTTGGAACCAGAAACACAAAACACTTGTGTGTGTGCAACAGCCACAAAAGACTCGGCAACCCGCTCCGCACGGCCCAATCAGATGGAACCAACCGAACGTCGTTCCTATTCTCCCATGTTCTCTGGCCCATCACCAAGTGACACCAGGTCCTATTCCCGTCGTTTCTTTATTGAGTCCGCCCGTCCGTCACACCGAGGATATGCCATGGCACGGACTATTCTCCCTTTTGTCAGGCAGGTAGGTTCCTTTCTTAGTCCGCGAACCGCCCGCCACCCGCCGCACTCGCTTCGAATGCCGTTTCGGCGACGGGTCGAGCGCCAAAGGCTGGGACTTCCCATCTTGATGTGGCACACCACTCGGTGCCGCTCTGCCGGGTCCATGTCCAACTCAGAGCTTTTACTTGCTGTTTGGAGCTGGCTCAGTTCTGGAGAACCTGCAAATCCTTCCCACCAAGAAATGACGAGAGTGCTGTAGCATGAAACGTATTGCCATGACGCGATGACTTAATCTCTGGCAATGGCAATGGTGATTTCCATTCTTCGTTGTATCAGGCTGATACATCCGCTCTCACTCGCAACTGATTCAAACCATTTCTTCCGTCACTCAAAGGTCTTGTGCCACGCAGCAAGTCTGGCACTCTTCCCACCGTCACCTGAGAGCATCCCTCCTTTGTTACTCGACGGGATGGATGGATGGCACTGAGTCGTCCAATTCCTCGGGAACAGGTCGCCCATCAACCCCCTACCGCAAGTCCTACATTGCCGTCCACCCGCTCTCTCCGATATACACGTATATCACGAGGCATATGAATGGACATGACAGTATATTCAGTGGCATTTACAGCAAATTCAACTTATCCGTGATTCCTAACACTCATCCCATGTCACAATCTGAATTCGAACCGCACTCAAACATAGTAGTACAAGCTCTGTCTCTCGTAAGAGCAGATTAACTTCATAGCCCATGTCATAACCCGCTGCCTACTTGCAGTCTGTTTGCGTATTCCCAGAAACATCGCTCGCTTCGATGCCATTTCTCTCCTTGGCATTTCCTTACAAAACTCCATGTACCAGCTTTTCCACCTGTGAAGGGATACCCATTTTTCAAGGCTCCAGTACAGTTACATATTTGCGGGTAAAGTTCCCAACACCCAAACCAGGGGGGTTGCAAGCCAAATAAACGCCATTGAAACAGGTGCTAGATCAAAGCCGCAAAGGTAATAGACCCAGCCAGACCAATCGTCAAGATTGGGACAATCTGGACGCGCAGGCCGCGAGGGCGCGTGATGTGACGCATGTAACGCTTTTCCTCAACCGTTATCAGGTTAATAGTGAAAGCAGAGCGCATGGTCCACGCATCCTCTAGTCCATGTAAAAATCACCCTTCAGGATGCGTTCTTGAAAGGGATCGGGCTTCTGAGGCGCCCGCGCTCTCGGTGCCTGTGCGGGGGGTGCGGGCATGTCGGAAACCGACTTGGCACGGTCATGGTGAGCGCTGGCGGTGGGCGACGGGCCAACTCCGGCGCTGTTGCGAGGAGGAGACCCACTAAAGCCGGAGCCAAGAGAGAACGAGGCTCGGGGGCCTGACGAAACGGTACTCTCAGCACGAGACCTAAGCTGATCGGACCAGTTGAACCCTTGGTCTAATCGAGCGGAAGGGGAGCTCATGTCAGAACCCATTCTAGATTGAGTTGCAGTGCTTGCCTGAGATGAAGTCTTGCCCCACGTGTAGTTCCCGGCGCCAACGGAGTTGAGGGGAGGCGTCGGCGGACTACCGCGGGTAGTACTACTGCGTCGGACTGGCGGGATTGGCCTACCATTGCTTCCAGGGCTGGTGCCACCACGCATGCCACGCATAGCTTGTGCAGCACCAAGGCTCATGCGTCGGGTAAAAGGTGTGTTGGGTGCGGTACGGGCCATGTCATCATCCTCCACAGCACTCTCGTCGATCGAGTCCGAGTTCGTGGAGAGACTAGCTCGGCGCATAAACGAAGCAGAGGCCGACGCACTGGGCGACGTGCCAGAGAGCCCGAGGGTTGTGATCGAGAGCCTCCGTCGCTGCTCATTCATAGCGGCAGTTGTGAGTGGACCCGGAAAGGGTGCAACAGGGTTCTGCGAGTTGCTTCGAAACAGGTTTGTCAAGGCCGCCGAGGTGACGGACCCACGTCGCTGAGAGCGTGCCATATCGTTGGAGGAGGTGACGTTGGAGGGTCCGGTACCGCTGGTGTTGTCCGAAGACATGATGAGCAAAAGAAGAGGGAGACGAAGGTGAGAGGAGGTTCGTGTTTAATAGGTAGCTGAATCGAAGTCCGAAGACGGACTCGACGGCGGACAAGGGACGCCTGTCGAGATCTCGACGGCAGTGGCTTCGAGAGAGCGGGTCTTGTTGTTCAAGGGCGGATGTCAGAGGCGGCGCCTCGTACGTTTATAGTGTGGAGATGGGCCGAGATGGACGCGCCGGTGCGATTTGCTGCTGTGGGGGGTGAAACGCAGAAGGGAAGTCGAATGACGACTGTGGTGCAACCCTGCAAAGCGCCTTTCTTTGTGCACACAGTCTGGCGAACGGCGCTGACAGCAATGGGCGATGCCTCGTTCGTTTGCTCTGCCGGGACGAACAATACCGGAAGCTGTCCCTGGGCTGTTGGGCTGTTCTTTCCCCCTTTGTCTCTCGGTCGTCGGCAGCGGAGCGGGCAGCGACGAGCCGGCAGGTGTCGTGCGGGGTTGGTTCGGGGTTGAAGTGACTGACTCAAATGGTTCGACCTAATCTATCGCTTGTAGCAGAAGAGTGGATGGTGGAAGCACATGCGTGGTGAGGAGGGAAAGGACGACGCAGACTTAAGAGTGGAAGGGGGAGGTAATGACGGGAGAGACGGAGCTCTTGCTGTTCATCACGGGCGTTCATGGAAGCGGCGATCGTTCAACGGACAGGGCCAGATGCCACTATCAGCGCCCTAATCAGCGAGAGGAGCTGTAATTGGCTACCGCACCTGATAGCGGGGATTCAGTGAGACTGTCAGCGAATAGGATCTGCAGGAGGCTACTGGGTCTTTGGGGACTTGGGACGCCAGTCCCCAAAGAGCACAGCGCTGGCACCAGCACACCACGGAGCACTCAGCGCACTAACAATTTAAGGCGGATGCCAAGATCCGCCCCTTCGACGTCACGGATCCACCACCAGCACACCCCGTCGAGACGATTTGCGGGGTAATTTCCGATACCCTTTTCCTTCAGAAGGAACGACCTAGACACCAGGCAAGGTGGGCGGCTTTCCACCTCAAGTCCAGGGTGCTGTTCATTCGACAAGGAAGTCCCGAACACCTTTCAGGTCCGAGTCATACCGGGACCTTATGTTGCGATGCTCCATATCTCACAGGAACTCAGTTTCAGAGGTTGCAGGCAGTCAGCATTGCAGGCTTAGCCTGATTGCACAAGCATCGTTGCATCTATGAACATCGGGCTCCGTTGCCCTAACACCTTGTTGCCGGCCTGTCCAGACAGTTGCTAGGTTGGTTATTTATGTACATCGATTGGGGTGAAAGTTACCGACTCTCCAACCCTGTGCCATCTCGCCACGAATTATTGTCCTAAGATCAGCCTCCGTCAATCAGCACAGCAGCTAGCCCCTCTCAGCTCCCGTCCTTTATCCCAAATGAAGAGCTACAACCTAACCCCAGAGGATCGGCCGAAGGACCCCTATGGTTTCCCAGACGTCTGCATCATATCATCCTCTCTCACCGGTGCTGCAATGCTGCAAGACCTGCAAGACCTGCAAGCGCTGACTGGGTGTTTCTCTTGGGTGTAAATGCAGCTTCTCTTGTGTCAGCAACGCTGAGAGATCCAGGCTATATTTCCTACATGCACATGCATATCGCTGAGGAGCAGGCGGACGAAGGAAAGAGGGGACGCTCGACAACCAATCCGTTCTTATCTCCATTTTGACTGTCGTCATTCCAGTATCGCCTTTCCGCGAGGCGATCGGCATCCTCCCGGTCTAGACACATTGCTAGATCACCCTCATCAGAACACGATGGATGCCCACACGGAGGCGGTCCGGACGTCTGCTGTGTGCCTCAGGACGGAGGTGCAGAGTTGAGGAACCCCACCATCTCCAGGTGACCTCCGCTTGCCGTGCATGGAGCAGGATGCCAAGCCTGCATCTCCCGCTGGCTGCGTGGAGCGACGACAAGGTTCCGGCGTGGCTAACGGGTCGGGCCAGCAAAGTCTGGCCAATTCCAAGCCGGGTAGATAAGAATGGCAAGTGGGCTGTCTCTTGTCAGTGGCTGCCGAGGCACGCCAGGAAAGAGAAGATCTGGTTTAAGTCGACATGCCAAGCCTACCCTCCTTCGCATCTCAACCAGAGACGACTAATAACAACGCGACCACTACAGATTGGCGAGCGACCCCTCCGAATGAGAAAAGGGCTGGCGTGATTCGTGGTCTCCGTTGCTTCGCCAGTCTGCAGCCTGTCGAGCTACATAAATTGCATGCAGCCAGGTGGCTTCCCTTACATGGGGGCTCATGTTATGCTGGGTGGGTGTCACACACAGTCCGTCCGTGTCCACTCTGTTTGCTTTTCCCAGGCGAAGAAGGTGAGGTAGGAGGGTGGCAAACTTTTGACATGCCATGCTGGAGGAGGTCCAGCTATCCCTCGACCGAAGTCCACGGAGGTACGCGGTCGTGTCCAAAACAGATGATGGCAGCATAAGGCTGGGTCGCAATCGGTATGTACCTTCCTGCCTGTCATGGCTATCTACAAATCATTGTCTCTGCCATGTGTACCCCTCCGCAGCAGCCAATCGCCCCATTCCCGGTGTCCTCTGTCCCACAGTCCGGTGAGTTATGGCGCACTCCACGACTGGCTGTCTTACCACCGTCGTCATCAACATGCTCGGCGTCGGATGGTGGTGCGACTAGTACGGTTGGAGACACGAGCACTTATCCCCTCCACTACAATGCCGGTAGCCGTTGGGCGAGTCTCAGTCGGGGGGGGGAAACTGTCGCTGGCGTGGCTGGCTTCCAGTGACAGCTCCTTCCCCGCAATCCTCTAGCTACTCCGAGATGGGTGTCCACAAGGATCACTTCCCTTCGTTGACCCTTCCCCACCCACAAGTGGAGCTACTAGGTGATAGGTGAGGCGGGGAGACCCTCAAGCTTCTCGGCTAGGTTGGGTTGCTCCCTGTTGAACGCGTGGGCCGACACCCAGACCGGTGAAACCTTCTCATCCTGAAAGCATGTCTAGGTATATTGTATGGTGGAATGTGAGGAGTAGGGAGGGTCTCGCATCAAAATCAAGGGTACCTCTACTGTCGGTGACGAGGCATCAGGTATACCCGAACAGCAAGCCGATTCGCAGAGGACGGCAAGGCAATGCTTGTGCCGTAGCAAGCAAGCCTTCTTCTTGCCTGGCTAAGCATCTGACCGTCGAAGCCGGCCTTGATGGGTTATGCAGGCCTATCCATTGGAAGTGAGGCCGATCGCAGTGAAAATGAGGCCTGACTCGACGCAAGCGAGGTTTATCACAGCACAGTAAAGGCGTCTTGGAATGTACTCGAGGCCCATGAGAATGTAAGTCAAGGTCTATAACAGCATGAGCAAGTTCATCGCTGTCTACTTTGAAGACCTTGCTGTTCATGGGTGAGGCATGAAAGGGCTTACCTAAGGCGTTGCGCACAGATCATGATCACTTTGCAGAAAAGGGGAATGTCAACAAAGTACCCGACTGGGCATGGTCCATTGTCTTGCGGACACGATGTTATTACAATAAAATTACAATAAATAAAACAACAACAAAACAAAGCAAAATCCGAGAATTTGGGCATCCGCCCGCGCGAACTCGCCCGTCCGCCGCCGCGGCCCCCCCACCAACTCCCCCCCGCAACACCGAC